>Ga0209187_1002432_pt1 | contig 17702 bp, 10 predicted proteins | sample BantaG_FD_187430 | JGI IMG/M metagenome (GOLD analysis project Ga0209187, IMG submission 187430) | Marine algal microbial communities from Bantry Bay, Ireland - BantryBay_4 metaG (SPAdes) (version 2) | ecosystem: Host-associated > Algae > Red algae > Unclassified | place: Bantry Bay, Ireland... | reverse complement strand
CCTACATGATCACAAACAAAACCTACCTTCACAAAGAATGGGTTTTAGTAGGCATAAAGCAGCCAAAAAGATATGAAAAGAAAAAGTGACTAAAAAAGTTTAGTCACTTCAAAGAATTGAATCTTTTGTTCACATTAGCACTTATGTTTCTATTCGCACATTCTACAAGAGCAATTAAAATCAGGCAGAAACATCTGAAAAAATGAAAACTTATTGATTATTATTCATTTTAGTAGGCATTATCTGCACCTTTTACCTAAGTGACTGTTTTGATATTTCAAACTGTTGACAGATGGAAATCCCTTTTAGTTAGAGAATATGTCTTGTCAAATAGGTAATTTACTAATCTTTATTATTTTACACCCATTTATAAAATTCAAAAAATAATATAGATTTATAGTGCTGTGGCTGAAAGTTAGTAAGACTTTAAGATATGTATATCAATAAATCTTACTATTTTAGTATAGTAAATAAAAAAAATATGTGAAATCTAGATCTCAAAAAAATTATCAATACTAATCCAAGGAAAAATTGATTCTAATCATATTTAAACTATCATTTTCAAGAACCGTTAGAGGTATCAAATTTTTATTATCCGATGCAATTTATTTAAAAATAAATACTGTAACCAGTAAGGTAATTCTATGCCTTCTATTTATAATTTGCACAATACTTCTCTCTGCACAGTCTGCATGTCAATCCTATGAGGATAAGATGGAAATATTCTTTGATTCTGAATTTAATATAGTTGAAGCAGAAAAGTTATATGAAGAGTATATATCACTCGATTGTGTTGATATGTTATTGGCATTTAATTTCATTGCATTCTCCTATTATAATAATTCTGTTCTAGAGAAAGCTAAAGAATACCTCATTCGTGGTGAAAATGAATTCTTCCGTAAAGAAGATAATAATGAGCAATTTTCTATCAATCAAATTTACACAGCTTTAATCTTAATTATAGAAAAAGATTTTGATTCAGCACTTTATCATTTAAATAAAGCAGAATAATTTGTCGACAAAGAAACTAACAGCTTTATCAAAGCAACCATTTATCAAAATATTGGTTTAGTTAAAGCCCAAAGTGGAGAATTCAAAGAAGCAGAAGGACAATTTGATAGGGCCATCAAAACAGGTGGTCTTGATAGCTTAAACGTCGGGATATTTATCAAAACTTAGCCTTTCTATATCTCACAAAAAACAATTCGAAGAAAACTAAAGAATACATCGATAAGACTAAAATGTATTGGGGTCAATTGAATTTCAATAAAGGCAACTATCTACTATCTCTGATTGAAGCCAAACTTGCTATTTCTGAGAAAGATTTTACGAAAGCGCAAGATTATTTAGATAAGGGAAGATTGGTGTATGACAATCAATATAAATTACTACTAGGCGAAAATTATTTATTAGAAGCACAAATCCAAGATAGTCTTGGTAATACTCAAGCAAAATCAGTTGCACTAAAAAATGCAATATTAGACAGTGAAGATTTATCAAGTATTCAATTAGAAGAAACTATCTCAAGTGTATCTAAATTGCAAGATGCGGAAAATACAAATATTATATTGGCAGATCTTATCTCAAAATTAAAATCCAAAATAGCAATCTATTAAAAGAAATCTGACACGAAGTAAAATCATGGATACCAAAACAGCAGAAGATCAAACAGTCATAAAGACGCAATTAAAATATTTAATAGCTCTTGCTAGTCTCTTGCTATTGCTGTTGTATCTATTTATTCGATTAAGAAAACAAAATGATAATATCCGATCCCTCAATAGCAATTTAGAATCTTCTAATGTTAAAATTGAACATCAAGTTGATAGATTAAAACAAAAGAATAAAGAATTAGAGCAGTTTGCATATGTGGCCTCTCATGACCTTAAGTCCCCTTTACGCAACATATCTCTAAACGCAGGCCTATTAAAAAGAAAATATGGTTCAGATGATATCAACGACTATCTAGATGCTATTACCAACTCCGCTCAAAACATGACCCTAATGATTTCAGAATTATTGAATCATTCCACACTAGATCAAAAAATCAAACTTCATGACAATAATCTTAAAAGTTTAATAGATGAGGCATTAAATAGAATTGCAATCCAAGTTGCAGAATCACAAACCAAAGTACATGTACATAATAGCTTTGATGTAAATATTCAATGTGATAAGACTTTATTTATCAACGTTATTCAAAATTTAATTTCCAACTCAATTGCCTATTGCAAAGAAGACGAACTACCAGAAATATCCATTTCAACTGCAAAAAACAATGACTATTTCTTTATCGATTTTTCTGACAATGGAATAGGTATTGAAAAAGCAAATAGGAATCGAATTTTTGAGATATTTACAAGATTAAAAACCAAAAAAGTAGATGGGACTGGCATCGGATTATCAACCTGTAAAAAAGTTATTGAAGCTCATAATGGCAAAATCACAATAGAGTCGGATGTGGGCATTGGTTTTACATTTACTATTGCACTTCCTTTCAAACAAAAAATATCGTAATCAACTAAGATTCTGCTTCCAAGCAAAGTTTCAAGATTGGGATTTAGAAGAATTATTGAGATCTTCAAGAATTTGAGGTAGAGTTTGGTGTCTTTGAGGCTATCATTGGAGATTGCCAATAGATCATACTAGCAATAGATAGAAAAGTATCGAAATTTGCTTCAGCTCCCTATTAAAGATATTGTGCTTATACTTAACCAAAATGGAAATTAGCTGAACTTTATATTAAAAATTTCCTACAGAAAATACGACTATGTTCGGAGATTAAAAGTTATACTTATATTTATCTATACAAGATGAAAAGCAATTCTCTTAACAGACATATGCGAACATTATTTTTATACAAAATTGAATTATAAATGAGTCTTTTATCTGACAACGTCATACCAGGTAATCATGGAAAAGTATTTGGAACAAATGCTACAGATCATGAAAATTTAGAGAAAATAAAAGATGCAATTCTTGTCATTGATGGTATCAAAGATGTCATTATAAAAGAAGATGTCTTCCCAAGAGAATTAACAGTGCATACGACCCAGTTAGTTTCTATTAAGGACATAGAAGATGCCGTTATCAAAGTTGGATTCCACACTATCCCTAAGCATCATTTTCCTTTATAATATAATATGGCAATGGATGGCGAAAAGAAAATTACATTAAGAGAAGCAATTTCTATTGGAATTGGCGGTATGGTTGGCGGAGGTATATTCGCAGTTTTGGGTCTTGCAACCGATTTGGCAAAAGGAGGCACGCCTATTTCATTTTTGATTGCAGGCACAATTGCTCTTATTACTGCCTATTCCTACTCAAAATTATCAGTAACATATCCTGACAGAGGAGGAACAGTAAAATTCATCAATACAGGATGTGGAATTAATATCTTTAGTGGAGGTATCAACAATTTACTATGGGTAAGTTACATTGTCATGTTGACTCTTTATGCCTCTGCTTTTGGATCTTATGCTCCCAATCTTTTAAATATAACAAGTAGTTTAAATATTGATGCGCACATCTACAGTACCGCCATCATTCTTGTGGCTTCTTTCATTAACTACTATAGCATTAAAGTCGTAGGTAGAATTGAGTCCATTGCCGTTATCATAAAACTTGTCATTCTATTAGCATTTGTTATAATTGGAGCATATGAATTATTTAGTAGTACTCATTTAGACCAACTATCAGTATCAAATTGGGAGTCACCTTTAAACTTAGTGGTCGCAGGTATGATGATATTCGTCGCCTATGAAGGATTTGAATTAATTGCTAATGCTGCGCCTGATATAGAAAATCCAAAAGAAAATATTCCAAAAGCCTATTTCCAATCTGTCATCTTTGTCATTATTCTATATATAGTTATTGCCATAATCACAGTTGGGTCATTAGCCTTTAGTGAAATTGCTACTGCTAAGGATTATGTTTTAGCAGAAGCGGCTAAACCTATGTTGGGCCAAGTCGGATTCACCATTATCACAGTCACTGCCTTAATATCTACATTCTCTGCTATCAATGCTTCTTTGTATGGAGGCAGTAGAGTCAGTTATGCTATCTCTGAGGATGACGAATTACCAGACCAACTAACCTGCCAATTATGGAATCAACCTGTTGGATTAATGATTACAATATTCTCAACAATAGTTTTTGTAAACCTCTTGAAATTAGAAAGTATTTCTACCACAGGGAGTGTTGGGTTTCTTTTAATATTTGCTGTAGTAAACTTTGTTAGTTTTAGACTCCACAGAGAAATTAATAGTAATAAATACATTGCTTTGATTGGAGCTATTTCATGTTTACTTGCATTATGTGTATTGTTAATCAAGCAGTTTAGCACAAACAGAATCAATGTAATCATAGCCATCGGAATTGTACTCTTCTGTTTTTTTATTGAATTTCTTTACAAGCAAAGTCAAAAGTATAGTCACAAAAGAACTACCTAATTCTCAGTTTTCTTCTAAATCGACAATTTTACTTTTAGAAAACTTAGTGATTGTATGATTGTATATGATATCTAATGCAAAATTTCTCTTCGAGATATCAACATCTTTAAAACGTCAGACCTGATACTAGAGCTCCTAATCCGTTAGACTTGATACTAAAGCTACACTGAGCAATGAGTATAAATCTTAATTAACTGATATGTGGGTTTTCTATTTGTTTTAGTCTTATCTTAGTAAATCTTACTGATACTCTTAAAACGAAAGCATGCCCCGTACGAATCGTTTAATCTCATTATTGAGAAAATACTGCTGTATAAATCAGTATTTTTTTTCTAGACTTATCTTCCAGTTTATAGTCTTTCTTGCTATTCCCTGTTTCTCGTTTAGCCAATCTTTAAATTTTACTCCTGATAGAGGTTTTTATGACTCACCTTTTACAGCCACTTTAGTCACGGATCTACCCAATGCGTCAATTAAATACACAACAAATTCTGATTGGCCAAGTGATACGCAAGGGACGATCTATACAGGTCCGATTCAGATCAATACAACAACCATCTTAAAGGCTATTGCCTATAACTCTACAGATACAACCAAACTAAAAACACATAGTTACATTTTCCTGAATGACGTTGTTAATCAACCTGCAGGCTTGTCGATCTATCCTCCTGAAACAGAAATGGATCCTGACGTTGTCAATGATCCTCAATACAGCAGCACCATTATTGATGGCCTTACTGATATAATGTCAATTTCTATCAGCTTGCCTGAAGAAGATTTTATCGATCCTACAACAGGTATTTATGCTAATCCTCTTGAAAGAGGACGAGAATGGGAGCGTGAGGCATCCATGGAGTTCTTGTTTACAGATGGAGAACATCTTCAAGAAAATATGGGCATAAGGATTCATGGTGGAGCGAGTCGTGGCAGAGATAAAAAAGCGTTTAGAATCATCTTTAGAGATGAATATGGTCCTAAGAACTTAGAATATCCTTTGTTCGGGCAAGAATCTGATCAGTCTATTGATGCCCTTGTTTTAAGATGCAGAGGTGGTAATAGCTGGGTACATAACAGAGAAGAACACAGAGATAGAGCACAATTATATAGAGATCAAATTGCGCGAGAGCTGCAAGGTAAAATGGGTCATGTCCATTCTAAAGGTGTCCAAGCTCATCTCTATATCAATGGATTTTATTGGGGACAGTATAATCCGATCGAATACTTTAATCAGTCCTTCATGTCTTCGTATTTAAATGGTGAGGACGAAGATTATGAGATATGGAATCATTCAGGTCAAGAGGATGGACTTATAGACACATGGACAGGTCTCCATAATTATATTGCTCCAGGTATTACTTCTGCAGCTATGTATGATTCCATAGCCTCGATTGTTGATTTAGAGAATCTGGCAGATTATTTTTTATTGAATTTCTATGGAGGTAATAATGATTGGGATCATAATAATTGGTATGCATCAAAAAGTTATCAGCCGACAGGTAAGTGGCGATTTTTTGCCTGGGATAATGAGCAATTTTTTAAAGAAATAGAATTGGATGTTACTGATAAAAATAATGATTTGAAACCTTCTAGGTTATTCAATCAACTTATGGGCTATTCAGATTTTAAGCAATTATTTATGGATCGAGTCAATTGTCATTTTGAAAATGATGGAGTGTTAACACCTAACTCAGTTGACAATCTATGGATGGAAGGATTCCAACGCCTAGGCAACTCTATGATAGCTGAATCAGCAAGATGGGGAGACAACAAAAGAGAAGATATACCCTACACTTTAAATAATGAATACTTAACTGAACAAACACGACTTAGAAATGATTATTTCCCAATCAGAAATGATACGGTCTACAATCAGATGATAAGAAGAGGGTTTTATGAGAATACTGCTTTACCAGTTGTTTATAGTTCGCAAGGTGGTCAAGTAGCAAATGGATTTCAACTGACACTGACTAACCCAAATACAGGTGGAGCTTTATATTATACAATAGATGGCTCGGACCCACGCTCTCCTGCTGGTACGGTTTCACCCGCAGCAATTCCTTATACAACTGCGATCGTGATGAATGATATCACAGAAGTTAGAGCAAGAGTTTTCTGGAATGGAATGTGGAGTCCAAATTGTCCAGTTCAATTTTTCACGCCTCAAGATTATAGCGGCATCGCCATAAACGAGATTCATTATAATCCCAACGATAAAATAGTTATAGATCCAACTACCAATTTGCCTGATACGATCTCTGGTAGAAATTTCGAATTTATAGAATTGAAAAATGGTGGTAACACAGCAGTAAATTTGGGTGAGTCCTATTTTATTAAAGGAATCTCATTCACATTTGATGTTCCTACCATCATACAGCCAAACGAATTTATTGTCTTAGCAGATGACGAATATTGGTTTGAACAAGAGTATGGCTGTGCTCCTGATGGCACCTATAATGGTAAGCTAGATAACGGCGGAGAAAATCTTTGGCTGGTAGATCCTTTTGGCAATATAATCGACTCTTTACGCTACGATGATGACTCGCCATGGCCGGGCACAGCAGACAATGGCTACTACAGTCTGGCCTTAACAGACGCTAGCTTAGACAATGCAGTGGCCGATAACTGGTCAATACAATCTGTATTTCATACGCCAAAGGCGGAAAACTTTTTCACCAATTTTGGAGAGCATCCTTTTTCAGGAATTGTCATAAACGAAATTCACTATAACCCCCAAGACAGTATTGTTCCTGGCACAGCAGACACCATAAGTGGAAGAAACTTTGAGTTTGTAGAATTAAAAAATATTAGTACACTTCCCATTGATTTATCAAGTAGTTTCTTTGCTCGTGGTATCGATTATGTATTTGAGAATGGCGTGATTATTCAGCCAGGGGATTTTATCGTTCTAGCAGAAGATAAATCTTCATTTGAAGACAGATATGGATTTCAAGCTTTTGATAAATACGATGGGCGCCTAGATAATGGTGGAGAAACATTATGGCTAGTAAATGAAGCAGGCGTACTTCTTGATGCCGTCACCTATGATGACATCTTCCCGTGGGATTTTAATGCCGATGGTGGGGCATTTGATTACAGTCTTGCTTTGGTGAATGGTGATGTTGATAATGACACATACCTTAATTGGAGTGTCCAATGTAATTCGCTTTATACACCTAATGCCGAAAATGATCTTGATTGTTCTATAGGTCAAAATTATGACGGTCTCACCATTAATGAAATAGAATATGCACCAACAAATGGGATTCGAGAATTCATAGAAATAGTCAATAACGGATTTGTACCAATTGACTTAAAAGGCTTGCGTATTTCAAGTGCTGTCAGTTACGATTTTCACAGTGGTCAATTATTCCCAGGTCAATACTACCTTATAGCTAGAGACTCCGCCATATTTGAAAACATCTATAATGTGGCAGTTGATGGTGATTATACTGGAGCATTAAATAGTATTGGTGAAACCATCTGGCTCAGAGATCTTTTTGGAAATACAATTGATGAAGTATCATATGGTGTTTCGGATCCATGGACTTCTGAACCATTGCAGGGTGCAAAAAGTTTGGCGCTGTTAGATGTAAATCTTGACAATGATTTAGGGCAAAACTGGTGTGTGCAACAAGTCAATCGAACACCAAAAGCTGCGAACAGTTTCGCTGATAATGACAATGATGGAATTATTGACTGCATAGACACTTGTCTGAATTTTGATAATATCCTGATTGGAGATACATGTAACGATGGTAACCTTTGTACTTCAGGTGAGACTTGGGATTCCAATTGTAATTGTTCTGGAGGCTTGTATCAAGATTCAGATAATGATGGTGTGTGTGATGCACAAGATCAATGCAATGGAATTGACGATTCATTGATTGGAACTGCCTGCCAAGATGGAGATCATTGCACGCAAGGAGAAACCTTTGATGCTAATTGTCAATGCTCTGAAGGAGTCTCTGCAGATAGCGATAATGATGGTACTTGTGATGGACAGGACCAATGCCCAGGATTTGACGATAAGCTTATCGGACAACCTTGTGATGACGGGATCATATGTTTTGCTGGAAGTATTTGGGACTCAAATTGCAATTGCGCAGGTGGTGCATATGCAGATACGGATAGTGATGGTGTCTGTGACCCATTGGATCAATGTCCAGGATTTGATGATGATATAGATACAAACAATAATGGTATACCTGATGGTTGCGAAAGCTGTTCAGATTATGTCACGGAAACATCTAATGCAATCATTTTTCAAGATCAGACAGCAAACATTGCCATCACAACAAATGGCAGAGTCTTTATAGGAGATGTGGACTATCATGCAAACCAAGAGGTAATTCTCAACAGCGGATTTGAAGTAAAGGCTGGGGCAGTCTTTCATGCTTTTATTGCGCCGTGCGAATAGATTAAATTAATAGTTAGAATTGCTAAATAAAATAGTACACAATTTGAAAAATATGTATTGCCAGTATGAATTAAAAAAACTTGATTCAATACGAAATCAAGCAATCCGTATTTCATAATATATTGTTTTTTTCACAATGACGATTGTCAATAGAAAACAAGGAGTAGTTTCTCATTGGATTATCAGAAGTAGTTGATTACAAAAAGTTAGCCATATGAGCAATCAAATTGACTATGTCGGAATATTGCTTATTCATGTAGAATGATTATATTTATATCACCCGTACTTAAAATCTAAAAAAGCGTGCATACCCAAATCGTAAAAAGCAAGCGACAGGTTTTCTATAATCTGTCCATTAAAGTATTTCTATGTGCCTTAATGCTTATGAATCTCACAGATTTATTTGCAATTAACGGAAATGAAAACTTAAATAATCCTCTTCCTCATATTCTCATCGATACAGACAGTGATGGCATTGATGATTCATTAGATCAAGATGATGACAATGACGGTATTTCTGATATCGACGAAAGTATTTGTGGGATTGATCTTTCTACTCTTACATATTATGGTGATGGCATTCAATCGATGGATGCGGATTCGATTATTTTGATGAATACGCCTGGCTGGAGGACATCTTATGCTAATGAGGTTTTCACGTTGCCAATTCACCTTGAATTCAAAACAGAAATTGACAACTATAAAATGATTGGCTTTTTGCCATTGGACTCAATAGAAACTGTAACTAGTTGGAATGATGGAGCTTATAAATTGTATGTTCATCAAAATAGTAGGATATACGGCAAAGTGCCTGACGCCTGGACATTTAGTAATAGTGTTACAAATGGTACACAAGTAATAATGGATATTGATGTCAATGGCAATTTGACAGTTTCTTTAGATGGGAATATAGCCTTTTCCGGAACAGCTCCAATAGGAGATTATAGATTGGCAGTGAGTGCATACTTAGGTGGTCGATTCAATCAAGTGGCCATCAAACATGGTAACAACCCATGCACACTTATTGATATTGATACTGATGACGATGGGATTGCTAATCGATTGGATCTGGATAGTGACGATGATATGTGTGTCGATGCATTTGAAGGAGGTGGCGATTTTAGCATTTTCGATATGGATGCTCTGGGCAAATTATTAGGTGCCGTTAATACAAATCCTAATAGTGTCAATTATGGCATCCCTATCATCGCTGCCTCAGGACAAACTACAGGTGAAAGCCAACAAGCATACATGATTATTCCTGACATTAGAGCATGTGTGTGCATGAGTGCTGCAGCACCACCAGACGCCGATTCAGATTTAATCTGTGATGATGCAGATCTTTGTGACGGCTTTGATGATACCTTGATTGGTACTGCATGCAATGATGGTGATAATTGCACAATCAATGACACATGGACAACTCACTGTGACTGCCGTGGCATATTCTTTGACTCTGATGGAGACAACATTTGCGATGTATTGGATGCATGTCCTGACTTTGATGATGACATAGATGTAGATGATGATGGTATACCAGATTGCATCGACACCTGTATAGATGTGGATGAAGATTTAATTTGTGATGACCAGGATCCAATGGTTGATGCTAACAAAATTAAAGTACTAACGACCCACAGGCGTGGCTTCTATGAACAAGCATTTAATTTGGGGTTGGTCTCAGATGATCCTGTTGCAAGTATTTACTATACTGTTGATGGTTCTCTTCCAGCTTCTTCTTCAGCTTTATTTTCTGGCAGTCCAATCACTATCAACTCAACGACGATACTCCGAACAATAGCGATAAATGGTCAAGATACTTCAGCTATTGAAACACATAGTTTCATCTTTTTAGATGATATTATCACTGACCCCAGTTTGCGGACTTATATAACAGATCATCCAAAATGGGGTGGACAGTTAAAAGAAGCCCTTAGTGCAATACCATCAATCAGCATTGTGTCTGATAGCACCATTAATGAAATTAATAAAGTGTCAGGTTCTATGGAAATGTTGTATCCTGATAAAGACGATAATTTCCAATCAAACTGTGGTCTTGGACACTATGGTAATGCAAGTCTGAATCTTCCAAAGCGAAATATGAGGATGTATTTTGACAGTATCTATGGGAATAAAAATTTAAATGAAGATGTCTTTGAAGGTTTTGCGAATGGAGTTGGTGCATCTAATAAATTTGACAAATTAGACTTAAGAAGTAGCCATGAAAGTTGGTTGTGGGATAGTGGAGTTGAATCCTTCGAAGGAGAAACTTATATCGCTACCGCCATTATGGATAATATCATGTTGAGAGGAGGTACGCCTAATCCTCACAATCGGTTTGTCCATGTTTACGTGGATGGCAACTACTGGGGACAGTATGATTTGCGAGAGAAGTTTGATGACAATATGATAGCCGAGTATATGGGAGGAGATAATAGCGATTATAATTTTATCTCAGGCTCAAAAGTAACAGTGAGTGCGTTTAGTCCAATATTCGGTGTGATGAAGGACAGTATCAACGATGACTGGCAGACATTAATCAATGCTTCATCAGACTATACAAGCTGGAAAACGATGGTGAATGAAAATTCGTTTTTTGACATGATGGTCTTGTTTATGTATGGCTTCGCTGAAGCGGAATGGAATGCTGTTGGAGCTCCAACTAATGAAAATGAATTTGTTTTCCAAGTGAATGATGCTGACTTGTTTTTCTCCAGAGGCTTTCCAGAATGGACGAATCGGACATATCCGCAACACAATGCAAATGGCCCAGCCAATATGTTTCTTAATCTATTTAATGAAGGCCATCCAGACTTCCTAAATGATTTTGCCGATCGTGCTTCATTACTGTTGGACTACGATGGTCAATTAACGCCCCAGACTCTTCGCAATCACATAGATGAGTTAGCTGCAATGATCAATGTGAGTATTATTGGAGAAGCTGCTAGGTGGTCAGGTGAGAGTAGTGAAAATCCGAGCCAGTGGGAAGAAAAATTAGAATCCTTTAAAGTGAATATGGTTGATATACGGACTGATATCGTCATCGACCAGATGAAGCATACAGGCATTTATCCGATATTGGATCCTGTTGACTTTTCCGTTGCTAGTGGACTTGTGCCTGCAAACACTTCGTTGCAATTAAATAACCCTAACACATCAGGCCAAATTCACTATACCCTTAATGGGACTGATCCCAGATTGACTGGAGGTGCTGTCAATGGTCAAGCATCAATCTATCAGAATCCAATTTTATTGGCAGAAGGAGCCTATCAAATCAATGCAAGAATAAAAGGAACAGAAACAACATATCCGGAGATCAACATTGGCATAAATAAACCAATTACCGCTTCACGACTATTGGGAAATACGCTAGCAGAGGTTGCCAATGATGGCCAAATTTGGGGTATCTACAGTGGAGAACTTGAAGCAGCCTATATTGGCAATAACGGTGCAATACATCCATGGTTAGAAATCGATTTAGAATCAACACAAACAATAGATATCGTCAGATTTTGGGAACGGTCCGAATTTTCGGCAAATATAAATGCTGTGAATCCTTATGTTTTTATATCTGATTCACCTTTCAGTTCTGACGATCCCGCAACTTTAATTGCAGACCCAAATGTTGAAACATTTATCTATCAAGGTAATGCAGTAGAAGTGTTCGAAGTTGAGGTCAATACTCATGGCCGATATGTTAGAGTGATGTTTGATCAAATCACGGTTTTCTTTTGCTCCGAGTTGGAGATTATACAACTTGATGTCAATAATCCAGCGACGAATGATATCTGGAGTCCAATGGTCGCACAAAATTTTTATATAGAACAGGATTACGAAAATTTAGTGATCAATGAAATTCATTATAACCCCTATGATGAAATCATGTTTAATCCTATCATAAATGCAATGGACACTGTTGCTGGTAGAAATTTTGAATTTATTGAATTAACAAATATTGGTGAAGATCCAATCCATCTTTTGGGAACGGTATTCACAAAAGGAATTCAATATGAAATAAATGAACTCCTAGTCTTGCAACCAGGCCGTTTTTTTGTATTTGCTGAAGACCCTTTCTGGTTTGAACAAAAATATGGGTTTGCAGCCGACGGTAGGTATACAGGAAAATTAGATAACGGTGGTGAAAAAATAAATTACAAAGACCCGTTTGGAAATATAATCGCTTCACTGAAATACGATGATGGTGGTGACTGGCCTGGTACAGCCGATAAGGGCTTCTACAGCCTAGGTTTGAAAAACCCGACATTGGATAACGCTCTAGGAATAAATTGGGGCATACAAGGTGTTTTCACAACTCCTCGGGCAGAAAATTATTTTACTGATTTTGGTCAACACAGTTATTCTGGATTGGTTATTAATGAAATCCACTACAATCCGTTTGATGGTGTTGACAACTTAGGTAATCCTGTCTCAGGTAGAAAGTATGAGTTTGTCGAATTAAAAAATGTAAGTTCTGTTCCAATTGATTTAACTGGTGTATTTTTCTCCAGAGGAATAGAGTATTTTTTTTCAGATAACACGATTATTCAGGCAGGTGAGTTTATCGTACTAGCAGAAGATAAATCCTCATTTGAAGATCGATATGGATTTCAACCATTTGATAAATATGATGGTAAGTTAAATAATGATGGAGAGACGTTATGGCTTTCAAAAACGAATGGCGTATTATTGGATGCTGTGACTTATGGGGTCGCTTTCCCTTGGGATAGTGGTGCTAATGGTGGATCATCTGATTACAGTCTGGCCTTAATAGATGGTGCTTATAATAATGAGACTAGATTGAATTGGAAAACTCAGTGTAACAATGTCTTGTTCACACCCGGAGCTGAAAATGAATTTTCATGTTTTAATGGTTTAGATTATAATGGTTTGACGATTACAGAACTTCACTATGCGCCATCTCAAGGTAAAAATTTTGAATTCTTAGAAATTTACAATAACTCTTTCCTTCCTATAGATTTAGAGGAAGTCAGATTATCAAGTGCAATCACATATAAATTTTCTAGCTTCTTTTTAAATCCTGGACAATTTGTGGTTTTAGCGCATAATGCAATGTCATTTCAAAACACATATGGTTTTGCTCCTCATGGTACATATATCGGAGTTCTGAGTAATAGCGGAGAGACCATCGTATTGGAGGATTTATTTGGTGGTACTATTGATGAAGTAGCTTACAATAATATATTGCCTTGGGACCCAATACCTGGTCAAGGTGTTAAGAGTTTGGCCTTGATGTCAAGTAACTTAGATAATAACTCAGCATCAAGTTGGTGTACGCAAGATGTAAATGTCACACCTTATGCAATCAATACATTTGGAGATGCAGACAATGATTCAGTAATAGACTGTCAAGATCAATGTCCAGGTCAGGATGATGGAGACATAGGATTGGCATGTGATGATGGTGACCCATGCACAACTGGCGAAACGTATGATTCAGTGTGCAATTGTACAGGTGGCCAATTTCAAGACTCAGATGGAGATGGTGTCTGCGACAATAATGATATGTGCCCAGGATTTGATGATACAATAGATGTTAATAATGATGGTATACCAGATGGGTGCGATGATTGTCCAATAAATTTGATTGACTTAGCTAGCCAAAATATTACAAACCATGCAAAAGTATCTAATTATATTAAGACAAATGGGCTCATTAAAAATGGTATTGATGTTCGATATGAAGCTGGCAATTATGTACACATGTATCCAGGATTTGAGGTGAAGAATGGAGGAGTCTATGAAGCTATTATAGAAGATTGTCAGTAATAATCGGTAAGTAGTTTGTTTCATAAATTTCAGCCTAGCAAACTGTACCATTAACTATTATATTCAATAAAAAAATGAATTAGCCTACCGTACTTAGCAATATTGATTCTTATAGAATACGTTTTGTCAATATTTTTATTAGACTTTTTTGTTTCTGTACAATTCTCTTTATCGTGAATGTGTTTGGTGTTTCTGGATTTTTAGGACCTTGGGAGGGCAAATTGTCTTCTCCTGAGGACAAAGTAGTTTTTCGAACGCCAGACTATGAGGTTATTGACAGAGTCGATTATAAGGCTTGGCAGGAATGGCCCAATGTGAGATTCGATGATTATATAATCACTGAGCTAATACCTCAAGACACCTCAAATACATATATCCAAAATGTTACCATAAAAATTGCAAAATCAATACAAAAAATAAATCCATCACTAGATGGCAAATATGGCGGCAGTTGGCCCGCAGCTGTTCCGACTCCTAAACAACAAAACTTAAATTATAGTAGCAATACTTCATTGCCAGTTGTAAAAGCCGTGTCAAAGAGTCCAGACAAACCCTCATCAACTGATGATGTTCGCATCAAGTTTCAAGATAGAAAAAGCTATTTGCTTAGTGGCACTCATGGAGTAATATCTTCAATGATATCCTCTACAATGACTAGTGTTCCTGTAGGAATATCTTCTTCTGCATTCGTCTTTGCTTTAAGCTCTCTTAGAGCACCTTTGATTTTTACTTGTACAATACCTTGTCCATTATTTGCTGGATTAAAAGACAAAATCAATGAAAATTATTAAGCTTACTGCATTACTTTTATTTCTATGCGGATGTAATGGAAACCCAAGTAAAGAAGCAAGAATCCAATCACTCGAAACAGAAGTACAATTATTAAAAAATGAAATCATCTATCTAAAACAAAGAGTCGAATTGCTTACGATCGAAGTACAAAAGCAGAATGTGAAAGATCAATCAATGAAAGAGAAGTAAATAAATAATCATGACACTGAGACAAGGGTTGGAGAATTTTCAGATACAGCATAAAGATCATCTGAGTCACAATAGCCTCAGCATTTCTGTAGAAGCTCGACGTTTCTTTTTGTCTCACGATATTGCCCACGTACTTTTCGGTTGTGACATATCCCTGCTTGGTGAAGGAACAGTAAAACTATGGACGATTTTTGGAACAACTTTGGGATTCTGGAATCACATAAAAGCATACAACAAAGCAAATGCTTACGAATTATCTAAGACTTACAACTTTGTGCATGTTGCGAATAATATCTTCAAACTACTATTTGCCATTCCAGTGGTTATTTATAGAGCTATGAGAATGACTAAGCGATGGCCTTGGCATAAATTTGAACCATACTTGTATGTTCCTATATCAGAAATTAGAAAGGAGTTTAACATCAAGATAGTGAGTTAGTAACAGTCAAAATGCAGAGCCGAATATACAATCATCGATGATGCTCAGAATTTACAATATATTGTAAGTGAAGAAAACGCATGGGTCATGGTAGGTGATTCTCTTTTAGTTCAATTACTATCTAAAAGCCATTTTACTACTATAGCTTTTGGCTGTTAATTTAAGGTTATGTATTATCTGAGTAGATTAATACTCTGCTGACCAATCTTCTTTGAAGCATCTTTCAACATTAGCTCATATCTGACTAGGTAAACTCCTTGTTCCGCTGGTTGTCTATTAAAAGTCCCGTCCCATGAGTTATCAAGTGTCCTATTTTCATAGACTTTATTGCCCCATCGATCATATATTCTATAATTCAGTTTTTCGATATCAGAACCAAAGATTCCAAAATTATCATTCGTACCATCTCCATTCGGGCTAAATGCATTAGGAATATAAAATGACGAATTCGTTCTGCTGTATGTGCAAGAACCATCATCACACTCTGCATCAGGATCATAGTTGTCTGCATTAGAATCTGTACAAGCTTTCACAAGTTCTTTAACAATACATTCACATCCATCCCATGTTTCTATCCCATTCGTGCAGTCACCATCGTCACAGCTAGGATCTGCTGGTGCCGCACCTGTTTGGCAAGTACAACCATCCCATGTCTCCAAACCATTGGTACAGTCACCATCGTCACAGCCAGGGTCTACTGCTGCAATACTGGGTTGACATGCGCAGCCATCCCAAGTTTCCAATCCATTGGTACAATCACCATCGTCACAGCCAGGATCTATTGCCGCAACACCAGGTTGACAAGAACAGCCATCCCATGTCTCCAAACCATTGGTACAGTCACCATCGTCACAACCAGGGTCTACTGCTGCAACACCAGGTTGACAAGAACAGCCATCCCATGTCTCCAAACCATTCGTACAGTCACCATCGTCACAGCCAGGGTCTACTGCTGCAACACCAGGTTGACAAGAACAGCCATCCCAAGTCTCCAAACCATTGGTACAGTCACCATCGTCACAGCCAGGATCTACTGATGCAATACCAGGCTGACAAGCACAGCCATCCCAAGTCTCCACACCATTGGTACAGTCACCATCGTCACAGCCAGGGTCTACTGCTGCAATACCAGGTTGACAAGAACAGCCATCCCATATTTCCAATCCATTGGCACAATCACCATCGTCACAGCCAGGATCTACTGATGCAATACCAGGCTGACAAGCACAGCCATCCCAAGTCTCCACACCATTGGCACAGTCACCATCATCACAGCCAGGGTCTGCTGGAACTACACCTGGCTGACATGCACAGCCGTCCCAGGTCTCTATGCCATTCGTACAGTCGCCATCGTCACAATTTTGCATGCCATCATCTACGATAATAAATACAGCCGTCTCAAGAATATCGACATTTCCGCAGCGACATGGAAATGAAAGTTCTAACACAATCAATTCTGGAATCTCCATTTCTGCATCCCTTATTATAGTTATAGGTATCCTATAATCGTTGCTGCCAGGCAGTAGATCTATAACTTTTTGGTCAATCATAAAATCAACCCCCTCAGTAGCTGTACTTCTTGCTGACACACTTATCTCAAACTGACTGACGCCTAAAGTAGCTGGAT
>Ga0209187_1002431_pt1 | contig 17711 bp, 17 predicted proteins | sample BantaG_FD_187430 | JGI IMG/M metagenome (GOLD analysis project Ga0209187, IMG submission 187430) | Marine algal microbial communities from Bantry Bay, Ireland - BantryBay_4 metaG (SPAdes) (version 2) | ecosystem: Host-associated > Algae > Red algae > Unclassified | place: Bantry Bay, Ireland... | reverse complement strand
CACTGTATTTAAACGTACTTCTTTATCGATTAAGAGACACTGGTTGGTCGTCGATCACGTTGGTTGACGGGTGGGGCGACGAGTACGGCCGGCGCTTTTCCTTCCGTTTGGCTCGGGCCACCGGTGTTGCCTCCTTTGCGCCCGGAGACGATCACCCTCGAGAGCTCACGTGCGATGTCCGCCTCGGGAGGGTCTTTGTAGAGGGTGTCCGCCAGCTGGTAGGGAATACAGCGGGACGCCTGCCCCTCCATGGCGATGTTGCGGTCCTTGAGCCAGTCACACAGATGCCGGTAGATGGGGCCCAGCTGCGACACCTCGTCATCAAAGAGCAGAGTGGGAGACACATCCCCAGCGACCAGCTCCCGAATCTTCTCGGGTGTAGTGTCCGTGCGGCTCGCCAGGTCTAACTCAATTGCCCGTACAGAGAGGAAGAGAGCCCCCTGTTTGGAGGTCATCATGGCGACGTCGTTGCCCTGCATGAAGACGCGTGCATAGGGTGACACGCCAGCGGGGTTGCCCGTCGTGGAAGGCATGGTCGCCAGCTAGGACTCACGGCACTGGGGCACGCAAAGGGGGGCAAACGGGGACGGGGACATAATCTCGCCACTCGAGCGGCGGGACGTCGGGGTGGATGTGTGAGGGAAAGGGGATAGCCCCGTAAGAGCATTGCCAACAACTCAGGCTATCGCTATCGGCTATTCCATTCTAGAACCAAGTCCGCGTCCTTAGACAGCCACATGTACGTCAGCGGTTGGCTGCTGTGCTGTCATGAGCCTAACTACCTTCATGTTTCCTTACACCAGGCCTTGTCTGGGCCCGATCAAGACGATATTTTCTGCCAGGACTTGATTCACTGCAGCGGCAGATGACAACTGTGGTGAGCAGCCGTATCAACCATAACGAAGGCGCAGAGAACGCTCGTCGGCAGACGGACAAAGAAACAGGTCAAAATGTGCAGCACTTGATGACGACCACGCCTAGAAGGACGTCACTGTAGGACCATTGCCATGCACGACAGCTCTTGCGGACGTTCCCACCACCTCTGCCCAGAAGAAACTGGCAGTCAATCTTGCAGACGTGGCGCACACGTTGCAGCCACGTGCTACTATTTGCTGTGAAACGGGTCGTTGATCCATCACATGGGCCAATCAGAGGCCCCCGTGAGATAGCCTCGGCTATCCTAAAAGCTATTCCGACTCGAAATAGAAAAGCGATAGCCGCACAGCTATTCTTGGTCAGCGGAAGCCAGAATCAAGTAGGTAGTTCGATTTCCATGGCCCGAACAAAAAAAGGGCTTCTTCGTCTAAAAAGTGGTGTTACGTCGGACTTCAGGTGCTTAATGGGACACGTTGTGCAACGTGGCTTGAATATGGGGATATCATCTCATTGTTAACAATGCTCCTACTGTCCACAACAAAAACATCGCCGTTGGTGCAAAAAAACAAGAGGGACTCAGTCGACCGCCACCGACTCGGACAGCAAGATGACATACGCCAGCCGACCGTCCGGCCACCAGAACCGGCCCAAACCGCCCCAAGCACTCTGCGCGATTTTTCTTGTGGACGGTATCGATACCGTCCACTAGAAACAATCGCCGCTAGTGCAAAACACAAAAGGGGCTCAGTCGACCACCGCCGACTCGGACAGCAACATGACATACCCCAGCTGACCGTCCGGGCACCAGAACCGGCCCAAACCGCCGCAAAGCCGATGCCAAACGCAAAGGGCACGCGGCCCGTAACCTTGGTCGCTCCGCCACAGACCTTCGCCGACCACGAAGGGGCTCAGCATGTGGAAGCATGACGTGGGGCCGGCGTAGCGCCAAGCCTCGAGTTGCCCAGATCGGCGCCAACGCCAATGACGCGCCGAAACAAGATGAACGCCGGGGCCGGCAGCGGCTTTGTCAGCCCATCTGCCGGCATGTCCACGCTAGGGAGAATGTACAACGTCACGTCCCCGCGCGCCACGTAGTCACGTACCATGTGGTATGCGACGTCCACGTGCTTGGTACGCTCGGTGGCTGCGGGGTTGTTGACCAAGGCGAGGCAAGCCTGGTTGTCCTCCCCCATCGGCACGGCCCCGCCATTGACGCTCAGAGCCGACAGCAGCTTGCGTAGCCACAGCGTCTCCTTGGTGGCTATCGCGGCGGCCACGTACTCCGCTTTGGCCGTCGAGGTTGCCACCGTCGAATGGCGCTTGCTTGCCCACGCGATGGGCCCGCCATTGAGAGTGAAGACGAAACCTGTCGTCGACCGACGGCCGTCAACGTCACCCGCCCAGTCGGCATCGACAAACCCCTGCAGCGGCTCGCCGCCGCCGTAGACCACCCCAAGGCGGGTTGTCCCGCGCAGGTAGCGCAATACCCCCTTTGCTGCACGCATGTGGTCCTACTCAGGGCACGACATGAAGCGCGGTAGCACCCCCACGGCAAAGGCGATGTCCGGCGTTGTCGTGGTGGATAGGTACAGAAGGGAGCCGACTAACTGGGCGTACCGGTTGCCCTCTGGCAGCAGGTCCTCGCCCGTCTTGGTCAGCTTGAACCCTGACGCCATTGGCGCCTTGTTCGAGGTGGAGGTCTCCATCTCAAACGCCTCCCGCAGCGTCGCCGCGTGGCCCGGGTTGCTCAGAGTGAGCGTCTTCGCCGCACGGTCACGCATGACCTTCATGCCAATGAAGTCGTTGACCGCCCCCATGTCGCGTACTTCAAAATTTGCCGACACGAAGCGCTTGACGGCAGCAATCCCAGCAAGCTTCTCGCCCGCCACGATTCGGTCGTCGACGTACACGAGAATGAAGACGCGCCCGTGCACAGGGTGGCACCACTCGTAGAGACACGGGTCCACCTTGGACCGCACTGCATCGATCTCCTTGAGCTCCTTGTCGAGCTTGATGCCCCACAGCCGCCCAGCCTGCTTTGTCCCGTAGAGCGCCAGGTTGAGTAGACACATCTCCTCCACGCCCTCCGGCTCGATACCGTCGGGGAGTTTGATGTACATCTCCTCGTTCATCTTGCCGTTGAGGAAGGCTGTATTGACGTCGACATGGTGAGCCTCCCAGCCCGTGGCTGCAGCCACAGCCAAAAGGGCCAGTGTGGTAGCCGCGCTAGGCACCGGCGCCCACGTCTCGTCAACGTCCCGCCCCGGAACTTGGTTGAAACCTTGGGCCACGAGGCAGGCCTTGTAGCGCGTCATCTTGCCCCCCGCGTCGTGCTTGATGTCGAACACGAAACGCGCATTGATGGCCTTGTGCTTCTTGCTGTTCACCTTAATCTTGAACCAGGTGCCAGGTTTCTTGTGTGCTGCCACCTCCTCCTTGGTGGCCTGCTTCCAACGCGGCCAATCAGAACGAGCACGCGCCTCCTTCTCGTTTTCCGGGGGCTTGTGTAGGTCGCAGCCCGACTCAGCCGCACTCTTGGTACTGCTTTCCAAGTACGCCTTGGGTTCCTTCTCCCACCATGTTACCTTGACAGCTGGCTTTCTCTTTGAGCGACGAGGCCCAAATGCGGCGCTGTCACAGGTAGCAGGTCCTTGACCGCCCACCGGTGTCGAGCAATCAGGGCAATCCTCGACGTCTTCCTCGCTATCTTCAGCAAGGGAGGGAGGACCGACTTCGTCGTCGCTGTCAGAGGTGTCGTTGGGGACGTACTCGTCCTCTCGCCCGCGTTCAGCGTCGAGCATGTCCATGGCCCCTTCCGTGGCTTCATTCTTGCCGCCGTCATTGCCCGCCGTCAGCCGGGGATCAGCGCTTGACGCGACTGCCGACGCCTCGACCTTAGCAGGGTTCTCCTCTGTCAGCACGTCTCGACGCTCGAAGACTTGGTTCGTCTCATCCTCGAGGATGCGGTAGGCCTTGCCACCGACCGTGTAGCCGACAAAGCGGCCGACGTCGGTCCTTGGCTCCAGCTTGCGTTGCTGCTTCTTGGGTTTGGGCGCCCACGCCCGGCTCCTCCAAACGTGGAATCCCGCGACTTTGGGGCGTCGACCCGTTAGGGCCTTCCGCCGTGTCACGTCCAGCCCCGCCTTGGGGACCGGTTGAGCACATGGAAGACAGAGGCCAACGCCTCAGCCCACAGGTCGTCCTCCGCTGCGGCATCGAGCAGAGCAGCACGCACGCGCTCCATCGGCGTGCGGTTAACCCGCTCCGCTTTGCCGTTCTGCTGTGACTTGTACGGCGCCGTCATCTCCAACGTGATGTCCTTTTCCTCAAACCATGCCTTCAGGTCATTGGTGACGTACTCCGTGGCACCGTCATGACGGACGCGCTTGACCTTAACCCCGTCAGCGTCTCAAGCTGCTTAAAACGCGTCTTGAGAACCTGTGGGGCCAGCCCTTTCGTCTTGATAGGCGTTTCCGTAATGAACCCCGTGAAGGCCTCCAGCGCCGTCATAAAAAAGATGGAACCACCCAGCGACGGAGTGAGTGGACCACCAATGTCGGTGTGCACCAGTTCGCACTTGGTCGTCGCTGTCGCCGAGCGGGGGCTCGGCGCCTGAACCATCTTGCCGTCCACACACGGCATACACACAGTGCTAATAACGCGCTTGGCGTCTGCCACTGACGACGGCATGCCGTCGTCCATTATGGCCGCCCGATTGAGGTTCTGTAACCCCAAGTGGTTGAAACGACGGTGCCACAGCTCCGCCTCCCAAGCTATACTCGTGGATGCCGCGTTGGCCGACGCCTTGACCGGTGTCACCTTGAGCTCATACTGCTCCAGGTCGTTCACCTTGCCTACCACCGACGCCTTGTCGAGCACTTCGCTGGAGCGAACAGCATCCCCGTTGCTCAGGATGTAGCAGGCGTTGTCGACAAACACCACCTCACCTCGATTGCGGTCGACCGCTCGAACCGACAGCAGGTTGCTAGTCAGGTCTGGAACGAGCATAGCCTCCCCGAGTACCATGCGCGTCTTGATGTTTCCTTTGCCAACGTCCATGGAGACGTGGCAGTGCCCCTTCATGGGCACCTTGTCGCCGTTGGCCAAGGTGACCTCGGCCCCGCTTCCCGCCGTGCGGATGGTGAAGCCCTAATCCCCGGCGGCCATGTGGTTGGTTGCGCCAGAGTCGAGCGCCCAGGTTGATAACCCGCGTGTGCTCCCGTGAGCTTTGGTGCTCCCGGCATTGCTGGTGGAAGCAGTGTAGGCCAGAGCGGCACCCGCGTAGGGCCCGCCGCCGTGGCCGCCTTCACGACCACCACCGCCAGGCTTGCCCTTCCCATTGGCCTCGTCCGCCTTCTTCTTGTAGCAGTCGCGCTGCATGTGCCATTTCTTGTTGCAGTAGAAACACACGACCGACTTCTTGTCAAGCGACTTCTTGCGCGCCGCTGCCGCAAAGGCTTGTGACTTGACACTGCCAGAAGGCTTGGACGCGGCAACGGTAATGCTCCGCTGCTCCACTTGCAGCAGATTAGCCGTCACGTGCGACATGACGAGCTTGGTGTACATGTTTTCCAAGACCGTCATGAGCATCCCGTACTCTGACGGGAGCTCCGACAAGACACGCAGTGCGAGCGTGTTGTCGTCCACCGGGTTGCCGAGCATAGCAAGCTCGTCCCGGATCATCTTGGCGCGCGACGCACACTTGATGATGTTCTCGTCGTCGCCCTTCTTCAGGCTACTCAGCTCGTCCATGAGCCGCAGCAGCTGCGCGTTGTCACGTGCCTCGAACATGACCTTGAGCGCGTCCCACGCCTCCTTGGCCGTGTGAACCGACGTGACCGTGTTGAGATGCACGGGCTTGACAGACATCTGGATGGTCGCCAGCGCCGCCTCGTTCATGGCGTGCCACCGTTCGACCACCGCGTCAGACTTCTTGTCGTCCGAACCACAAGCAGGGCGTTCCGTCACGACGGCCGTCCCCAGCTTCTCTCTCTCGAGTTGCGCACGTTGGTACGCCGCCCACACCTTGTAATCGTCGTCCAGCTGCACGAACCGCGGGCAGCTAAAGCGGCCGTACTCCAACATGTTGACGACAGCGGCGAGACAAAGCGCCGCAATGACGACGTCGACGGCGGTATCCGCCCGCGCGACGCCGGAACACACTGCAACCCGAGCAATGTCGTCCGACCAGCGACCGCAGGGAAGAAGACGGAGACCACCAGCGACAGCTGGGGCCATAACCTATGAAGCGGGAGGTAGATAGGTGGATGCGTTGGTTTACTTGGATGGCGGTCTTGGGCCCACTAGGACCGCCTGATATACCCCAGGCGACCCGTCTGCCAGTCCTAGGGAAGACCCCCTCTCAGTGCTCCCTCAGGCACTTCCACTCTCCTCGTGTGCAGGGCCTGCGGCGCATCTCCCAAAGCGGAGCATGCGCCTCCCCTGTGCTAAGCCGCCCACCGCCACACAATCTAGTCACCAGGCAACGCACAATTTCCCCGCGCTCACCACAAGAAGAGGGGAGCTCACCAAGAGATACACAAGTCAAGTACAAACAAGTACAAGTAATACAAAATGGAATGCCAACAAGTGTACGAGCTTGAGTCACCAAGAGCCCGCGTATAAGTATAGCTCCAATGGCACTCCCGAGCAGAGCTCATCAGCGCGTGCTACAATCAATCACAACCGACTTCAAGCTTAGCGAGGACGCCGAGCCCGAGCATAGCTCCGAAAAGACCGTCACAAACGCCGCTTTGTCCACTGCTGGGGACACGGCGGCGCGCACGGCCTCAGCCGGACGCGTCATCTCCTTGCACTTTATGGCGTGGGGGACCGTGCAAGCAACGGAATGCAGGCTGACAACAGTGGCGGCGAGCACGATTATGACCGCATTCGTGCGCTGCCGCAAGCTCTCGATGACGTTGAGGTCGACTGTGACGACCTCATCCACGGCCAGGCCGGCCACGTTGGTGACCTCCACGGCTGCACGGAAGCATTCGGACGGCAGGCCCGCCGTGTGGGCGTGCCGCACAGTGTCGAGTTTGGCAACTCGACGGTTGCGAGCCTCGTCGCCCAAGTTCACAAAAAAGCACGTTGGCTACCTCTCGGCTTGAGCGGCAGCGGTCTACCCGGCGCTTGTCGGATCCGGAAAGACGCATCTCATCCCCATCCGGCGCGTCCATCTCAGCCTCGGTAAAATCTAGCAGGTGGATAGGTGTACTAGAATGAGTGGAGGGACGACAAAGAGAGAGAGACGCACTAAAGCGGGGAGCTAGGTGAATGAAAAAATGGCAAACAGATAACACAAGGGTGCAGCTGAGGAGCCAGCACCGAAACAATGGGCCCTATTGAAGCAAGCCTGTGGCACTCACAGGGCGGACATGTACAAGGCTGCGACAGAGGGGCTCCAAAACACAGAGAAATGAGGGTCATTGGGCAACCTTACGGAGCTGCATGGAGCCTTACCGCCACAGGAGCCAGGCAGGGGTCTGCAACTGACAAAAAACGGAGGCGCTTGAAGGGCTCTGCGGTGGGGGGGCTCAATGAATTTGGGCTCCGAAAAAGACACAGGTGCCATGATGAGGAGACATGGGGCGGGGGAGGTCCGTCAATTGCGAACGGTTCACCTCAGTTGTGCACTCGGCCAAGGGGCGAGTCGGGCGCGGTGGGTTAAACTGTGCGCACACAGACGCTCAGATATCTCTTTAAAGGACTTGGCGGGGCTCCTTTGCGCCCTCGCGGCAATCGCACTGCACATTGCTTCATACTCGAACCGCCACTGTCTCTATTTGTTGCCCCCCTCTTTTTGAGCTCCCTCACCCTAGCTCTCAAATCCCACAGCCCTGCGTCAGCTGGCGTGGGCTCGGACGACGGAATGCACGCAAGTGATCTTTTCGTTTGCCTCTACGCCACTGGCGAGGCACCGTGGACGACGAATTCAGAGAGCGGCGGGCTCGATGGCGCTCAAGCGACGGGGAGGGTAGAAACGATAGCTTCAGCGGCCTTCGCGGGGCCTACGGGATGCGCGAGTGTCCAAGAGGTGCTGGCGCACGAGGCGGCACGCGAGCTTCACGTGCGTTATTGGCGCCTCGAAAGCCACACAATACTGAGCTGGCGGCGCTAAGGGCAGACCCCGCGAGCTTTGGAGCACCTTGAGCCGCGCGGCGATGGGGTGCCATCGCGCGTATGATTAACACGCCGGCCTGTCCGATGGGTAGGGACGGACGACATTCCCATCGTCTTGGTTGGACTGGTGTTTTACACCGTCGACTTTGTCCCACGGCCGCGTCGAGCTGCCTCATTGGGAGGAGCATATATGTCGTACGTCTCTTGGGCTCTCTCAAGGCGCACGAGCCGCCAAGCTGTTCCCACCGTCGGTGTCACCCCCCCGGACATTGACTCTGATGAGGTGCTACGCTTTGTGCTGCCGGACTCGTTTGTGGGGATGACCGAAGGTTGGTTGATTTATGATCCGGACGGCAAGCCTGTGCGGGTGCTGGCGGGTGTCTTCTTTTTTGTCGGTGACTACGTGCAGGAGGCGAAGAGCTGCCGCCTCATGGGCCACGCCGCGCTTTCCCCGTGCACCTTGTTCACTGACAGGGTGCCAGGAGTGGCTGGCAGCAACTATGGAAAGCTGGGATCGTCCCAAGATGTCGGCCTGATGCGATCGACGGCTCGCTCAGTGGCCGTAGCAAGGGCAGCGCGCGCCGCCGGCGCTACCACTTCTCGAGAAGACGCTCCCCATGCAGAGTGAAACAAATAAAGATAATAATACGAAAAATGTCCGATAAATCCGGTGCTCACGACACCAACGAACAACGACCACAAAGCACAAAGAAAACAATGCGCTCCTGATGTCATCCTCTCGATGGCTGTCGCCACTTTTCACCCCGGCAGGTGGTCTCGAGAGACACAGCACCCCTGCACTCTTCGGTGGTCAGCTTGTTGTACCCTTGAAATCTCTCACCCAGCACACCAGACACACCTTAACTCAAAAGGCCCTTTCAAGTGCCGAGCTCGTCCACGTCGTCAGCACCAGCGTTCTCCACAATCACATCTACGGAAGCCTCGGTCGCTGCTGCAGCAAAATCAGCAGGGGCCGCTATCTCAGCTCCCTTGAGCTGTTGAATGGTCTTGTCGAGCTGTGCGCGCTTGCCCAGGCGAGGCATCAGTAGGACCCAGCAGCTCGGCCCCTTGGAAGCATCAGATTCGGGGCTGACATCCATCGCCTCGGTCCAGGCGTCCCGCTCAGCCACGAAGCAGGCGCGAAAGCACTCGGCAACGCACATGATGACATCGGGCTCTAGTTCGTGTGCGTGGCGCACGAGTGCCTCGAGCACGTCTTTGGACAGGCAGAAGAGGCAGAAATGACGAACCACCTCGCGCTGTTCTGGGTCACCCAGCGGCACAGCGTCCAGTTGAATGCCACACCCCACAGCCGCTGGAAGCCCTGCCGCCGCCAGGAGCCCAAAGACACCCGAATCGGAAGCCACCAGAGTAGTTGTCTTCCGAATGTACGTCGATTCATCCGCATCGGCAGCCTTAGGCGGGACGGTCTGCTCAAAGAAGGCCAGGTGGAAAGCCACAGCCGGGTTGGGCTGCATCTGCGGGTACCCCAGCATCGAGTACATCAGCACGCGCGCCACAGAGCGCCCGTCATTGAATGCGTTGTGGATGATTGACAGCGCGCCGAGGTCGCCTCGGTCAAGGCGCGACAAGGTGTCTCGGCTCTCGCCTTTAAACACCGCCGCCTGGCTACCGGAGGCCGCCATGTCGACGAGCAGCGTGTTGTAGACAGCCATAAAAACGCGGTTTTAGTGCTTGACAGCATACATTGAAGTGCCCGCCGATTTTGATGGGGTCGGACAAAAGGGCGTCACGCAGTCGCCTTTAGCTTCAGCGTAGTTAGACAGGGCGAGCACCCGCACAGACAAAGCCAGCGCATGGGCGCGGCGGATCATCGGGATGGAGATGGCGCACTCGACAGCCACTCGGATGTCGTCGAGGGAGCGTTGTTGAAAAGGCACGCCGGCGGTGGCAGACGCGCCACCTCTGTCCAAGTGTTTTTTGACCGATGCGATGACCAGGTCGGCCGTCGTCTGGGCGACGCTTGAAACGGGGTGGCTCAGCCGCTGGGCCGCGAGCTCCTCTTTGACCACATGCGTGAACTCAGGGCTAAAGGTGGCGAGCGCAGTGCCCACGGCGTCCGCCACAGCCGTGTTGATCACATCCGACGCCTTCTCCTCAATTGCCTTGCGCACAGTCGCAAGCTCCTCAGTGCCGCCAGTGGAAAACGCCTCGGCAACCACCTCGGCCGTCTCGACGACATCCGCCGGAGAGAAGCGCCGCGGTCGCTATGCCGGGCGGTCGACGGTTGAACTGGCGGCGGGAGAAGCGTCGTGGGGACGGCGGCGGCCACCCAGACCCATTGGCACGGTGATGAAGGTGTGGTAGACGGAAAGTCAAGAGAGGGAAAGAGGGGAGGAGGAGGTCAGGAGTGCAAACGACTGGGTGGAGACCGGGGGTGATTGTGTGCGCTGACGAATCGGTGAGTCAGCTGTGGGCGGCCTCGGAGCTCCATGGTCTTGTACCACTGGGCACCATGCGCATGCGGTGGCACCCTTGGGCGTGTGGGGGCACCGACGTCTGCCGGGCAGTAACACGCGTGCAGGGGCGAGCACCCGAGAGGTTTGGCCGTGCGAGGCCATATCGGGGGACGTCACCGTGCCCACCGGTGGTTCCACGAGGCGGGGAACCGCGCGCGGCGGGGGTTGCACGCACGGCGACGGGCGCCATCCGCGCGGTTCGAGTCTGGTGCTAAACAGGACATGGGCGGGAGTGGGGGGGCATAGTGCCTTAAAGCACATAGGCGCGAGTGGGGGGGCATGGAGCTGAACAAGACATGGGCGCTAGTGGCGGGGGATGGTGCTAAACGATACATGGGCGCGAGTCGGGAGGAATGATGCTAAACAAAACATGGGCGCGAGCGAGGGGGCGAGACGTCCGTAGAGATTGGAGCGTCGACTCGGCAAGCACTTGCGGAGACCCTCGATAGCACGACCGAATACGTTTTTGGTACATATTTGCAACTCGCATTCCAGGGAAGGGTCTTCAATTATCTTGCTCCGTGCAGCGAGCCACCCTGAAATCCGTGCCTGAGTGCAAAAAATAGCCCACGCTGGCCACCTTCTGCACTTAGTGACGCCTTTCCACCTCTATTCTGGCGTGACATTGTTGCGGGCGGGCGTCCGATGAAGATTGTACTCACCCGCGCGGAATGGGGCTGCTGTGCGCCCCCTCCAAAACGAAGCGGTCAACAACCCGTAACTACCGCTGTCGGCATCTTACGAGAACGAACCGGGATTGTCGTCGCCGACGACAGCGTGCCGGTCCTGGCAGCCGTGGCCACCGCCGCCGCCGCGGCCGTTGTTTCGTCAGCATCTGTGACAGTGGTGGCGGTGGCGGCCCACAGAGACGACGCGGCGGCGGAGGACCGGTGGTGTGGGCTGCAGCGGCTGCCGCCCCCGGCTGGTGCCAGTCAAGATCTTGTGCTTGAGCCACTGAGGCGCCGTCGACCGTCACGACGCGGTCGATCACTCTTGGGCAGCCATGTCGCTTTTCGGGCGCCAGGGCCACCATCGGCACCATGTCAGTGGGTTGCGTGAGTGATGCTGGCTGGAGGTGTCGGTGGGCGGCGTTGAGGGGTGCGGCGTGGCAGGTGGTGTTGCGGGTCGCAGGCAATGCGAGCGGTGGCCGCGGCGACGGCGGTAGCGGCGGTGGTGGCGTTTGCGCGAGGTTCCCGCCACACGCCTCGAGGTAGTGCGCGGGGCGCATCTGAGGCGCGTCGTGCGGAGCATTGTGGCGCAATGTGGAGTTTTCGGCTATCGCCAAGGGTTTGTTTGTGGCCGCTGTCGCTGCTAGTGTGACCTTGCTCGTCATGGTCGGAGAGGCGGGTGCGGAACTGGTTAGGGTAGGGACAGGAGGATGATGGATGCGCTTGTGACGTTGACTGCGTGTACGCAGGGGATCTCGTCGTCATGTCGACATGGGGAGGGGCTGGTGTGTAGCGTTTGGGCACAGGCCTTCTGCGGCGATTGAATGAGCTTTTTTGCCGCTCGGGGGGCGGATGGGAGGCCACCCCCGCCACTGCCGCCGTCTCGTCGTGCTCGTGCTGTGCGACGATCGACCAACCGCCCACCTGTGCGCCCGCTGTAGGCGCGCATGGTGGGTGCTGGGTGCTTCGGCAACTCGAGACCCTGACACGCCTCGAATCTGGCCTGCCCGCCCGCCCCTCTCTTTCTACTCACACTGACACTGTGCGCATCTGCATGATTACTAGTTTGGCTGAGCAGGCCTCGAGCGTAAACCCCCGGCCGGCCTCTTACGACCGCCCCCCCCACCACAGGCAAAGGATGTTCCCTTGCAGCGCACCCGCCGGGCGTGCTCATCGCCGGCCGAGGCAGCTCACCATGGGCCAGCCTCCGTCAAGCGGCTTCAAGGGGCTACCAGTCAGGGTCACGCCGAGTTAAGGTGGCGCATAGAGCTCCCTGCATTACAAACGGTCTACGAAAACGATGCAGGCGCCATTCGGCAACGTGTAGAAGTATCAGTGGCTAAGGAGGAAATTGGGCTATCACCCAATTTTATAGGCCCTCACATTGAAAGAGAACGGGTAGCTCTCGACCTCTTTGAATCGATCGTGGAAGAGCTTTCATGCTGCGCACGGGCCGGCCGCGTGTCCACGGGCCGATCACACCGCCTGCACAGGCGGCGTGATCCGAAGTTGCCGTGACTGTGGCAGGTCACACAGCTTGGCCCATTGGCTCCATGCGCGTCGCCGGCGAGTGACGATGGCTGTGCGCTTCAACCAATATGAAGCCGCCAACCCGAGGCTGATCAAAACGCGGAGGACCAGATGGACAGTGACAGAGAGTATGTTTGATTGTGCTGATGGGAAACGTGTGATTCTACCGGAGTACGGCTGCGGACAGCAGCACGCCGGGAGACGATGCTGACGAACCGTCGGAGTAGGGACAGCGGCAGCAAACGCACTCAGTCCTCGTCAGCAGCGCCCAGGAGAGGGCGAAACAGAAAGAGGTCCTCGTCAACAGCGGCCAGGAGAGGGCGAAACAGAAACACGTCGGACATTCAGCGACAAAGAAACGGCGCCTGACGGTGCGCCGGCGCGGCGTACTGGGGCGCTTGCTGCCGTCGCTACTCTGCACTTCAAGTGGTTGGAGGGCCATCATCCGCGCCCGGGTTTGTGCGGTAGTTCCTGGGATCTGACAGCAACGCGGGGGCCGAGGGCCGCGAAAAGGCGCGCCCCCGTGCCGCCACGTTGTCTTTGGTGCCAATTCTACTTCGACATCTATTGGTATTCCGCATCCACCTTAAAAAAACGGCCCCGTCCAATGAATGGAGAGAATTGTGTTCCTCTGCCAATAGATGCCCGTATTTGCTCTATGCGCCGGTTCACAGTGTATTGACTCGGCGTGCGGTGGGGCTGGTTGCACTCGCCATGGTCGGCGACGTGCCGGCTGTGACGTTTCCAAGACACGCCCTCCCGCACGCCCCCCTTCCTGACGATGACGAAGATGGAGGTTGTGACAACCACGGCGATGGAGGGGGGTACATTATTGTTGGTACATGATTGCCCTTCGAGCTTGCGTGCGGGACTGGCAAAGACCTCCAGCAGTCTCTCGGATAGGACTAGAAAGCAACAAAACAGCGCTGCGCTGCTCTCTACACAGAGATGCTTGCATCCGCTATAGCATTGCCAACAGCGTGTCCTGGTTCGTCCAAACAACAGTCCTCTTCAGGAGACCATACGGTCTACGGCGCTCATATCCTGCTTGACTCGCCCAAGAAAAGAACAAACCATCTTCTGGCACTGACCATCGGGGGTGCTGTCGGGCAGACAACAGTGCATCAGGAGCTGGATGTCTGAGAGTCGCCTGAGGCATTCATTCCGTAACTTCGTGCACTCAACGTTGCCAGACAATACGCTGGGAATTTCTTAACACATCTCTATAGTGTAATCTGGAACACACCAGCTATGTTACAGGCATAGGCCGTATCTCAAAGTATCATGTCTTTTCGATATTCCAGCTGTCTCCAAACACGTCCAAACGAAAAACGGACGCGTTCCTGTGTAGACGGGGCACGGGGGCAGGCCCCGCCCGGGCCCAGTGACCCCTGTGGCAGGACAGTCCTTCTCAGCCACGTATCTCCATTCGCTTTTAGCGTCATCGCGACCCTTACAACACTGACACGCCCTCAGATCCCTGAGGACACGAATGCAGACTGCCACCTCTGAGGCGGAGAGCAAGTCCCGTGATCCAAGTATATGTGTGCTTGACTACACTTTGAGAGCACCCTGTCCTAAAGGCCAGGGAATACTCGGACGCTCATAACGTCGGACAAGTGGCTGTTTTACGCCACCCGGTATTTCTTGTCAAAATCGGTACGCAGCACGCTCGGAAGGGGCAGCCAAACGAGTACCGACTCGCGACTGCCAGTCTAGACAAACGAGCGCTCCCGCGCGGCCAACACGTGCGGCAGCCTCGCACACAGATTTCGTGTGGTCGCCGCTTGGCACAGCGCAAAGAAGGCATCGCGGCACAGGAGCGGTTAAAAGCGGTCAAACGGTTCAACGGAGTCCTCGCACTGGCGGGGAGGACATCCGAACTGATGGGTAAAAAAGGTGACCCCCACTGCAAAGCATTGAGTATCGACAAGGAAAGGGGCTTTTTCTTACATTGGCTGGGGGGTCCACCTTCATTGTGACGCTCTTCAGACGCTGACGCACCACGATCACGAGACGCCGCTCGAAATTCTTACTAAAACGCACAACAGTGAAAATTTATGTTTTTCGCTTCGCTATTGGGTCTTTGGGGCTCGGACCCTCTACGCACTTCGCTTGATCAGGCGTTGTTACGCAACGCCAAGTGAAAGCACATACGCCTGGGAAGCCCTGGTTTGGATATTGAGTCCGCGGCAGAATCTTTTCTTTCTCGTGGCAGCCCCTAAATTAGCGCGGAGCTGGTGCAAACGGTGTCGCGACTGATTTCTGCGATCCGCCGAAAGGATGCTTGTAGCACCCGCGCCGCGCTCTGAGGAGAACTCGAGAGCCCCAGTGTGCAAGGCTACAACTTTTCATTTGCGGCGCACGTTGAGCTGTCGGTGGTATTCTCCCGAACCAATTTGGGCCTCCACGTCTTGGGCCCAGCACAGTCGGTCCCAAAATCACTAACCTGCGATATCGCTTTGGCGGCGTTCGACGCTGATCCGACGTGGCCGTGCAACATCACCTCCGCTTCCACCCCGCCTGCACGGGCCTGCCCACCCCGCACCTCACCTGTCATAAGCTGCTCGCACAATGCGGGTATGTCATGATCCGATGCCCGTGCACCACGTCCCCCCTCAATTGCAGTGAGACCGAACATGGCAGTGTTTTCGGTGACTGATGTAGTGGTGACCATTCGCGATTGCCGGCATTGCGCGGGAGTGCCGTTTCTGTTGGATGCCCATTATGTTGTTTTCTGGCACCCGCCGCTATTCTCTTGCGTGTACCGGCTCCGCGCCAGCCTATGCGCCTTTTTGCGTGGGTCGAGCGACTCGCACGCCAAACGGTGGCTGCTCGAGCTCGTCCCCCGCACGCTGCCAGAGCACACAGGCTGCCTCACTCGCCCCCCTCAGACTGTCGCTCATACCAGACCCCCCTTCAGCTCGTCGGCACCACGACGTAATAATAGCAGCAGCGTCCCGAGCTGTAGGAGCACAAATACGGGGATTTCCCTCGGAGGAAGGCAGTCACGGGTGTCCTTGCCGCTCGCCAGATACCCGCTATGAGACTCAAAGTCTGGAATATCTCGGGACAATCGAGGCGCCAAGAAAACAGGTCGGTTCTCCTGCCGGCGACGACGTGCAGTCATTATTAAGTCATATCCGTCCCGGTTATATCCACAGTGGATATAACCGGGACCACGGAGGCCCCACAGAGCCCGAGAGATTGAGGAATGTGAAATTAAAACGCACTTGCCACCCGGTTTTTGTACTTGATTTAACACAAAACGATTCACTTGAACTCCACGCATCAGTACATAACCCCTGCCGTTTGTGATCGGAGCTCCGCTGACGGCCAAGCCGATACATCCGACTGTGGCGTCATTCGTTTGCACCCACCACACCTATGCTGCTGTCCCTACCCACCGTACCGCACCACTCGTACCCACGGCGATCTTCATACTACCATGACGCTCTCCAACGCTATTGATGCCGCCGCTGCCGAGGCTGAGGCCATTTTGGCGGACCATAGCCAGAAATTGGCTGCGAAGCACGCCGAGAGCGTGAGGGCGGCCGCGCGGGCCGTGGCCGTGACGGCCAATGCTGTCTTGGCATCCCCGTCTACGCCACGCGCGCCGGCCCGGCGCATCGGAGGCGCTCGCCGGCGCCGCACGCCGATGACGTTGGACACCATGAAATTGGCTGGCATGCGGCGAGCCGGACCATCAACTGCATCAGCCGGCAGCTGAATGACCAGTACGACCGCAGCGGGCGCTACAAAGTCATATAGGAAAAGGACAGCCTCCTTTCTCGGGCCGCCGAGGGCGCGGCTGGCGGCCGAGCGTCGTCGCGAGCGGGGCAGTATTTTCAGGATGACAAGGCCGTCTTAGAGTGGTTCCTGGCTGTGCGTGCGAGGGGCCGCAAGCGTGTGCCTTTGTCTCTTTCCATTCTTCGGCAGAAGGCTTTTCAGGTTGCGGAGCACCTTGGCATCACTGACTTTGCGGCATCCAACGGCTTCAATCTCCGTTGGGCGTCCCGTCATGGCCTTTTGAACGTTGCTCTGCATGGCAGCGGCGCTTCGGCCAACGTGGAGGAGGCGGCTGAGCGTATGGCAGCCATCCGCCAGCAGCTTTAGGGTGTTGATGTTGACCTGATCTACAACGTCGGTGAGACCGGTTTGCTCTTCCGAGGGCTACCGTCGCGTTCAAACGTGCCCTCCGAGGACCGCCGAACTGCACGTGGCTCGAAGGCGAGGAAGAGCAAGGACCGTGTCACCTTAACTCTCTGCCGCAACGCGACGGGTAACCACAAGGTGCCGGTCACGATGATTGGCAAGGCAGCTCAGCGGATGTGCTTCCAACGCGAGGGCAACGCGAGCCCGCTGCCGTACCTCTCGCAGAAATCGGCTTGGACTGACGCTTCTGTCTTAAAGCGCTGGTTCGAAGAGGTGTTCGTGCCGGCGGTTCAAGCGCGCACCGCGCATCATGTCTACTTGATTATGGACAACTTTGGCTGCCATTGATCCATCTCGCACCCGCAGGTCACTATCATCGAGCTGCCCCCGAACACGACCGCTGTGTACCAGCCGCTGAATGCCGGCATCATCGTGCTCCTGAAGAGCCGGTACAAAAAGCGACTCCTTCACCGCGTTGTCTGCAACTTGGACACCCTTCTGTACAATGGAGCCGCCGACAATCGAGTTGTACGCGGTGGGGGCCTCGACGAGGGGGGCCAAGCTCACCTGCGAGATGGGGCCAAGTTCATTGTCGAGGCGTGGAATGAGATTCCTGGGGACCAGATCGTGCGCTGCAGGTAGAAGGCGGATTGCCTGCCCACTGAAGCAGTTGCTAGTCTCAGGCTCCAGCTGGGCGAGATCCAAGTTCTGGCCAAGCCGGCCCACATGGATGTGTCCCACGTGGTGGCCATGATGGCCAATACGTCCCTGGAGCATGAGTTTGACGGCCTCAGTGGCCAGGAACAGGTCCTGGCGGTGCGGCGCTGGCTGACGGCAGAGACTGATGTTGAGGCCATTGACCACACGGTTGGTACGG
>Ga0209187_1002430_pt1 | contig 17716 bp, 15 predicted proteins | sample BantaG_FD_187430 | JGI IMG/M metagenome (GOLD analysis project Ga0209187, IMG submission 187430) | Marine algal microbial communities from Bantry Bay, Ireland - BantryBay_4 metaG (SPAdes) (version 2) | ecosystem: Host-associated > Algae > Red algae > Unclassified | place: Bantry Bay, Ireland... | reverse complement strand
TGTCGACTTGTGAGCCGGGAAGGAAGGCTTCGACGCCGACGTTGACCATAAGGCCACCTTTGACGGCTGCTTTGACTTTTCCTTTGACGAGGCCACCAGCTTCGTAAACGGCCATGATTTTTTCCCAGTTCTGCTTGTGGGCAGCTTTCTCTTTAGAGAGGACAATGAGTCCTTCATCATCTTCGAGACGCTCTAGGAGGACTTCGACTTCGTCACCGACTTCGATTTCTTCGTCTTCGAACTCGGAGACCGGAATTGCTCCTTCGGACTTATATCCGATGTCGACCACGATGACTTGTGGGCGGATGTCGAGGATCGTGCCATTGACAATCGATCCTTCATTAAACTCGCGGAAGTGCTCATCGATGAGAGCTGAAAGCTCTGCATTCTCTGGCTCCGCTACGGCGGTGTTACTCATAACTGTAGGTTAAGGTTGGGTTAGTTTGGTTAATCGTCCAGACGACAGGATACCCCACTGGAAGAAACAAACATGCGGGGCGCTGACCTGCTTGCTCCTCCGCTGACCATTCTTTCTTTTGAAAAAGGAATAGCCCTTACCAAAAAAAGCCCCGAAGGGCTTCCCAAGGCGTGAATGGCACACTCGAAGGGAGTCGAACCCCTAACCTCCTGATTCGTAGTCAGGCGCTCTATCCAATTGAGCTACGAGTGCATTATTCGCGGACCGCGACTCTAGTAAGCGATCCCCACCTGTCAAGACTGCGGAAAATTATTTTTGAAGGTTTTGATGACCGTCCTGAGGGGCAGTGAGGTGAGTAGTGTAAAAAAGATCTGTAAAAGCAAGCTACGCAGCAAAGGCCCGCCACCCTAGCAGGCGATGGAGCGTAGCGGAATCGGCTCCCAGGGTGGCGGTGCGCCGAGCCTCCCCCCGGGTTTGAAAGTGCCCGCTCATGACCAGGAACTGACGGTGACTAAACCAAATTAGCACCAGCCATGAACGAACAGCCTCAGAATAATTCCGAACAAGCACGCTTCAATCTTCTCTTTGACCAAGGACTCCAAAACGCCCTCCCTAGAATCGCAGAAATACTCATGAACGCCGCCATGCTCATTGAACGTGAACACCACATCGGAGTGGCTTCGCACCAACGAAGCTCCGGCCGCAATGACTACTCCAACGGCTTCAAACCTCGCTCTTTTCAGACCAGAGTCGGCTCCCTTGAACTCTCAGTCCCCCAAGTGCGAGATAGCTCCGAGCCTTTTCGAACCTTACTTCTCGAAAAAGGCTCACGCAGCGACTGCGCCCTCAAATCTGCCATTGCCACCATGTATATCGAAGGCGTCAGCACCCGCCGCGTCACCAAAATCATGGAGCAAATGTGCGGCTTTGAAGGTTGATTCGCTTTGCTCACCCCTCACGGGGCCACCCTCCGGGTGTTCTCTCTCCGCTTCCTCGGGTCAAGTCTCGAACCTTAACAAGCGCCCCGACACCGAGTTCGAAAAATGGCGAACCCGGCCCTTGCTCGAAATCGCCTACCTCATAGTCGACGCCACCTAATACAAAGTCCGTATCGACGGAGTCGTTCGTGACTGCGCCACCCTCATCACCTCAGACGCGCACAGCGGCCTGAAGGCAGCCCTCAAATCCTCGTTTAACGCCACCCCATGGCAACGCTGCCAATTTCATCTCCAGCAGAACGTTCAGGACCAAGTCACCAAATAACATCTCAAAAGCAAGGTCGCTTCCGATATTAAAACCATCTTCAACGCTGACGACCAAGCCCACGCCGAAGAGCGACTCAGAGAATTCGTCAGGGCCTACCGGGAGACTCAACCCAAGCTCGCCGTATGAGCCGAAGAGAACTTACGAGAAGGCTTCAGCATCTTTGCTCTGCCCGAAGCACATTGGAAATGGACCTGCACCTCCAACGCCTGCGAAAATGTCAACGGACAGATCAAGAAACGCACTCGAGTCGTCGGACTTTTCCAAGCGAAAAATCGCTGCTTCGACCCGTGACCGGCGTCCTTATCGAAATCTCAGAGACCTGGGACACCACCAAAGCCTACCTCAAATTCAACTAGCCAAATCCAAGAACCAAAATCCCACTTTTACAGAAAAATATTTGCGCGGCCAGAGTGACTTCCAGCGCGTCACTTATTGGACACTTTGCGACTTCAGCCACCACGAAATCTGGGATGGTATTACTCTGCCTCGTGGTCACGGTTTCTCGCTTCCGCTTTGCAACCCGCGACGCGAAGGTGGAATACTTTATACCGCATTGCTCAGCGAAAGTGGAGCCACTGAGACTGCTGCGCTCGAATGCCTCAAGAACCTGAGACCTATTATCGATACTGTAATGAGTCCGGCCAAGTCGGTCTGCTTTTGGCGTGCTCCCCAAAAATTGATCCATCTGTTATGAGAGGCCCCGGCGCTAGCCGGGTTTACGACTCTCATGAAAAGAAAAAGACATACCCCAGAACAGATCGTCAAAAAACTTCGCGTTGCTAGCGAAGAACTTGGGCGAGGAAAGGAACTCGGCGAAGTGTGCCGTCAGCTCGAAGTGAGCGAGGCGACCTATCACCGATGGAAGAAGCAATATGACGGAGCTCAAATGGAGACGGTGAAACGTCTCAAAGAGCTGGAAAAGGAAAATTCACGACTCAAAAAATTGGTCGCTGAGCAGGCCTTGGACATGGATATGCTTAAGGAAATTAACGCAAAAAAGTGGTAGGCCCGACCCGACGTAGAGAAGCTGTGAATCATCTCCAAACAACTTTCAAAACGAGCGAGCGTCGGGCCTGCCGAGTCATGGATCAGCCACGAGCCACCCAACGTTTTCAGGGAACAAAACCAGCGTCAGATGGCCCTTTGATTAAGGCGATGAGAGAAGTCGCGATGCGGCTTCCTCGTGCGGGCTACCGCACCGTAACGAAGCATCTCCGCCGCGATGGCTGGCAGGTGAACGTGAAGAGAGTGCATCGACTCTGGAAGCAGGAAGGGCTGAAAGTTCCGACGAAACCGGCCCGAAAGAAGGCGCGTGGAAGCTCGGCGGGATCTACCCAATTACACCAAGCTGAGGCAGTTAACCATGTTTGGAGCTACGACTTTGTCTTTGATCAAACTGACGATGGCGGTCGTCTCAAATGGTTGCCAATTTTGGATGAATACAGCCGCGATCTCATGAGCTTGGGTGTGTCTCGATCGATGACCGCGCAAGACGTCATTGCTCAGCTCGACAGGCTTGTCGTGCAACGTGGAATCCCTCAGTTCATCAGATCGGACAATGGACCGGAGTTCGTGGCCAAAGCGGTTCAGAAGTGGATAAAAGACCGAGGATTTGAAACCCTGTTTATCGCACCTGGAAGCCCTTGGCAGAACGCATACAGCGAGAGTTTTAACTCCCGCTTCCGAGACGAGTTCTTGAATGTGGAACTCTTCACCAGCCTGCTGGAGGCCAAAGTGCTTGGCGAAGAGCATCGATACAAATACAACCATCAAAGACCGCATTCGTCCCTGGGAGATTTGACCCCGGCGGAATTTGCGAGTCGCTGTGCTTCTCCGCTGCGGCCTCCGGCCTTCGCACCGAATCACAGCGACACCTTAACCCCAATCAAACTCTCATAAGAGTTGGCTCAAAGATCGGGGGCACTCCAGTGGGTCTTCCCCGTTAACTCAGACTTAAGCCACGGCATCCGCGCAGCGCTGGCAGAGGCCGTCTTTTACGACAGGCTCGTATCTGCGGCAGCGGGGGCACATGGGGTGGCAGAGAGTTTGGAGCCTTTAATAATCTTGATGGGTGTCTATTCGAACGTGCGTCTGGATCACGCGAATAAAAGTCACACAATGAGGGTAATTCGATCCCAAGATCGCCTCTCTAAAGAAAGGGACAATCTTAGCTGAACTCCCTACGACTTCGAAGTTGCCTGCTTACGAACAATCGCGCCTTTATAGGGGCGGCGGACATTTCCTTTTTCAGTCAAGATCCCAGCGTCCACAAGCGTCTTTGTCGCCTGTGCTTTGTTCATCTTCTGGAGGCGCGCATTGAATTTCTTCAATACTGCTTCAGGGGAAAGTTCGCTCTTAGCCTCAGTGGCCATGCGTTGAAGATGGAACAAAATATCCCAGAATGCAATCCCACTTGACCGACACCAGCCTAAGCGACATTCGGCTGAAAGAACTCCAAGCCCCATTCCTCAACGAGAATTTTAGACAATTGATTTTGTGTAGCTTCTAATTCCGGTATTTCTACCCGATCTCTAAGCATTAGACAAATGCGCATTCGGTCAAAAATAGGAACCGAACCATTCTGAGCAAGCTCAGACAAATGATTCCAAGTCGCGTGATGGGGAACCAAAAGAGCGGAGACTGGGTGCATCATATTCATCGTTAAGAGCTTCCATAAATCAGCGCTTACCTCCCTACTCTTATTATACCATTTATCACTTTTGCTACACGTCGCTTGACCAACCCAAAAATGACGACCTGGTCTACGATCTTCGTTTAAGTCGTGAGTCGCTATAACATCAGCTTTGGCATCTTTCTGCTTCCGTCTTACAGCGGCATTTTCAGGATAAAAAACTAAATTCCCCAAAGCCAAAGAGACTCCCTTCAATCTATCTTTGAAAGATGACGCTTCCGACTGAGACATCAAACCGGAACTTTTGTATCCAAGGCCTCCTAGTGCTAAGACACTCCATTCTTCGAATTCATCTCGGGGATTTCGCTCCCTAGTAACATTAAGGGAATGACTTAAGGTAAGCTCTAGCAAGCGAAGGTAGATTGCATGATCCGTTGTGAAATCTTGGGTGCGAACACAAACGACTTCATCTTGGACGTCAAATGGGTATTGTTCTGGGCTAATTTGACGTCGCTCTCGAACGACATCGAAAATTTTACTGGCTAGCTCCGCCTCTCTCGTAAGAGATGCACCTACTTCATCTTCATCCTCATAAACATCTTCTTCAAACAGGCCATCAACCAGTGGTTCAAGCTTGTTTTGAAGCTTTGTATCCTTGATGAAATCAGCTAAATCATAAATTGACCTTGAAGCACCAAGAGGGTTTTGAAGAGCCTCCCATTCGAGAAGGTCGGCCATAAATGACTCACGGGCCTCCGATCCGTAACGATCAATGTCGAATTCGGATTTCATGACCTACAATTGGTTACTTTCTTCTACGAGAGAATGGATTGTCAGAGCTTCTGATCGGATGAGTTTTGCTGATTTAGCGACTCCAGATTGTTTCAATACTTCAGGCTCTACCACTTCTACTTCGCGCTTGAGGCTGGTGAGTCTCTTGAGGACATTCTCAAAACGTCCTTCAAGGACGTCCGATTCGATGATCTGTGCCGCAGCTGAAAGGTCGTCCGTCTCTCGGAGAACCTGACGGGCGATTGGATTAGCTAAGACCTTTCCATATTGATCCAATGAGCGAGAGTCTCGGACCAAAGCCGGACCATTGGACTTTCTAGAGAGATCCTGAACAGCTTCCCCGAGCTTATCGACATTCAATTCATTGATCGCACTCGAAATTTCAGAAAAATCACGGACTTGCGGCATCTCAATATACTCTCGAAAGCCTCCACTACTCCACAAACGTTCCCAAACTCCGAACCTCTCCGTCCTGATTTCAGCCGTAGAAATTTTTCCTTCTTCCGCCTTTCGTAAAGCTAGGATTGGGAGCAAGCTAGTTCTAACTCCCGCAGAATTACTTCCAATGACCTTACCTACCGTTTTAAGAGGATCGTTGTCACCAGCATCAATCGCATCTTCGACCGCTTTCAAAATAAATCGCGCTTTGGCCTCGGCTGGCCAAGTTTTCAGACCGGTAATGTGCCGATATCCTATGTAGGTTCTAACATCTTCATAATCGCTTACTTCGACGACTGGCACAGCTCGAAGGGAACTTGGCACAGCCTCCCCTAATAGAGGATCGGGGATTTCTTCACCACATTCGTCTCGATTAATAATCTTTAAGGCCGTTAATCTCCGGTTCCCCTCCCAAACAATATGCTCTCCCTTCTGGTTCGCAGGTCCAACAATCAGAGCTTCGTGCGGAAAAAAGCCATTAACGAGCATCGAATCGATCAGCTCTTGAACACCAGCATGTCGATAATAGTATGAAATCAGCTCTGGCTGTGTAGCGCCATACTTGCTTTGCGGGAGTCGCGGATTTTTAGGGTCGAGAGTAAGCCTTTCTACGGAAACTGTTTTGAACTGGGAACTCATTTTAAGAAATTATTTTAACGACCGAGCGAGGAGATGGACCCATTCCACTCCCTGGATGGCTCTTTTTTGGGCCAATTTGTTTTGAGTATCGAGGATGAACTTTTTCGAGGACCGTCGGGGACGGCTGAACGTTCGCTTTTTGAATTCCATACTTGTAACTTCCGCCACTGCACTGACCGCCTAGGGACTTTACTAGCGCTCTGCCCAATCGCTCACCTAATAGTGGAGGTGTAGCATTTCCGATGAGCTTGATTTTTTCACGATAAGATCCGGGGAGCTTCCAGTTTAGAGGAAAAGTTTGGAGACGTTTGGCCTCAGTAGGGCTTAAAGGTCTGTTATCCCAATGGAACGGCCCTGTACTCGGTCCAGGTTGAGCTGAGATTGTCCAAGCGGGTTCGCTCTTTGCTAGCTTCAATAGAAAATTCCAGAAACGGGTTCGGTTTCCAAAAATCTCGGCCCCTCCTCCAACTGAAGTGTGCCACAGGTAATTTTTTCCTTCAGGTATCGATGGCAGGAGGTCAGACCACTTTCCTGATGCTGGAATAATATCGGTTGCTTTTAATGAATGAAGAGCATCCCAGGAAGTTCGTGAAACTTTTTTTCCCAGGTCAGCCCAATTAAAATTTCCATTTCCTCCCACAATAATGAGTCTCTTTCGTTTTTGAGGAACACCGAAATTTGAGCAATCAATAACCCTCGACTTTAAAACATATCCCCCTCCTTTATCCTCATTAATTTCCCTGACTCGTTTTTTAATGAGGGCCATTCCTCCGTTACTCTCCGACGCAAACCCAGGGACATTTTCAATCACAAACGTCTCAGGTAATAGCCTCTCAACCAAAAGCATATAGGCATCCAAAGTTGATGCACGTGGATCAGACAACCCAAGCCTGCCATTTTGAGCCCACTGACCTGCAGGGGAGAAAGGTTGACATGGAGGCGCACCAGCTAACAAAGAAAGCTCCCCTTTTCTTAAACCCAAGCCTTTCAGCGAAATGGTCGCAGCCACTTCGCAAACATCTTTCGCTGAAAATTTGCACCAGTCACTGCGGTTAAGACGCAAAGTTTCCCGCGCAAGATCGTCATGTTCAATTGTTCCTACACAATCGAATCCCGCAGCTTCTAGTCCAAGATCGAGACCTCCAGCTCCAGAAAATACAGAAAGAAATTTCAAGTTCACTTTAGCTGACACCATGATCGCTTTATCCAAATGAGTCAATGAGTGAAGCTACACCGCATCCGCGCAGCGCTGGCAGAGGTCGTCTTTTACGACGGGCTCATACTTACGGCAGCGGGGGCACATGGGGTGTCCGGTGGCTGAGACGGTTGCGGAGAGTTCCGCTCCCTCGACGATGTTGAGCTCGCTGAGGATGAAGAATTCTTTGGCAAACTCGCTGTCCTTGAGGAGGTCGATTACTGGGTGATTCGTGGGGACGGTGAGGAGGACGCTCGCTTCGTTGTTCTTCTTAAACTCCTTGGCTTGGACCTTTTCTTCGATCGCGGTCTGGATGACGGCTTTGACGGCGAGGAGGGCGTCGACTTTTTTGATCGCTTCTTCGCTTGTGAACTTGGGATTCGCTTTGGGGAAGTCTTGCTCGTGGATGGAGCCCTCGCGGCCGGCATGTTCCCAGGCTTCCTCGGCGGTGTAGGCGAGGATGGGGGCGAGGAGTTTGACCATGGCATCGAAGATTTCGCCCATGACCCAGACGCTGGCTTTGCGGCGCTCGCTGTCGGCGGCGTCGCAGTAGAGGCGGTCTTTTGTGATGTCGATGTAGTAGGCGCTGAGGTCGGTGGCGGCGAACTGGTTGACGGTGGAGAAGACTTTGCGGAAGTCGTATTTCTCGTAGGATTCTCGTACTTCAGCAATGACGACTTGGAGACGCTCCATGATCCATTGGTCGATGAGGGGAAGGTCGGCAGGTTCGCTGACTTTCTCATCCCGCATGTTTCCAAGGAGAATCTTGAAGGTGTTTCTGAGCTGGCGGTAGGGCTGGCTAACTTGGGTGAAGAGGGCTTCGCTGAAGGGGACCTCGCTCTGCCAATCGACGGAGGAGACCCAGAGGCGGAGGATGTCTGAGCCATACTTGTTATAGAAGTGGGCGGCGTCGGTGGGCTTGCCCTTTTTCTTAGCGTCAGACTTGGAGGTCTTTTTCCCGGTCTCGGTATCGACGACGAAGCCGTGGGTGAGGACGGTTTTGTAGGGCGCTTTGTCACGCACTCCGACGCTGAGCATGAGGGAGCTTTGGAACCAGCCGCGGTGTTGGTCGGTGGCCTCCAGGTAGAGGTCGGCGGGGCAGCTGAGCTCGGGGCGAGCATCTAGGACGGCGACGTGACTTGAGCCGGAATCGATCCAGACGTCGAGGGTGTCGCGGCATTTTGTGGAGCCGGCGGGGAGATCAAAGAGGGTGGCGAGTTCTTCATCGGATTTTTCGAACCAGACGTTAGTGCCTTCTTTTTCGACGAGGTCGGCGATCTTGCGAGCGAGGTCAGCACTGACGATGGGGGTGCCATTTTCCTCAAAGAAGACGGGGAGCGGGACGCCCCAGGTGCGCTGGCGCGAGATGCACCAGTCGGGGCGACTTTCGACGGTGCCGTAGATGCGGTTGCGGCCCCACTTTGGAAGCCATTCGGTTTCGTCGATCTCGGTGAGGGCTTTGTCGCGGAGCTTGTCGATGGAGATGAAGAACTGCTCGACGGCGCGGAAGATGATGGGGGTTTTCGAGCGCCAGCAATGGGGGTAGCTGTGGGAGTAGGTTTCTTCGCCGAGGAGGGCGCCTTTTTCGGTGAGGATCTCGACGATGCGGGCGTTGGCTTTGAAGACGTGGACGCCGACGAGTTCGGGGAGGCCGCATTCTTCGGTGAATTTTCCGTCGTCATCGACAGGGCTGAGGACAGCGAGGCCATTCTGCTGGCCTACGGTGTAGTCGTCCGCGCCGTGGCCGGGTGCGATGTGGACCGCGCCGGTTCCGGACTCGGTGGTGACAAAGGGGGCGAGGATGATTTTGGAAGTGCGGTCGAGGAAAGGGTGCAGCGCTTCGAGGCCTTCGAGTTCGGAGCCTTTGATCTCGGAGAGGGACTCTTCAAGGGTGAGGCCGGTTTTGGCTTGGAACTCGTCGAGGAGATCGCGGGCAACGATGATGGTTTCGCCATTTGAAAATTTACCGACGGTGTAGATGAAGCGCTCGTGGACGGCGATGCCTAGGTTGGCTGGGAGGGTCCAGGGGGTGGTTGTCCAGATTGCAATGCTTGTTGACTCGGGGAGATTGGCTACGGGGCGGGACGCCCCGGCCACTTTAAAACTGACGAAGACAGCGGTGGACTTCTTGTCGGCATATTCTACTTCAGCTTCGGCGAGGGCGGTTTTTGCGCCGTAGGACCACTGGACCGGCTTTTGGGACTGGTAGACGCAGCCTTTATCGATGAGGGCGGCGAAGGTGCGGATAATGTTGGCCTCGTAGTCGGGATTGAGGGTGAGGTAGGGATTTTCCCAGTCACCAAAGACGCCGAGCCGCTTGAAGGATTCGCGCTGGGTGTCGATCCAGCCACGGGCGAAGGTCTCGCAGCGACGGCGGATTTCGGCAGGCTCGACGTCACGGGCGTCCTCGTCCTGCATGACCTTGAACTCGATGGGGAGGCCATGGCAATCCCAGCCGGGGATGAAGGGGGCTTCGAAGCCGGCCATCGTCTTGGACTTGATGACAAAATCCTTGAGGACCTTGTTGAGACCGGTGCCCATGTGGACATCGCCATTGGCAAATGGGGGCCCGTCATGGAGAAGGAAGCGCGGGGCTCCCTCGGCTTGGCGCTTTTTAATGATGCGTGCGTAGAGACCTTCGGTGTTCCATTTTTCGAGGCGAGCCGGTTCGCGGACGGTGAGATTTCCCTTCATGGGGAAGTCCGTCTTGGGCAGGAACAGGGTGTCTTTGTAGGATTTACCTTCAGGAGTGCTCATAGCGCGCTATTTAGAAATAGGGCGGGACGCTAGGGGGATCAGGGGTTGAGGTCAAGGATGGGGAGCGGTGGAGCTCGCCGTGCGGAGCGATCGACACGCGGCCGATCTCGCCGTTCTCTAAAAGCCATCGGCCGCCGAAATCCTTACTCTGGTGCCTCCCCATTCTCTTCCTCTGGAACGGGAAGTTCAGGCGCTTTAAACTTTCCTTGGACTAAGCTGGTGAAGTCGTCGACCCACTGAGGAGCCTTCGTGTGTGAGAGGTTTTTTTTGACGTGATCGAGCATTCTGAGCGCTGCTTCACGTTGGTCACCGTAGGTGAAAAGGTCCCGCTCCATCGCCCAAAGAAGGTCAAGCCGCTCGTTCATAAGCCATTTCTCGAAGACTGGTTTTCGGTCCTTATCACCCTCGCGGCTAAAGCTCTCGATAGCCAAGCCTTCGTGCTCGATTCGCTTGAGCCAGGCCTTTTTTAGAAGGGATAGACTCTCCGAATTCTGCCATGGCGGGAGAATGATATTCTCATACATCGCGCTAATATTAAGAGGAGCGAGCGCCCAGCTTTCTACTTTGAGACCGCTGAGTTCGTAGGCCCTTGCAAAGTGGGAGCTGAGAACGGAGCCCTTGAGAACGCCGGCCTGCCCCTCAAGAAGATCTTCATCAGCGAGGATGTTCTCGATCGCCGAGATCGCCTTATCACTCATCTTCTCACGAGCATCCTCATTTTGGGAAACTTCAATGGTCAGGAGAAGCCAATTGAGCTGGTGGCGCAGGGCCCGGCGGAATCCAGGGCTATCCACGCGCTCCTTATGCCGCTTTCTCTCCTCACGAAAATTCTTAGCGCTCCTCGCCTCATCCTGAAACTCGACTTTCTCCCAGCATTTTAGCCACAGGTCGTTTGCTGCGACGTCGCTCGCAGCGGCAGCTCGAAAGGCACTCACCGCTGACGAGAAGCGGTCCCTTGCCGCACTATCGGCCGACTTCTGGATGTCATCGAGTCGCTCGAGAAGCAACTGCCGATCAACCTCGGTCAGTTCCTGAGAAAGAGAAACCCCTGCGCTTAGGGTTAGGAGAACAGTGGCAAGCTTCAACATGAGGATCATGGTCACAGATTGAGGAGTCTTTAGGAAGAATTTACCTCTCCCCTTCTCATCGGTCTCTTAGGAGCCTAGAAACCCCGCAGTGTCACGAAGAGCTGACTCTCAGAGCAGAAAGTCCCGTTCTCATCCCTATTTATCAACCAGATTTTTTGACAGTTCCGTTGCTAATATCGAGTAGTCCTAACTCATACCCTCCTATGATAAAGCGCATTTATTCTTTGTTCCTTGCCGCCCCTCTTCTCGCGGAGCCGGGCGATCACATTTACCAAAAAGGTTTTCTCTCGAAAGAAGAGGCCCACCAGTCCATCGAACTTCAAGACGGCTACTCGCTTGAACTCGTCCTCAGCGACCCTCATATCAAAGAGCCGATGGCGATGGCTTGGGACGGAAATGGCGCTCTCTACGTCGTTGAAATGCGGACCTACATGCAGGACGCTGATGCCACTGGCGAACAAGAGCCTCGTTCGAGAATCTCCCGCCACGAGGATACAGATGGTGATGGAATCTACGACAAGCACAGCACTTTCATCGACAACATCCTCCTCCCGAGGATGGTCCTACCGCTCGACGACCGCATCATCGTAGGGATCACCAATACCCTCGACCTCTGGACCTACCGCGACTCGGATGACGATGGCATCGCTGATGAGAAAGTGAAAATCTACGAAGGTGGCAAGCGCGGCGGCAACATGGAGCACCAACCCTCCGGCCTTCTTTGGAACCTCGATAACTGGATGTATCTCACCTACGAAAATAAGCGCTATCGTTTCACCGACGGTAAGCTGGAGGTCGAGAAACTTCCCCGCGGCGGTGGACAATGGGGCCTCACGCGTGATGACGCCGGCCGCCTCTACTACTCAGCCGCCGGTGGCGAGAAGCCCGCCTTCTACTTCCAGCAACCTATTGCTTATGGTGCGCTTGACCTGCCTGGCCAGGAGGCAGAGGGCTTTCGTGAAGTCTTCCCCATCGCTGATGTCCCGGATGTCCAAGGCGGCGCTCGCCGGGTCAATGAGCGTGGCGGCCTCAACAACTTCACCGGAATCGCCGGCCAAGGCGTCTACCGTGGCGACCGTCTCCCCGCTGATCTTAAAGGCGACATCCTTATCCCAGAACCCGTCGGCCGCCTTATCCGCCGGGCAAAGGTCGACCGTGAAAACGGCAAGTCGACGCTCAGCAACGCCTACCCCGGCACCGAGTTCGTCCGCTCGCGTGATGTAAACTTCCGCCCGGTCTGGTCCGCGACCTCGCCTGATGGTGGCATGATGATCATCGATGCCCACCGGGGCATCATCCAGCAAGGGAACTGGACCCGTCCTAAGTCCTATCTCCGAGGAGTCATCGATAAATGGGGTCTCGATAAGAATATCGGAAAAGGGCGCATCTATCGTCTTGTCCACGAGGACTACCAAGCTGACAAGCAACCCCGCATGCTCGACGAATCCACCGCCGAGCTCGTAGCCCACCTCTCTCACCCAAATGGTTGGTGGCGCGATACCGCTCAGAAACTTATCGTACTTCGGGAAGACCGCGATTCAGTTGTCCCGGCTCTTACCACCCTAGCGAAAAGCGGGAAGGAATTAGGCCGCCTTCATGCTCTTTGGACTCTGGAAGGAATATCGAAGCTCAATCCCGAACTGGTCTCCTCGGCTCTGGCTGATGACAGCTCGCTCGTCCGCACCAGCGCAATCCGCCTTGCCGAGCCCTATTTCGCTAAGGGAAATGATACCGTCATTGAGACCCTCGCCTCCTCTCCGGTCCTCGCCGCTGACATCGAGATGGCGATCCAGACCATCAATTCCATCGGGAAGTCCGGTAGTAAGAACGCCAAGTTGATCGCCCTTACGGACGCCTTGCTCGAGAAGCACGCAGACAATGAGGTGATCCTAGGCATCGGCGCGCTCAAAGGGTCCGCCGTCGCCGAGCGGGCCGCCGAGGAAGAACAAAAGCGCCTCGGACTCGCTTTTTCCAAGTCGATGGACAAGGGCAAGGTCATCTATCAGCAGCTCTGCTTCTCCTGCCACGGAGCCGATGGAAAAGGCACCCCCATGCCCGGCCAAGAAGGTCATTTTTTAGCGCCCTCGTTCGTAAATAATCCCCGCCTTGCGGGCGATCACGAATCAGCCATCCGCACTCTCCTTCACGGCCTCACCGGGGACCTTGATGGCAAGGAATACGAGGGCCTCATGGTCGCCATGGCTTCTAATGATGACCAATGGATCGCCGATATCACGACCTACATCCGTAATTCTTTTGGTAATAAACTGGGCTTCACCCGCTCGGAAGACGTCGCGGCGCTTCGCGAAGAACACGCTTCACGCAAAGAACCCTGGACCCAGAGCGAGCTTGAAGCCCTCTCCCCTCCCGTCCTCGCGAATCGTCAGGAATGGAAGCTCACCGCCAGCGATGGCGCCCATAACCTGAAGGGCTGTGTCGATAGCGACCCGAGTTCCCGCTACACCACCGGCTCCAGCATGAAGCCCGGAATGTGGGTTCAAGTCGAACTTCCAGAAGTCTCTGAAATTTTCACCGTCACGCTCGATAGCACCCGGTCCGCAAGAGACTTCCCGCGGCAATACGAGGTGCAAGTCTCGACCGATGGGAAGGACTGGGGCACCCCCGTGGCAAAAGGAGAAGGCGAAAAGGCGGTCACCAAAATCGATTTCGAGCCCACCGAGGCAAAGTTCGTCCGCATCACTCAGACTGCCAAGCATCACCTCTACTGGTCGATCCATGAACTCGAAATCAATGGGAGAAAGATAAACTAGGGAGTTTACCGTACTTAGCGACCATTTATTCACTAGGAACCCGCCGGTAATCAGGAGGGACCGCCTGAGTGAAGGGCAATAGGACGAGGAAATTTGCCAATCTCAATTAATATCGAAAGGGCCAAGTGCCCACTCCAGTGATTTTGAAAAGGATGTGAAAGTGTCAATGGATGCGAGCTTCATTGACTCTAAGCTCTACCATGCAGGTAGGTCAGATTCCGACTTGATAAGTTTGTATATCCTCGCGATTCACGCCGCGCCAATTAAGATTCTGGTGTGTCTTAAACTTCGAGCTCGGCTTCGATTTTCTCGATCTGGCCGCTGAGGTCGGTCCACTTGCTGTAGGCTTTTTCGAGCTTATCGGCGAGGTTGGCGTAGGCGCGGGTGGATTCGGAGAGTTGGTCGGGGTCTCCGCTGACGCTGGGGGAATCCATGTGGGCGGTGAGGGTGGCTTGGCTGGCTTCGATCTCGGCGATGGCGGCTTCGGTTTTTTCAAGGTCGGCCTGGAGGGGCTTGAGGACCTTGTTGCGCTTTTCGCGGATGGCGGCGTCGCGCTTGCGGCGTTCTTTGGGGTTGAGCTTGGGGCCTTTGGGCTGGGCTGGTTGGGCCTTGGGTCGTTCGGCCGGGGTCAGAGGCTGAGAGCCTCTGCTACTACTACTTTCGTCTTCCTCGATTTTGTTGAGGTAGTAGGTGAGGTTTCCGGCGAAAAGGCGGGGGTCTTCGCCGGGGCGGAACTCCATGGTCTTGCCGACGATGGGGTCGAGGAAGTTCCGGTTGTGCGAGACGATGAGGAGGGTGCCGGGGTAGTCGATGAGGGCCTGAGCGAGGATGTCCTGCGACTTCATGTCGAGGTGGTTCGTGGGCTCATCGAGGATGAGGAAGTTGGCCGGGCGCACGAGCATGCGGACGAGAGCGACACGGGAGCGCTCGCCGCCACTGAGGACGCCTACTTTTTTAAAAACGTCGTCACCTTTAAAAAGGAAGCAGCCGAGAACGTCTCGGGCGGTCATGGTGGCTCCGCGGGTCTGGATCTGCTCGATGGTTTCGAGGACGGTGAGATCAGGGTCGAGCTCGTCGGCGTGGTTCTGATTGAAGAAGGAGGGGAGGGATTTGGGACCCATCTCGTGCGTTCCGGAAGAGGGGTTTTCTTCGCCGGTGATCATGCGGCAGAAGGTGGATTTCCCGGCTCCATTTGGCCCCACGATGGCGATCTTTTCGCCACGCGTGATCTCGAAGTCGAGGTCGCGGAAGACGGTGAGGTCTTCGCCATTTTTGAGAGGGTAAACTTGGGCGGCGCCTTCCAGCTTAGCGACGAGGTGGGTGGAGGCGGGGGGATCAGGGAAGCGGAAGGCGACCTCAGATTCCACCGCGTCGATCTGGATGCGCTCGATCTTGGCGAGGGCTTTGATGCGGGACTGGACTTGGGAGGCTTTGTTGGCCTGAGCACGGAAACGGTTGATGAATTGCTCAGTCTTGGCGATCTCGCGGTCTTGGTTGACTTTTTGCTTTCGGAGGTTGTCCTGACGTTCCTTGAGCTGGGTTTCGTAGGAGGAGTAGTTTCCGGTAAATTCTTCGGCGCGGCCGTGGTGGAAGGCGATGGTCCGGGTGGTAAGGCCGTCCATCATGGAGCGATCATGGGAAATGAGAATGATCGCGCCTTTATAAGAGTGGAGGTAGTTCTCCATGAAGGTCTGAGCGCCGATATCGAGGTGATTCGTGGGCTCATCGAGGAGGAGGACCTCAGGCTCAGCGAGGAAGAGCTTTGCCATCGCGATGCGCATTTGCCAGCCGCCGGAGAACTCGCCGCAGTCACGAGTGAGGTCACTTTCCTTAAAGCCGAGGCCTTTTAGGATGGCCTGAATGCGGGGCTTCATGCGGGCGGGATCGTGGCCATCGAGCTGGAGTTCGAGCTCGCCGATTTTATTGAGGAGGTCGGAGTAGGGGGCGGAGCGGGGGTCGAGATTGGGGAGATCTTTTTCTAGGCGGGAGACTTCTTCTTGGATCGCCTTTGTTTCCGCGAAGGCGGATTCTGCTTCATCGTAGAGAGAGATTCCCTTGATGTGGATTCCTTCCTGGGGGAGGTAGCCGATGCGGTGGTGCTTTGGTTTGGTAATCTCCCCGCCATTCGGCTGAAGGGCTCCGCCGATGCATTTCATGAGGGTTGATTTCCCGGCACCATTATGGCCGGCGAAGGCGATGCGCTCCTTGTCCCCGATGGAGAAGGTGAGGTCCTTGAAAATGACGCGAGGGCCAAATTCGACGCGGAGGTTTTTTACAGCGAGCACGCGGGAGGGTTAGGCCAGAGCGGCGAGCTTGAGAACCAAAAAGCGGGAAGATGAGGGATCTTCATTAAAATGGCGCGAGCCGTGGGCCGCAGAGGTCGTCTTTTTTAATCTTCGCCCATTGACTCGAGCTTCCGAAAAGCCTTTTCGAATTCCATTGTCGGGCGAGTGGTTTTGACAGAAACCTTGGGGGCCGTTTCCAATGAACTTTCCTGATTTAGCCAGACTTCTCGAAGCCCGAATCGCAGTGATAGCCGATCATGAGTTCCGCGACCGAGATCCGGGGGCTCACCTTGAAGCGCTGAAGAATGTCAGCGAAGCGATTGTGGCTTGGCACGAAGCGCACCGGAGTGAGATCGATGGAAATCTAGACCACTTCCTTACGGGGGCGAGTTATCAAAAGGCGCTTCTTTATCTCGAGAATGGGGAGCGGCGCGCGTGCGGGCAATAAGCGGTCTCCCCGAGGCGATCCCGCTTGCCTGACCTCCGGCAATTTCACCCCTTTCCTCCCTGATCCACCGCAACAACGAACACGTTGACCTGTCCACCCCCCGCGGGCCAATACGGACCCATCTTTTCCGGCCCGTCGCGGAGGGAAAGTATCCCGCGATAATTCTCTACTCTGAGATCTATCAAGTCACCGCGCCCATCCGGCGCGCTGCAGAATACTTGGCAGGCCATGGCTTTCTTGTGGTGGCTCCCGAGGTTTATCATGAATTCGAAGAACCCGGCACCGTCTTCGGATACGACAAGCCGGGCACTGACCGAGGTAACGAGCTCAGGATCACTAAGGAAATTTCTTCCTTCGATGACGACGCCGGCGCGCTCGTAGACTTTCTGAAAAACGATCGGCGAAAGCATGCCCATCGCCATCGGCGCCCCCTTCATCTAGCCCCCCGAGAAAGTCCTCCAATTAGCAGGGCATAGTTTGAATAGTTTTATGCCCTGCTATCACCCATTACTTAAACTCAAATACGTCGTCGATGCCATGCTCAAAGGCTGGAAAAAGAAGGGCTGGAAAACATCCTTCAAATAACCCGTCCTCAACAAAGACCTCTGGCAGCGCCTCGTTGCCGCCTAGGAAGAGCACGAGATAAACTGGGACTGGGTCAAAGGCCACGCCGGCAACTCGCCCAACGAGCGCTGCGACTTACTCGTCAACGAAGCTATCGACGCCAGAAATCCCCAGACCGACCAAGGCTACCTCGACTCTCAATAAGCCACGACAGGGAAGTCTTGCCCTCACTTCAGAAAAGAGTCCTGCCTCCCCTAGTTTTAAATCTCTATCCCCGAAATACGAAAACATCTCTCGTAGATCGCCTCGTATCCCCGCCCTCCTGCGCTCCAAAAAGCGACTTGCCTGACCTGACACTCTTTCTCCTGAAAACGTTCTGATATTTTGCCGCAAAGCCCTGCACAAAATCCTGACTCCCCACCG
>Ga0209187_1002429_pt1 | contig 17717 bp, 7 predicted proteins | sample BantaG_FD_187430 | JGI IMG/M metagenome (GOLD analysis project Ga0209187, IMG submission 187430) | Marine algal microbial communities from Bantry Bay, Ireland - BantryBay_4 metaG (SPAdes) (version 2) | ecosystem: Host-associated > Algae > Red algae > Unclassified | place: Bantry Bay, Ireland... | reverse complement strand
ACTACGGGTACAGAACGAACTACGGGTACAGAAGATAGTGAATTTAACTATTCTCGTCTGTGGGTTTACCATCAAGGTGATGAATATCAGCGTATTTTGTCATATCGCATGTGTTTGCGCATACTTAGGGCGTAGATAATTAAATACTAGTACCAATAATCAGTACTTTTTTACTATAGAAAAATAATGATGAGCCAGTCTGAAAGCAAAAACAATGATTAATCACATCCTCTGGATTGCTTGCGTTTCGAGAAAATCAAAAATTTACCATTAGTACTTTGTCGCCTGCTGAAGTGAAAAACCCATTTTTCACTGGACTCGTTTTAACGGCAGACCCAATATCAAATACCGGACCTGGATGAAAATTCTCAAAAAACATGAAAACGCGAAACAAAAAGCTAATAGCCCTTGCTATTGAAAAAAACAGGGGAATGCTGCTATAGAAGCAGCAATGCGGTTCTGGGCGGGGCCGCTTTCGGCCGGAATTTTATGCAACACTAAGGTAAGTAGTATTGCCAGTTGTTGAGCTCAAGTGTTTAGCAAAGCTTGCGCAACTCCCGGAAAATGACTAGTGGCTGATTTAAAACCGTGCGCACCTGCTGCGCAGCGTAACAAACACGCTATTTTACTTGCGTTGCAGGAAATCCTGCGTGCTAATGACACTGTATTCGAATTTGGTAGCGGTACGGGTCAGCACGCCTGCCATATCTCGGCTGCCATGCCAAAGTTGACATGGCAGCCGTCAGACTTGCAAGACAAGCTCAGTGATATTCAGTTGTGGATTAACGAGTCTGGCTGTAGCAACATATTGCCACCCATACGATTTGATCTGAATGAAGTTGTTTTACCATCGGTCAAGGCATCGGTATGTTTTAGTGCGAATACCCTGCATATCGTAAGTTGGCCATTGGTAGAGAAAATGTTTCAAGTGTCTGCCAATATTCTCAATAATGGCGGGAAGCTCTGTATCTACGGGCCATTTATTTTCGACGGAAAGCATATCAGTCAGTCGAATTCCCGATTCGATCAGCAACTTCGACACGGTGATTCCGACAGTGGCATTCGTGATGTCGTGGAGCTTCAAGCACTGGCACGGCGCTATGGGTTCTCGAATGTTGTAGTGATTGAAATGCCTGCAAACAACCACCTTCTGGTCTGGACTCTGGATAAGCTGCGTCAGGGGTCGCAAAATGCATAGTTTATTGTTTCAAGAGTCCTTGGTCACCCATCGGATGGTTAGCCTGCATGAATCAAATTTATCTGACGTGATCAGCACCTTCATGAATTTCAATACTTAGATTGCTGGCTTCGTATATTCTGAGCTCATCACGCCACAAACTACCCGACGCTGTTACCCGTACGCCTTGATCAAGATTCTCGATTCTTTCAATCTCCACTACCAGCGTTACCTGTCTTGCACCTGGTGTGACCTGCCCACGGTACGACCAGACAATCGAGGCGTCCGGAGTGATATAGCGCACTTGTGGCTTCTGCATAGCAGGGATGATTCCTTTCAAAATAATGCCACGCAGCAGCACTTGTAATAGCGCATCAAGACCCAGTGACCCTGGCTGCACCGGATCTTGATAGAAATGCGCTTTGAAGTACCAGGCATAGGGGTCAACTGTTTGATAACCTCGGATAAGGCCAAGCCCTGCCGCGCCACCGGATGGTTCGAAGTAATCAATTTCATCAATCATCAACATTTGCCCTGCGGGTAACAGTGACCAGGGATCATCGACCGGCCAGCGTGTCGCAGGCAATTGACGTGTTGCTCGTTGTTGATCGTTGGTATCCAGGCCAACCTGCCGATCCAGGGCATCCATGGGAAAAAAGCCGAAGCTTGTTTTTAGCGTCATGACTCTATAACCCAGAGTTGAGTCCACTATGACATCAAAATGCACGATGGTCATGGCACCCATGGTTGAGAAGCTCGTCATGGTAGCTTCCACACGAATACATTGTTTAACTGCGTCGATATTTTTACCGATTTGCCCATCGCCATCCAGGTTGCGAAAGCATTCGCCACCAAGCAACGCAAATCCACCATGACTACCTAGCCAGCCACAGGGTTGTAATGCCACTTCCAGTAATACCGCAAACGGCATTTGCGCATTGCCAGCATCAGTAAAATACCAGGCATCCGCAAGCACATCGTATTCGGTAACAACCGTTGCACCGGTCTCTGGCGCATTTGGACGAGTAGAAATAGACAAAACACGTGAAATCATGTGATATGGCGGTTGTGGCAATCTTGGCGCGAGCCCACGTGTGTTCAATGGTTCATACATATCACCAAAGGCATCCGACGGCGCGCCATTGCCGCAGGCCAACAACGCCTGATAATCACCGCGTGATTCGCGCATGGGTCCTATGCGTATGTGTTGAGTGTCCAGGGTCGGTGTTGGCCACTGACGCCGCAGTCTGATCTTGAAACCTGGACAGTAAAACACCTTGAACCCGTCACAACTGGTCATCAGTGCTGCATGAATTTCCGGCATGTCGCCGTCGATAATCTGATCGACATGAACATCATAAGTGAGTACATGCGCTTTATCGGGAATCACTTGTCCCCGGCACTCGAAACGCGCCGATTCGCCAGGGATCGGCTCAAAAACCCATCCATCGCGTAGACAGCTCAGCCCCATCGCCATCGCCAGACATTCCAGCGCCTGCACCGCAGCCTCGACCATGAGTGTGCCGGGCATACAGGGGTCGTTATGAAAGTGTCCATCGTAGAACCAGGCGTCAATGGGTACATTGCTTACCGCTTGCAAATAGCCACGACCCCATGCGCCACCTGCTGGATCGAAATGTGACACCTCATCGAATAGGTCCAGCTTGCCACTGGGTAGTTGCGGTGGATTAGAATGTGCCGCGCAATACTCGAATCCTTCTCCGAAACAGGCGAAGGCATCACCTCGACGTAACGCTGCCAAGTCCTCTCTTGAGAACGTTTTTCTTCGTGAGGCCTTGCTAATGTCGAACGCTACCGGATCACTTGTTGTCGGTGGTTCTTTATCCAGATCAACCAATATGCCGTTACTGGCAGCTAACTCTGCATCGGTAAAAAACCCCGCTTGGCCATGACGCACAGATATCACCAGTCGGCCATCAACCCGACAGTCGTATTGAAAGAAGAACAAGCGAACTCCGTTAACCTCAGCATGACCGGTAATCTCGATCTGATAGCACAAGGTTTCTCCTGCCTGAGGCAGGCGTTCATCGTGTAATGTTATTTCACAGCCAAGCAATCGATAGACGCGTTGGTCACGGTTACGAAAATCAGCCCCCATCCAGGAAATCAGTGACAAGTCTGCCTGACCCGACTCAATCAAGGGACCTAGCCGCATGGCGTTGGCATGCAGGTACCATTGATCAGCCTCGATATCGGTCTCTGTCCAGATAGTACCCAATGCATCCACGCCAGGCACTGCGTCTATTCCAACAATACGATCAACCATGAGAAGCGGTGGCGCAGGCAGACGAACCTGACGGACATAGCCATCTTGCCCCTTGAATGCTTGTCCAAACAAGGTGGATATCAGGCCTCGGCTGGAACGTACCAAAGCCTGGCGATCAAAACGTTGCCCGCGGGGTGTGTGCCAGGGTAGGGGGACATGTGAAGTTATTGATTTTACAGCTAAGGTCGCAGCCTTGTCCGGCAAGCAACAGGAGGTGTACGTCGGCGCTGGCAGAGTGGGTGCAGCAGGCATACTGCTATGCTGGGCAGCATGTGGCCATGCTGGCATTTCGAAACCTGTCATTATTTTGATATCCGATGGTTGCGCCCGGCGCACCGTCCAGGGGTGATGATGTAATTTATCAAGCTGACGCGCAAGTTCTGCGATATCGATGTCTTGCCCGCCTGCATACAGTGCCGCTGCAAGATGCGCAAGCTGAGCGGTGTCCGAGTTACCGATACGATCGGCGGCCAGTGCTCTGTGTGGTCGTTCACCCAGTATTTTCCCAGTACTGCTCGTTAATGTATCTCGTGGACCAATTTCTATAAATGTTCGCACACCATCTGCATACGCTTGCTCCACGATTTTTCTGAAATCAATGCTTTGCAATGCCTGCCGGGTAAGTTGATCGGCAATAGTGTGCTGAGTAGGCTCGTAGCTTTTGTGCTCGCCATGGCTGTACACACGCACCCTGGAATGAGTGGCGGTGGGGCGGGTGTGCAAAGTACGCCAGGTTTGCGCATAGGGTTGCAATGTTGGCGTGTGCACTATCAGGTGCTGGTTCATCTTTACACCATGTCCTTCAGCCAGATTTTTTACCAGCGATGCACACTCAGTGGCAGGACCACCAATAATGCAATCATCATCTGAATATATGATGGTGATATCGGTATGTGACAGCTGTGTAAGCGCCTTCTCCACAGCAGCCACAGGAGAATATATTCGCCAGTTTGTATACTCAACCGGGTCTTGTGTGTCCCATGCATCGCTAGCGCACCGAAACTCTCCTCCGAGCTGTTGCTCGTACATATTCACAATGCCGCTATCATCAAGTAGCCCCGAGGTATCATCCCAGAGTCCAAATGCGTACAAGGCGTTGGTCTCTCCTAACGATAGACCCAGCACCGCATCCGGTGATACTCGCAACACATCCCGGAGCATTATTGTGTGTGCCTGACTCAGCAACGTTACTGCACATAATTCCTCATAAGCACTGAGGCTGGGCTGCGATAAAAGATGAGCTACACCTTCCAGTGATGGAAACGAGCTGACAAGCTGCGTCCCAAGTGTCGGGTGGGCCATAAGCAGGCCACGTCCCATACGTGGATAGGCGGCCGCCGAGCCTGTAAAGACAAAGGCTAACTCGCCACTTGAGTCGCCTGAACCCAGATGCACACCGTCCATGTTGCAAACGAGCTGTTCTGATCCGGGGATATTGCAAGGAGTAACACCGTTCCCGATTTTCATTGTGGATGCTGTTCGCGTAGAGTGTGTATCTACCGATGCCGATAAAGCGGCTAAGCCTTGCGCCAGGCGTTCATCAAGTTGACTCTGGCTATCAGCAACGATCGCTATCCGCCGTAAACCCTTGCCGCCAACAGAGCCTTGTTTAATCAAAGCGCACAATTGCTGATCAGTGTCTGCACTAGCGTAGTAGATGTGGGGTACCGGTCTGAGAAGATCAGGCGATGGCATTGACTGACCAAGCTCCAGTGTCCACGGAATCATCGATCCGTTCTCTTCAGGTCGCACAGCGTTTGCAGAAAAGCGCAGCGTCAGCTTTTCACTGCTTGCCAGACGCGGCTCGGTACTTTGCTTGCTCACCTGCTGGCCGCGCATCGCCAGGGCTGTTGCTATAACCATCGAAAACAAGGTGTCGGCTATAGGCGCTGATCCATAGACTTTCTCCAACAGTATCTGATAAGGATTGCCAGACGGGGTTATGCTAGCCGTTGCGCATTGTTCAACACAGCCTTGTACCAATACGCCAAAGTCTTTCGCAGTGGACTCGCGCATCAATATCAATGCGCAGGCCTTGTCAGAGTATCGTGTGAAAGTTTCGCCATCGGCCTTATTGTGACTGCCCTTGATCACGCGGAGTGCTGCGGCGCGTACCGGCTCACTGGCAAAATCTGCAGCGCTGATCACCGCCAGATCAATCTCATGCGCCCTGAGCGCTTCGCATCCCAGTTGCATTGCCATCACATCAGAATGCTCTTCAGCCGATACGCTGTAGCCCATTCCTCGCAAATCATAGGCAGCATTGATACGGTTGGCAGGCATGTTCGGCATCGCGCCTAAAACATCAGCCGCCGTCATCGGCGCAACAACGCTCTCCTTAAGTGCCTCCAGTGTTTTTGCATCACTAGTTTGGCTGAAGTAGTTTGCCAACTGTTCGCGTAATAACCAACGACAGGCATCCGATGCACAGCCCATACCCGTAAATACGCCAATGCGATTTTTCTGAAGTGCATTTACTGATGGAGAGCCGCTTTCATCTAAAAGTGACTGTAGGTTCAACTGCTGCAACGCATCCTCAACCACTGCAAGCAGTGCCAATTGTTGCGGCTCCATATGTTGAAAATCAGCAGGAGGTGTTCGAAGTGATAACGGATCAAGCGTAATGGAGGTACAGTGATCAGCCACCGATTCGGGTGAACACATCAAACGACGAACGATCCTGTCTACGCCTCTATCGGTGCCAGCCAGTGCGCCCACTGCGCAGATAACCAAACGCTCGTGTCTTATGTCCTCATCTGCAGCCATCCTGGCTAAGGGTTGTTGTTCAGACGTTGCAACGGCGCGCATTGCATTCGAGCCTGAATAAGCAGCACTTGTTTTTAAAGCAGAGGAGGTGGTGTACTCCTCCATAATCAAGTGTGCATTGTTACCTCCAAAGCCAAAGTTACTGATGGCAGCTCGCCGGGTGTCGGTGGCAGGCCAGGGCGTACACTGCATTTGCGGAAACAGGCATGAGCCTTCAAAGCTCTTGTTAAGAGAGCCCTCAATACGCGTTGGTGGCAAGGCGTTGTGCTCCAATGCCAAAGTCATCTTCAATAAGCTTGCAAGCCCCGCCACTGTGATCAGATGGCCGGTGTTGGATTTTAGTGAACCCACGGGCAGGCGGGTGTCACGAGAATAGAACTTGTTGGCTGAACGTAGCTCCACGGAATCGCCCACTGGGGTTCCAGTGGCATGGCACTCCAGGTAGTCGATGGAATCCGGATCAACATCGCACTGCTGGTAGGCAAGTCGTATTGCCTCCAGCTGACCTTGTAAATCCGGCACCAGAAATCCACCACGACGTCCGTCATTGGACACGCCAACGGCTCGAATGACTCCGAATACTTGCTCGTAGTCACTGACATCGCGTAAGCGTTTCAAGACGACAGCCGCTGCACCCTGTGAAGGTACAAGGCCGTCAGCTGATGCAGCAAACGGTTGTGAACGTCCGCTTTGGCTGAGTGCCTGAAGCGCTCCAAAGCCGTGTTGCAACATGACATCATGAGCTGCATTCACAGCACCGACAACGGCAATATCCAGAGTGTTGTTTTGCAGCTTGCGACAGGCTATCTGCAAAGCATACAAGGAGGATGCACAGGCAGCATCAAGCGACAATGCACCACCTTCCGCGCCCACGGCGCGAGCGATCAACTTTGCAGGAAGCCCCGAATTAAAAGCATTGAGCGCAGATTGATTGGCGCAGCCATAAAGCCAATGCTCGCAGGCATAATCGGTTTTGCCTTGTGTGGGGTACGACAGATTGGCCAGAACCAGCCCCTTTCTGGCGTTCGCCACATCAGGTTTGCCAGCTTCCTGCCACGCATCCATGACCGCATGCAAAGGCCATTTGACAACGGCATCAAGCTCAGCTGCATCTATCCCGCCTAATCGGTATAGTTCCGGGCTGAAAACCTGTTCAAAATTCTGCACATAACCACCAACACTATTGCTTACGGGGCGTGTTTGGGAGCTGACACCAGCTTGTGAATCATGACGCTGTGTCAGTAGATTCTGATTGCAGCTTATGGCTTGCCATAACGCATCCAGCGTCAGACAGCCTGGCAGCACGCAACCGCGTCCGATAATGGCGATGGGTTCTGCAGCGTTCACCTCAGCCTGCCCAGGGATCACCCACTAGCAGCTCGACGATGCGATGATCGCCTGCCAGCATTTCTTCGGCGAACAGGTTTGCGCCCTCCTGCACCGGGATAAGGCCGATACCTCGTTCCTCGAAATAGCGAGCCAATGTCTGATCAACCATCCCGCTGTCCCACGGCCCCCAGTTAAATGATTTGATTATGGCGTTTGGCGAACGTAGCTTCAAGGTACGCGCTACCCGGTTCAGAACCTCATTCGCCATGGCATAGTCTGCCTGCCCTGTGTTGCCATAAAACGCGGCTGCTGATGAGAAAAGTGCCACGTGAGTTAACGACGTATCAGGTAAAGCGTGTAACAGATTCTTCAATCCACCAACTTTTGTATTGAAGACCCGGTCCAGCTGCCCTTGGGTTTTATCAATCAGCAGGCTGTCAGCCAGTACACCCGCACCATGAACCAATGCCGTGATCCGTCCATGTGCACGTTGAACCAACGCAACGGTTTCACGCACCTGTTGTTGATCGGCGATGTCACAGGGATAGTACTGAGCTGATACGCCCGCAGTATTCAAGCGGTGTAATGTGTCACGAATTTCCTGACCTGCCAGCAATTGCCTTGCTTGTTGCTCAATGTCCTTTGGCACGGGTTTATCTCCGGCTGCCAGGGCATTGGCCGCCAACAGACGTCGAAGCACTTTGACATCGTCTGTTAATGCAACATCCGATGGCCACTCTGCCGGTATAGAACGCCCTAACAGGGCAAAGCTGCCAGAGCTTTGCTGTGCCAACGCTTCGATACAAGCGGCCGTAACGCCTCGCGCGCCACCGGATACCAGCCAGACATCTGATGCGCGCGTAGCCGAATATTCAACATCATGAATCTTCGGCTGTGACAACAATTCTCCGGCTTGCAGACAATGAACTCGCCCCGCCAAATCAACGCCAAGTACAGGGAAGGTGGACTTCAACGCTACCAATAATCGCTGCGCTGTGCTTGCCAGATCGTCTGGATCAATGGCTATATCGATACAACGAACGGACATATCCGGCCACTCAAGAGAAGCGGTTCTGGCCAATGCCGCCATACCGCCGTGCCATCCCTGCGAAGGTCCACCATGAAATTGCCCGCCGGTATCCTGCAACAGGATTAATGACTTGCCACCTGCAGCACGAAAGGCCTGCGCCTGCAACATTGCTCGCCAGTGAATGTCAGCGCCATCGCCAGCGCCATCACCATCACCATCACCATCACCATCACACAGCGCAGTTGTCAGCACAAGTTCGTCTGTCGATGCACCCAGGCTTTCAGTTACCTGTGCATGACAACCACAGGCACTTAATGCATTGGCTATTGCTGCTGCCAGCAGCGAGTGTTCATCCGTCACCGAGGTGCTGGTAGATGCTCGTGCCTGCTCCATGGGCTGTGCAGCGTATTCATGGACTTCAATAGCACGAACAGCCACCTTTCGAGTAACCGAGGTGTAAGCTCTTTCGGGCGTGCTGTGAGTCGTTGCCTGGGGACGCTCCGGACTTACGGCGGGTCCGTCGTCCCCTAGCCGAAAAAATCAGCTATCTGCCTGATGGTTCGCAGTTGTCCCATATCGGCGGTACCCACGTCCTTGATCTCAGGTACTTGAGTTCTCAGCGCTGACAACACCTCTACCTGTTTGATGGAGTCAATGCCAAGCTCTCCACTAAGATCCATATCGTCTTCAATCATCTCTACCGGGTAGCCGGTCTTCTCAGCGATGAGTGAGCGTACAAGATCAGTACTGATTCTTTGCTGTGACGCTCCATTGTTATCATGACCTTGGCCATGACCATGACCATTTGCACTATTGCCATTTGCACTATTGCCATTTGCACTATTGCCATTTATGGATTGCGGAACGTCGACAGGCGTCTCAGCCGGCAACGCTTCCGTCAGTGTTGGAGATGTCGGCGTAGCCGCGGGTGTCTCTTGCGGTAGCTCGCAAGACCCATTGGTATAAGCTCCGTTGTGCGACTCCTGACGGACAACAGGTGCGGACATTGTCACGCTATCGGGAGTTATTGCCGAGTGATTCGTTAATACCGCCTGCTCTTCGAGTTCAGCGTAAGAGGTGTCTTCAACATCGTTGATAAAACCGGATGCCAAACGCAAATAGGATTGATGAGCGGCACTTATCGCAGCAAGGTATTCAGCGTGCCTCGTCGAGACGTCATTGAACAATGTGCGCCGCACTGAACTTGATGCTGGCGCCTGTTGGACGGGACTATCCATTGCGGCCCCATTGGCGTAGGACATTGTCGCGTTGGAATGTGGCTTTGACGGTGGCGTCGCCCCATTCGAGGCTGAAGGTTGATTTTTCATTGCCATGGTTGATTTAGCTACCGCTGGAGTTTGATGAGATGTCTGAGTCATAACAGATTCCGTATTCATGGTCTGCGATGTGTTTTTTTGATGTATACCCTGGATTGACGGGCTGTTGTCTGAGCCTATCGCGATTGCATCCATTCGATGTGCTTGCGTGGTTTGGTCCACCGCCGTGGCATTATTAACGGGGCTTGCTGCGTTTGCCTGCTTGTCTTGAGGCGGGTAAGGTTTCTGATAATTGCTACCGAGTATATTAACCGAATGTTTGCCTGGCGCCTGGCGCTCTGTGGGTGCGGGCAGGCCTTCGTACAGACTGGCCATATCAACGGCAATACCCGACACAGCCAACTGCCCTACAGCACACAGAAATGCTGTCGTGCCATTGCCATGCTTGTCGTCCAGAGCAATTGCCGTAACATCACTCTCAGGCAACGTCTTACGCACAAGGTTGCTTAGTACAGATCCAGGTCCCACTTCCAGAAACATTGTAGCGCCTGCAGCATGCATGGCCTCCAATGATTGTTTGAACAATACCGGCTTGCCAATCTGTTCGCTCAGGAGCTTGATCACCGATGACGGCTCGGCAGGATAAACAGAGGCTGTACTGTTGGCATAAACCGGTGTCGATCCAGGTGCAAGTCGATGCCTGGATAAAGTCTGCGCAAAGGGCTGTATTGCAGCATCGACCTGTGGCGAGTGAAAGGCGGCCGCCACCGGCAAGGTGTGTGTTGCAATACCCCGGTCAGCCAACACGCTGGCAGCTTGTGCCAGTTGCACCGCATCTCCCGAGAGAACGACCTGCGCTGGAGCATTGTCATTGGCCAGAGTGAGACCTTCAAAATTTCCTGCAAGTACATCCTGCACAGTTGTGGCAGATGACTGCACGGCCAGCATGCTGCCAGAGGTGGTGGATGCCGCCTTACTCATGGCTTCAGAGCGTTCACGGGCAATCGTCAGTGCCGTGGGTGCATCAAACATACCTGCGCTATGTAATGCCATTACCTCACCAAAACTGTGACCCGCCTGCATATCGGCTCGCACGTTTAGCTGTCTAAGCAATGCAAGCTGAGAAAGGGCCACAGCTGCAATAGCAGGTTGCGCATGACGCATATTCGTCAGGCGGGCATTCGCAGCGTTCTGAGCTTCTTCAGTGAACCGGGTAGGGGGAAACGCCAGTTCGTGCAGCTTCAAACCAGCGGTTGCCGGCATATCGCATGCTGAATCCCATACCGCTCTTGCCTGCGAAAATCCCATGGCGATGTCCGCGCCCATCCCCGGATACTGGCTACCCTGACCGGCAAACAGCAATGCAAGCTTGCCCGCTACCACCTCACCGACACCATAATGGATATGACGATCCGAAGGCATAGCTGACTGATTGTCACGACGGGTCAGTGCGCCAAGTTTGACGCACAGCTTTTTCAAATGTTGTGGCGAGTCGGCAACGATAGCGGCACGATGTGCATGCGTGTTGTCGAAGCGCGTCCAGCTGGTTGAAGCGATGCGTGCAAGATCGTCTTCATGCGCCACATCGTTTGCGTAAGCCTCCATGTGCTTGCACAGATCAGTCGCTGTGGATGCTGAAACCAGGAACAGTTCTGAAGGCATGACCCGCACAGGCTGCACAGCATGCTTGCCTGTGTATTCTTCCAGGGTCACGTGAAAGTTGCTTCCTCCAAAGCCAAACGAACTCACTGACGCTCTGCGAGGATGCGAAGATCCACGAATCCATGGTCTGGCCTGCGTACCAAGATAGAACGGGGTATTCTGGCAAAGTGCTTTGGCTGGCTGGCGAACCTTGATCGTTGGCGGTAGTATTTTCCGGCTTAAGCCGCCGATGACTTTTAACAGTCCGGCAGCACCGGCCGCAGCCTTCGTGTGGCCTATTTGCGACTTAACCGAACCCAGTGCACACCAAGGCGCATTGGCCTCACTTCGTGGGTCGAATACGCTGTGCAGTGCTTCGATTTCTGTCCTGTCGCCGGCCACCGTTCCGGTGCCATGAGCTTCTACCAGCTCAACGGTGTCGGCTGAATAACCGGCCTTTTGATACGCACGTGTCAGGGTTCTTTCCTGTCCGCTGGCCAGTGGCGCATAGACCGCAGTAGAGCGACCATCTGATCCACCGCCAAGTCCCTTGATGATGGCGTGAATGTTATTTCCATCGCGCTCGGCATCGGATAGCCGTCGCAATGCCAACATGCCCACGCCTTCGCCTAGCATCGTGCCATCAGCATCTGCAGATAAAGGTCGGCAATCACCGCTGGGTGACAGTGCCGGTGTTTTGGAAAAACACATGTACATGAAAATGTCGTTCAGGGCATCTACACCACCTGTCAAAACCAGGTCTGAATCGCCTGCATGCAATTCATGCAAGGCGATTTGCATGGCTGACAAACTTGAAGCGCAGGCTGCATCAGTGACGTAATTGCTTCCACCAAAATCCAGACGGTTGGCGATGCGTCCTGCAACGACATTGCCCAACAATCCTGGAAACGTTGTCTCTTTCCACTCGACAAAATTCGAGCTGATCCGATCGGCAATATCTTGTACCTGCCCCTCATCAAGCCCCGCCTCGCGCATGCCTTTCACCCAGGCAGGACGCTGGAGCCGGCCCATCATCTGGCCGACAAGTTCAGTCGTTGCAGCCACTCCCAGAATGACACTGGCACGCGACTTATCCAATGGACAAGCTGTTTCCCGTTCAATGTCATCCAGTACATTGCGCGCAACAATCAATGCCAGCAATTGTGCAGTATCGGTCGTCGACAGAGAATTGGGCGGTATTCCGAAAGTCAGGGGGTCGAATGAGGTCGCCGGTATAAACGCTCCCCGCGAGCCATAGGTGCGATCAGGCGCTGAGAGGTTGCTATCGTGGTAGTCGTCAATTAACCAATGGGTGCGGGGGACCGAGGTAAAGGTATCTACGCCCTCGACAATATCGCGCCAAAATCCCGTCGTATCGCCTCGACCCGGGAATATAGAGCCCATGGCAACGATGGCGATCGGCTCAACTCCATCAGTTGGATATTGATTGCTGGTCACGCTTTAAGGTACCTGATTAATCTTTTACACAAACCATTGTGGAGTGTAACGGAACGCACCCTCTGGCAGTGACACACCAAACGATCGCAGCTGTCCGGCCCGGGTAACGTGCGCCGCGCCCTCAAGAAGATTCCAGGCAATTTGCTTCACATGTCGATTTTCCAATGGCTCCAGACAGGACCTCTTTACCCAGTGATTGAATGCCCCCATCGCAGGCCCGCACCAGATCTGGAAGTCCACTGCTCGCGATGCATCACCATCACGAGCCCACTGGGATGCCATGAACAGATAGCGTCGGCAAAGCAAGGCAAATTGGACATTGCCGTCAGATTGCGCGTTTTCCAGTGCCTGGGGGTTGTTCTGTTGCAGATAGAGGGAGGTGTCAGCCCATGCGGACGCCATGCTCTGACCCAGGCGCTGTTCTAACCATTGGCGATCGCCTGCCGACAAGTTATCCGGGGTGGATCCTGAACGATACAGTGTGTGGAGCCGCTGTGCATACAAACCGAACAAGGTGCCGCGCTTAAGGACCTGTACATCCACGCCTTGTTCGAACATATCAGCAGCTGGAGCCATCATTACATCGGCAGCACCGGCCTCGGCCAACATCTGTCGCGCCTGCTCAGACAGTCCAGACTCTACAGCAGCCTGGTTGATCGATCCGCTTAATACATACGCGGCTCCCATCTGAAACGCACCGGCCACAGACTGCGGTGTGGCGATACCCCCTGCCAGTCCGATACGTATGGCGCGTTCATCGAATCCATTGTCACGGGCGACCCGTCCAGCGCACTCCAGCAGTGCGCTGAAGAGTACGGCCGCCGGACGGTTGTCGGTATGCCCACCTGAATCTGACTCTGCGGTTATGTCAGCCGCGATCGGTACGCAGGCTGCAAGCGTTGCCTGTTCGGCACTGATAGCGCCGCTGGCAAGCAACTCACGCAGAATGTCGGCAGGTGCCGGAGACATGAACTTCTCGGCAACTTCAATGCGTGAGACTTTAGCGAAAACATGCGTATCACGTTCAATGCGATCACCTGATCGTCGTAGCCCACTGGCGCTATACCGTACGACTTCTGTCGACAACTCCATAAACGCTGATGCAGATACGCGTTTTACATTCGTTTCCAGGAAAAGATCCACGACGGCCTTTTCAAGACCTGGTTGCTGTGGCGAATGAATAAGATTTGCACCCCACGACGAATTACTCGGTGATAGGGCAGCGTTGATCTTTTCAATACCTTCCTGTACCTCGTTTAATGGCAGGCCAGCACTGCCATAGAAACCCAGAAGGCCCGCCTTTGCCGCGGCGATGACCATGTCAGGTGTTGCAATGCCGCGAGCCATTTCCCCCACTACATAGGGGAACCTTATGTTATGTACCGAGGTAAACCCGCGATCGCCCAACCACTCGGGATAGACGGGTGGAACACGAAAGCAGGTATCGGAGGGCAGGGCTTCAGCCTTCTGGGCATCAACAACTACATGTCCCGACTCGTGCTGGCTGTCTATGTAAACACCCTCGCGAGGTGATTCCAGTGCGATTTGTAAAGGCGTAGCCTCTATCGACGTCTTGATAGAATTTGGTGCTGCATGAGGCTTTGCAGGGGTACTCACATTCATATCGGACGCGTTGTCGATGTTAATCGGAACACTATTGTATCGCTAGATGGGATGTGACCGCGCTCAGGTTACCCGGACTTTCCAAAATGAATTGTCCTGCTCCACGGGCTCGTGTTCTTTTTTCTGGATTGAGGATGAGTATTTCCGACTGAACGAAATTCGCTACGGACGAAGGGGTGCGGGTGCCGACCCTCCAGAAGGATTTGGCGGTTTCATTAATAGTCCGGGCCAAGGTGTAGTAAACTCATGGCGCTTGGTTTTTTGCAAACAGATTTCCAATTCTTGCACTGATTGCCATATTTGTTGTCGATGGCCGTATGATAATTTGCTCTTTACTGCACATCAGATGAGAAATTCGACACTACGCCGGAAGCGTCTCATTCGTTCTTTCGTAGATACAATTAGTGGCACATTGCGACGTTACTGTCCCTATACATCCATGAGTTTGTCTCGTATTTGTTGTTTGATAGCATTTTTTTGCCTGAGCGCTGGCGTACGTGCTCAAGATACGGTGAATGTAGATATTCTCTATATCGAGCAAAAAATTGAACGTCCACCCGTGCTATCCAATCTTGTGAGCTGGCCGGACGATGAAGGACTGCAAGGAGCCAGTCTGGCGATAGACGACAATAACACTACCGGTAAATTTCTTGGACAAATATACGCCCTCGAATCACTGATCTTCGCTCCTGATCATGATCGCGATGATGCGCTTGAACAAATCAGGCAAGCACTGGCCGATCGTGCAAGGCTGGTTGTTCTCAATCTGCCGGCATCACTACTCCTTGACGTGGCCAGTCTTGATGATGCGCAGGATGACTTGCTGTTCAACGCGCAGGCTGCTGACAATGAGCTCAGGCAGGCAGACTGCCGTCCCAACATACTGCACACGGTGCCTTCACGTGCTATGCATACTGATGCACTAGCGCAATTTTTCACTTATCGTAAATGGCGGCAAATTTTTCTTATTGAAGGTAACCGCGCAGCAGATAAGGCCTTGGCCGCCTCCATGCGTAATTCAGTACAGAAGTTTGGTCTGCAGATTGTCGAAGACAAGACGTGGATAGAAGATGCAGATATGCGCCGAACGGCCTCCACAGAGGTACCTGTATTCACTCAATCCAGCAAGTATGATGTCGTGTTCGTTGCGGATGAGGACAGGGATTTTTCGCAGTATATTCTTTACAATACGTGGCTACCGCGTCCGGTGGCTGGTAGCGCGGGACTGACTCCCGTGACCTGGTCCCCGGTCATCGAGCAATGGGGGGCTGCGCAATTGCAATCGCGCTTCCGGAAACTGAGCAATCGGGACATGGGCTCGCGAGATTATGCTAACTGGTCAGCACTGCGTTCGATCGGAGAAGCTGTCACTCGAACTGGCGTGGCGGACACCGAGCTTATCAAGCGTTACATCCTGTCTGCAGATTTTGAATTGGCAGGCTTTAAGGGAGCTTCATTGAGCTATCGCGATTGGAATGGGCAATTGCGCCAGCCGATCCAGTTGGTACATGCCAATGCCGTTGTAGCCTCAGCGCCGATAGAAGGCTACTTACATCAGCTGACTGAACTTGATACATTAGGTAGTGATCGGCCGGAGACACAGTGCGAGTCCTTCAGTCTTCAATGACAGTCTTGAATAAGCCTGTTTCATTGCATTTATCCCATCAACATCTAGCCTGGACTATTCAGTGAAGTCATCAATGTTCATTCGTAAGATTATTGCGCTATCCCTGGGCTTGGCGGTATATGGCCTATGTGCTAGCAGCGTATGGGCTCACTGGTTATATGTCAGCAATGAGAAGGATGATACGATTTCCATTATTGATGCCAGTACCAATGAGGTGATCAACACTATCGATGTGGGAGAACGGCCACGTGGTGTGACCTTAAGTCATGATTTCACGCGTTTGTTCATCTGTGCGTCTGATTCGGATACCGTGCAGGTCATGAGTATCGCGGATAACAAGATACTGTTTGAACTGCCTAGCGGTGAGGATCCGGAACAGTTTGCATTACATCCGGATAATCGGCATTTATACATTGCTAATGAAGATGATGCGATCGCGACGGTGGTGGATATTGAAACACGCGAGGTGGTTGCGCAAATCGATGTAGGCGTTGAGCCTGAAGGCATGGCCGTCAGTCACAACGGCAAGTACGCTATCGTGACATCGGAGACGTCCAATATGGCTCACTGGATCGATACTGAAACACAAGAGATAGTGGCGAATACACTGGTTGACCAAAGACCGAGAGATGCTGAATTCACGCTTGATGACAGCGAGCTATGGGTGTCATCAGAGATTGGCGGTACGGTGTCCATCATTGACACGGAAACCAAGCTGATCAAGCACGTTATCAACTTCGAGATACCGGGAATCTCCGTCGATAGAATTCAACCGGTTGGGATGGAACTGACGAGCGATGGAGAGCTTGCCTTTATAGCGCTCGGGCCTTCCAATCATGTTGCCGTGGTTGATCGCGCAAGCTTGCGTGTCAAAGAATACATACTGGTAGGTAGGCGTGTCTGGCACATGGCTCTGACACCTGAGGAGGACAAGCTTTACACGACCAACGGGGTGTCTGGCGATGTTACGATGGTGGACGTTGCCACCCTGCGGGCTGAAAAGACCATCAAAGTTGGCCGGTATCCCTGGGGAGTTGCCGTGTTGCCCAAAGAGCATGTCCCTCAGCAATGAGTGAATAACAAGATAGCACTACAATTCTGGCAGCCCCGTATTGCCGCGGCCAGAGTGAAGGCTAACTCGACGTAATCGGATCTCTCTGAAAATCAACAGGCAGGCGACCATGCTCAACAGCGCCAATGACACATGCCAATAGGCAAATCTGCTGGCAAAAGAACGAACGTCCAAAGCCGCCTTGTCCAGCCATCGTTCATTTAATGCAAGTTCTGCCAGTAAATCAGCACGATCAGGTAAACCGATATTGATTCGTCTGGCAGGGATGATTGATTCTCGCTCGATGTGTTCAGATGTGTCATACCATGGTACGCGCACGGTATCGAGAAAGACCGGTATTGGGCTCTGCGCTACCAGACGGAAACGGAAAGTCGCTGTTGCTTCAATGTGCTCGCCTGCGAGTTGCTGAGTGCGTGCCTGTTCGACAAGC
>Ga0209187_1002428_pt1 | contig 17728 bp, 13 predicted proteins | sample BantaG_FD_187430 | JGI IMG/M metagenome (GOLD analysis project Ga0209187, IMG submission 187430) | Marine algal microbial communities from Bantry Bay, Ireland - BantryBay_4 metaG (SPAdes) (version 2) | ecosystem: Host-associated > Algae > Red algae > Unclassified | place: Bantry Bay, Ireland... | reverse complement strand
TATGCTTTTTGTGTAAGTCCTGATAACTCAAAATCTTTTTTAAATGACTGATAATCCATTTTATTTTTGATCACAAAGTAATAGACTAATTTATATCTATCCTATATGCGGTTGCTCGTATGGATACACTCAATAAACTCAATAAAAAGAATATTTAAAAAAATGAAGAGACGATAAATTTGATCAAAATATATTACAAATTTTCTCAGAAAATACTTCTCTACCCTACTATACATTTTGCTATAATCATGGATACAGGTTTGTTATACAATACGTATTAACTGTACCTAAGTAGATAACTATTTTTTTAAAATCTGATTTAAGGTAGAACTGTAACAATTCAACCGAGAGCTTGCCTTGTGGTTCGTTGCAGACCAAATTTTAATTATTTCTAACATTAGAGTTGACTTGAAGATAGTACCAAAGGTTCTAAATAAGCTCTGATTTTCCTGTTTATACAGGTATAATATATCTGATTCCAAAATTAATGTTATAACAACCTTAATATACTACTTCTCCACTTCTGTATCTCTAACACACCTTAATCCAGTATGACTTAAACCAATGTCAGGAGTCGAGCTCATACGACGAGTATTCCGATACCCAGAACAATAATCATCATTACATTAAAATGAACCACCTATTATTACCTTTTCTTGTTGATAAGGCATAGAAGGGCTATAGCTCTACTGCGGACCTTTATTATTTCCTGCTTTATCTTTCCTCTTACTATAGTATTCTGTATCAAACCAATCAGAACACCATTCCCAGACATTTTCTGCCAGATCAAGCAAACCATAGTTATTAGCAGGATAAGATTTTACTGAAGCTGGTTACTAAGCAATCTTTTGATCTATTTTCATATGGAAAAAACCCATGCCAAAAATTATCTTTTGCAATCCCATCTTCTACAGGTTCGTTACCCCAGGGATAGATCCAGGCAGCGCATTCCAAGTCAGCTTCTGTAGTTATTTTTTTCCAGCCCATTAATTGTAGACTTTGACATCTTTCCATCAAATGTGCACAACTGTGTGATTCGTCTTAGTTATAATATTACTATCGGAGCCTGGGATATTGCCAATTTGCTCCTAAAGTCCAATTCCACCAAAGAGCTGGGTTACTAGCAATAACTGGTTGATTTGTTTATTGAAAAACAAGTGCTCCTGGATGCAAGAGACTATCTGGAATTTTGGGTGTATCAGGAGGCAAGGCCCTAAAATTATTATAAGTTTGCGTGTGGATGTAATTTGGAGCTAATGAAAGAACCATGAAAAAAAACAATGACATAGAATGGGCTCTATTAGTAGATGCTTGTTCCGCTTCAATTATAAAAAACAAAGGAGATAATACGTTAGAAAGCTCCTCATTTAATGGTATTGATTGGAAAAGGATAGAAAAAATGGCGAACCATCATAGAGTCTGGCCATTGCTTTGTGAAGCGATTTTAAAAAGTCCTGATATTTCAAATATTCCTTCCACCTTTTTGAACAAATTAAAAGAAGAACGCCTTTATATTGCTGGAATAAACCTTAAAAATACGCATGAATTTATTCGATTAATCACTTTATTTAACCAAAATAATATTGAAGTAATCCCTTACAAAGGTATAGTCCTGGGTAAAGTCGTTTATCAAGATTTAGGACTCCGTGAGTTTGGGGATTTTGATTTTCTTTTTCACTTAAAGGATCATGCAAAAATACATCAACTACTTACCAACAGAAACTATGAACATAGAAGTGCAAAGCCTGCCATTTTAGAAAAAAATCATAAAAAATACGGTTGTGAATACAGCTACAAGTCTATCCAAGATGATGGGTCGGAATTTGCAGTAGATTTGCATTGGGCACTTGGGAATAAAATGCTTCAACTCGATATTGGTTTTGATGTATTTAAACAACTGGGTTCGAAGCAAAAATTATTTGATACAGACCTTCATCTCTTAAGTTCTGAAGGCATACTACTTTCTACCTGTATACACCATAGTGGAAAAGAACAATTTTCAGAATTACGTTACTTATGCGATGTAGCAGCCATCATAAAACAATATCAATCAACTATTGATTGGAATAATATATTGGCCCTTTCGAAACGACTGAAAGTAAAAAACTTATTGCTTTATGCGTTAGGAGTTACCGCCCATGTTTTTGATTTAAAACTGTCACCTGTAATTCAAGAAGCCTTATCAAACAAAAAGATAAATCGATTTATACAAACCAATGTTGCCTCTCTATCTAAGGACAAAATTCCTAAATCGATATTTCAGATTATTTACTTTCATTTATCCTTTCGAAGTCAATGGAGTACCAAATTGAAAGTTTTATACTATAGTTTATTAATAAGTATCTTACCTAATAAACGAGATATAAAAGGAGAAGAATTATCTACTTTAGCGTACTGGACACTATTTCTAATTAAACCTTTTCGTCTTTCGAAGAAATATTTACTTTCTATGGACTCATCAAAGGAACAATCACATTGACAAGGCCATACTACATTGTCCAGGCTCTTAAATTTGTATGGGAGAGCAGCAAAAAATGGACGATCCTGTTGCTGATCACCCAAGTCCTGCAAGCCGTTCTTCCCTTGTGCACACTATATCTTATTAAATTAATCGTAGATAGCCTCACAGCACAAACAGACACCCTCGATTTCCAGATCATCTTACAGTATATAGTGCTCTTTGGTGTCCTTCACCTCGTACAAGCCATTGTAAAAAACTATCAACAATTAATAAGTGAAACTCAACAGCAATTAGTAACAGATTATATGTCCACTATAATCATAGATAAAGTAGTCGATATAGATATAAGTTACCATGAAAATGCTCAATATCATGATACTTTTCATCAAGTACAAGGACAAGCGGTATACCGTCCAGTGCAAATATTGAAGAACCTATCCGACTTATTACGCAACGGCTTATTATTAGCCTCTTTAGCTGGCTTATTGGTATTCTTACATTGGGGTATTGCCTTTGTCTTAATTGCCTTTGGTTTACCTATTGCTGGCGTCAAATGGTATTATTCCAAAAAATTATTTGATTGGGAAAAACAACGCATTAGCTTGGAAAGAGAAGCATCCTATTTAAATGAAATATTGACTGAAGGTAATTACGCTAAGGAAGTACAAATATTTAATTTAGGAGATCCAATAAAAGAACAATTCGTAAAAGTTAGAAAGGTTCTGTTTACTGAAAAATATGGCATCAACAAACAACGTGCAAGATCAGGTTTTATAGCTCAAAGCTTAAACATACTTGCTATGACCATCACGTATGGATTTATAGCATGGAGGACTTTCCAGGGTCTCATTACGATCGGAGATTTAGTGATGTATTTTCAAGCATTTCAACGAGGTCAAAGTGCCATTCAGCAGGCATTAACTTCTGTGGTAGGCCTATACAACAACCGTCTATTTTTGTCTCACTTATTTGAGTTATTGAACATAGAATCCTTATTAAAAAAACCAAAGCACCCTACCCCACTTCCAGCTATAATTCAGGAAGGGATTACATTAGAAAAAGTAGATTTTAAATACCCAGGCACTACTAGAAATGTATTAAAAGATATAAACCTGACGTTCAAAAAAGGGCAAGTGGTCGCATTAGTAGGAGAAAATGGCTCTGGCAAAACATCTCTAGTTAAATTACTCTGTCGACTTTATGATCCAGAAAAAGGAGCAATTTACTGGGATGGTATTTCAATAAAAGACTTTCGTCTGAAGGAATTACGTCAAAAAATTAGTGTGATCTATCAAGATTTTGAGAAATACCATTTTTCTGTAAGCGATAATATTCGAATTAGCGATTGGCAACAACCGATTCAAGAACAAACCATAAAAGACGCTACTTATAAAGCAGGTGCTAGTACATTTATCGAACAACTCCCTAATAAATTTGATCAGCAATTAGGTCGCTTATTTATGGGTGGAGCAGAATTGAGTGGTGGACAATGGCAAAAAATTGCACTTGCTCGTGCTTTCTACAAAGAAGCAGAAGTAATTATATTAGATGAACCGAGTAGTGCAATTGATCCTTTGGCCGAAGCTGCCATTTTTGAACACTTCAAAAAACTTGCTAAAGACAAGATTCTTATCCTAGTAACGCATCGATTGTATAATTTGAAAATGGCAGATAGTATTGTTGTCTTACAAGAGGGCTCCATTATAGAACAAGGCAACCATGAGGAATTGGTGGCTGAGGAAGGTTTATATTTAAAGATGTTTGAGAAGCAAGTCAAAAACAATTAGGTATAAATGAAAATATTCAGTAAAATCATGAAATTCCTAAGATTTCCATTTTCACTGAAATGGAAAATTATTATTGCATATTTCACCTTACTAAAAGCTAATTGGCTAATTCGAATCTATCCTTTAGAAAAGCTAATAATTCAATTAAAAAAAAGGAATAACCGCAACACAATTGAAGCAAAACATCTTGATTCAAAAATTGAAACTATTAAAAGAGCTATTTTAATTGCGGCAGTATATACTCCATGGCGTAGTGAATGTTATGAACAAGCAATCGCTGCTATTTTGCTTTTAAAAGATGAAGGCATTAATGTTTCTCTTTATATCGGAACCAAAAAAGAAGCAGGAAATTTAGCTTTTCATGCTTGGACGACCTTTGATGACTTTTGCATTACCGGAGGAGATAATGCAGCTAATGAATACCAAATCATATCACATTTCTAAACGCAAAATTTTAATTCCATGTCAGTAAAGAGGTAGATAATTATCTTTTTATTATTTAATGCTCACAAATTATTTGAGCACTTATCTCAGGATTACAATTTAAAGTTTTTGAATAATTCCCCTTAAAAGGCAAAATTCTAATAGGATTAGTAATTACTAAAACTGTTCTTTTATTGTCTTAAGATCTAAATAAATAACCAATATGGGCAAAATAGTATTGACATAAGTCGTTTTAGTGGTAGCCTATTCATACATAATGGCTTACTTTGTCTTTTTTAAATTCAAATGAAAATATATTTAATATGCACTTCAAGTGGCAAAGAACTGAAAATGGATTATTCACTAATCTTGGTGGAGAAACTGTAATATTAAATTTGGCTACAAATGAATACTACAGTCTTAATGAAGTATCTACATTTATTTGGGAAAAGTTAGAGAGTACGCCAACCAAAGAAGAGGTTGTAGAACATGTCATGAATGAATATGAGGTATCAAAAGATCAGTGTGAGAAAGACATTACACTTTTAATTGATGAGCTAGTTTCTATTGACTTGATTGAACGGGTAGACTAACTATTTTCAATTCAACAATAAAATAATATTGACTCAAAAACAGAGGAAATTATTTTTTAAATCTTAGAGTTAATACAAAATTAAACAAGTAGAAGGGAGTCGAATAATAACGATTTTTTTTTTAATACCAATCAAATGGTAGAGCCTAAGATTCTAAAGAATTTGATTCAACCGCTTTCGCATTTGCTATCTAAGACAAAAATTAGAGCAACAATTTGTATTCCATTGAAATTCCAAGCTGAACCGCCACTATAGCTCACCACCTTAATCAAAGATGTAAGTAATTCCCCTATAACATTGCATATGCAGCACTTCCATATCCTAAATGGTAATTAATTTGCCAAAAATTTATCCAAAAGAATTTATTGATTTCAAGATTTGTATCTTAGGATAGTATATGAATTTCCAATTATAAAAACTACATTAATACATGACTTTTTATATCATATACACCCCACAAAGCGTCAAATATTTATTACACTTTATTCCTAGCCTATTAGATAATTCGTCTTATAATTATTGTTTAGTGTCAAATGGATGCTCATTAAAAGAACGAGAGATCCTTAAGAATAAAGCTTCCAAGCACGAACACATTAGTTATTATTGTTATCCAACTAATAAGATGCAAATCCATGGCAGAGTCTTGACTCATTTACAAGCTATGTGTAATGAAGAATATTTCTGTTTTATGGATAGTGATATATTTGCGACTGCTCCTCTTCCCGATTTAAAAAAAATACTGAAAAAAGAAAACTTAACAGGTTTGTTTGCTGCCATGCCGTTATGGGTCAAAGGTTCAGAATACATGTTCAAATCTAAATTTAAAATTATGATGGGGACTTTCAATCGTAAAGAAAATGGTACTTGTATTGGAAATACTTATTTTGCACTTTATAAAAATGATCTCTTAAGGCAAATTATACAGCATTATGGAGTTTGTTTTGATGATTGTAATCAAGCAACTTTACCTATTGATATTCAACAAAGATTTGAAAAGAGAGGATATCATCAAACAAGTTTTGATACAGGAAAGGTCATTAACTTTTTATTAAATGAGCATAAATATTCCTTGAGCAATATAGAAATCCCGTCTCTTTGCCATATTGGTGGAACAAGTTTTGAAACGACTTACCAAGAGCAACGACAAGAATCGTTATATTGGAAAAAGAAGTTTAGAGATTTAATTAAAAAAACAGTTTTTAATAAAGCTATTGACTTACGTCAGGAGTATTATTTCAAGAAAAGATTTAAAAGTTTAACACAGGAAGAATTTCAGATTAATTATAATCAGCGTGTCCTACATCGAAATATTACCCGACGGCATTTTTTGAAATTATATTTAGCTCTAGTAGATAATAAAGAAATACCCAAGTCACCCATTTTTAAAGATGAAGAGATTACCAAAAATGTAGCAATTGCACATCAATTATATATAGAAAATTTTAAAACCTATTATAGGGCTTCTTGAGCGAATTTCAACTACTATCAAAAATATCATGGACTCAAAAACATTGAGAAATTATTTTAGAATTCCAGCGTTAATGGAGAACAAAACTAGCAGATCGTGAGCGGAATAGCTGGGATTTACTACAAAACTAAACAAGTGGTAGTACCAAATATTCTGAAGAAAATGGTTCAAACGCTTTCGCATAGAGCAAAAGATGGTCATGGTATTTGGCATCATGAAAATATAGGCTTAGCCCACATGCATTGGGCTGTTACGCCTGAGGCAGAGTACGAACGACAGCCTTTAGAGCTTGAGCACTTTGTGGTCATTGCAGATGCACGCATAGACAATAGAGAAGAATTGATACCTCAGCTTTCTTTTCCATTTGTAAAAGCCGCTGTCATTACAGATGTAGATATTGTTGCAGCAGCTTATCTAAAATGGGGGGAAGAATCTTTATCTTACTTAACCGGTGCTTTTACTTTTGTTATCTGGGATAAAAAATTAGAGCAACTATTTGTCGCTAATGATCATCTCGGACTTAAAACTATTTACTATTATCAGAATGATGAGCTATTTGCTTTTGCCTCCGAAATAAAAGCACTTTGGGATATACCTGGTTTGAACAAAATACTCAATCCTGAAAAAGCAGTTATTTATGCTCTTCGTATTGGTGATTGTCATTTAAAAGATTATCCTAATTTGAAACCACATTGCGAAACCATCTTTAAGGATATATTCATTCTATATCCAGCTACCAAAGTAATTACTAATAAGTCAGGCTTAACATTTTCAAAATATTGGGATATTGCTGAAGCAGCTCAGAAAATAGAATTCGAAACAGAAGAAGAATACAGAATAGCTTTTAAAGAACGATTTAGCCGAGCGGTTCGTTGCCGCCTTAGGAGTAATAAAACAATCGGGGCTCACTTAAGTGGTGGATTGGACTCCTCTTCTATAACATCAATGGCTTGTCACTTATCCCCTAATATTAAACTCCATACCTACCATACTTTCGCAGAACAAGCTGATGAAAGACAATATGCTCAATCGGTTGTAGATCAATATGAATCACAGCTTACTTATCAAATAGTTAACCCTAACTCTAATATTGATAGTGTTAGTTATTATTCGAAATTAACATCCGAACCTCTTTGGGGAGCACATTATGGCGTGATGGATGCAATTAATCAACGAATGCAAAAAGATGGCATTGGGGTTTCGTTATCAGGAGAAGGTGGAGATGAGACCATATCTTATGGCTCTTATTTCCCGATTGATGTATTGATTGAAAATGGTTATGATGCTTACAAAGATCTTCTTCTAAAAGCCAATGAGAACCCTTATAAAAGAAAAACGATTGCACAGATATTAAGCTATTACAATAATTATCTATTAGTGCCTTATATTTTTAAGGCTAAATGGTCTACAAAAATAACCTTACTATTTAAAGCTTTCCTTGATGCTCGTTGGCGTCTAGTAAGATCCATCCTCAAAAAGGCGTATTATTTCTATCGGCCATCTTTCTTAAGACATCCTTCAATTACATCAATATTCAATACGAAATATACACATACGATTCTTACCAAAACCATTCTTTCAAAAACAACTATGCCTTTTTTTTCTAGTCCTTATTTTGGTAGTGAATATCAGGCTCATTTAGCTGATCTTAAGAGTACGATTCCATTACAGTACCAAGCTGAATCTGACACTACAGGTCACCACCTCAATATTGATTTTAGGTATCCATTTAGAGACAAAGAATTACTAACATTATGCCTGGCGATCCCTCCTAGTTTAAAATGGCACGAAGGGTATGGAAGAGGTATTTTAAGGCAAAGCTTGAAGGGAATAGTACCTGATAAAGTACTAAATCGGGAAGATAAATCTGAATTTAGCAGCTATCTATTAGACGCATATCATAAAGGAGAAAGAGAAAAACTGACTGATTTTATACAAAATATTGTTGACCATGAGGATTTTGTTAATGAGGACTACCAAAAACAAGCCTTATTATATCTTAATAATTCTGAAATGATAAAATCAAGTGTTATAATTTTTTCATTTTTAACAATTCACAGGCTCTTGTATTTTTACATGTGGAAAAAATCTATTACCTTCAGGTAATTAATGATAACATTTTCATAACTAGTTATTTATGAACAATTTAAACATGAAGAAATCTTACACAAAACCGACTATTACCAAAATAGGTGACATTTCGAATTTAACGCTAGGTGCTAATAATAGAAATGCTTGTGACGGCTTGGGCACAGTAGGTAGTGGAAACAATCCAGCTCGATGTACTTCTTAAGTGAGTAGGTAAAATATCTGAGCTTCCCAATATTCAATCCGCACTGATGTATAGAATGTAAGACTGGTGTACTAAGTGAATTGCCAGTAAAACCCTTATTCTACCTTTTGAACATAGTATTAATGTTCTTCTATCTAATTATTTACTTTCAGGTTTTGAGACGACAAGCCTAAGCCTTTAGGCGTTTGTTCAAGAATACATGAGCACTTTGTATTTGCATATAGATATTTCGTAACCTTAAGGAATAAAAACTTAAATGTCTAAAAATCTATGACTTGCATATAATGCATGAATTCGTTTTCAAACAACTCCACATTCAAAAAATATTAAATCCAACTAGTGAGCTTTAATTATTATCAATTGTATGGTCTAATCTTAAAAACAAAGAATAGTATCAAACACCTACCAAAAGTCTCTCAATTCAATGAAGTGGATTTTATTATCAATTTTCAGGTAGAAGCAAAAAAAAAAGATTATGCTTTTATCCCTGAAGCTTCAGAAATATATACTAGTTCTGGTTTAGCACCAAATGGTCTTCCTATTTTGACAATTTGGAAGCAATATGAAAGCATTAAAGCGTTTTTAGTCATTCGATATATAAATGATAATGAAAAAGTTACATTTTTTGTTAGCGATAAAAAAGGGGAACATTTAGATGTATATTATCATCCAAATAATTCAGCGAATGATATTTATACATATCTGCTAGGACCAGTTATAGGTTGTGTATTAAGATTAAAAAACAAGGTGTGTTTACATGCTAGTGTAGTAAATATTAATGAACAAGCTTTTGCTTTCATTGGTGAAAAAGGGGCAGGAAAATCAACATTAATAGCTCATTTTGCAGCTCATGGCTATTCTATTTTATCAGATGACATAGCTGTTTTATCTAAAGAAGAAAATGGATTTAAAGTAAGCACAGGCTATCCAAGACTCCGGCTTTGGCGAGAAAGTTTAGCTGAGTTAAAAGCTATTGACATTGATACGTTAACACCTGTTTTAACCAATTTGGATAAGTTTTATTTGCCTTTAAATGAAATAAGCAAAACGAATTGGTTATTTCAAAATAAACCACTTCCCTTAGCTGCAGTAGTTTATTTAAATAGTAGAAATGAAACACGGGATCTAGCTTTAACTGAGCTCAATCCATTAGAAAGCTTTTTAAAACTTAAGGGCAATGTCTATGCAGAATACATGCTTGATACACCTTTATTAAAAAAAGAATTTGAGTTTTTTGGGGTAATCAGTCAACAACTTCCTGTCCTATCTTTAGAGCGTCCTAATAGCTTAACCTATTTAGCAGATACTCGCAAATATATTGTAGAATGGGCAAAAAATATTCAGATTTAATTCACCAATGAGTTAAAACCTGCAAGTAATAAAGTAGTTACCTACCAGCGTGTGCCCTGACTGGAAAGAGCTGATTGATTAACTCAAAAAGCTATTATAACATGGAAGAAAAAAAAATAAAAGCATACAAAATTGATAATTGGGATTTACCTATCGTTCCTGCCCCACTCAAAAGGGATTGGATGTCAAATAGTATAAATAACCATCCTTATCGTTGCCTTCCCTTAGATATAGCCAATCAGTATGGTTGGTTTATATTATGTAAACATGATTTTGAAGTAATCTGGGATGGAAAAATTAAAGGAAATGGGCTGAAAATAATCTTTTCCGAAAACGAAGAATTAAAACCAGGATACATACAGAGTCATTTTGGATACGGCATTCTAACATTTAATATTCCTTATTTATTTCGAACTCCAAAAGGTTATAACCTCCATGTTCGTGGTCCCGCTAATCACATTAAACCAGGTATCCAACCACTAGAAGGGATTATAGAGACAGATTGGGCAAGTATGTCATTTACCATGAATTGGAAAGTAACCATTCCGAACTTCTCAATATCTTTTAAGAAAGGAGAGCCATTTTGTATGATTACACCATACAAGCGAGAAGATATTGAAAGTTTCTCACCTACTTTTGAATCGATAGAAGCAAATCCAGTTCTTAAGAAGGAACATGAATTATTTGTCCAAAAACGGAAATTTAATTATGGAGTCAATCAGATCATAAAAGATAAGGACAAGTTAAAAAAAGAGTATAAACAATTTTACGATAAAGACTATATGGAAGGACATTTAGTTAATAAAAAGGAAAAATTTAAAGACCACCAGAATAAATTAAAAATCAAACCTTTTCAAGATATGATTGACCGCGATCTTACCTAAATGCAGATAGGCTGCACGGAGTGAGCTATATTGTATCAAAAAGCTGATATGAATATATTGAATTTTATTGATAGTTATCCTGATGAAAATAGCTGTAAGACTGATTTTATGAAAAAGCGAATGAAAGAAGGCGTGATATGTAAAAGGTGTAGCGGCAATGATCATTATTGGTTAAAGAATAAGTGGCAATGGCAGTGTAAATCTTGTTTATTTAGAACGACACTAAGAAGTGGTACAATCATGGAGAATAGTAATATGCCCTTCAGAAAATGGTACTTATGTATGGCTTTTATGAGTATGACAAAAAAAGGTATGTCAGCCAAAGAAATGCAAAGGCAATTAAGTCATAAGAGATATGAACCTATATGGCGTATGATGCATAAAATCAGAACTGCAATGGGGTATCGCGATGCGTTATATGATTTGGAAGGCACAGTAGAATTTGATGAAGGCTATTTTTCTCAAGGCATAAGAAAAGGTTCTAAAACTAAACGTGGTAGGGGATCACAGAACAAAGCGAATGTAGCAGTTATTGCAGAATCAACACCATTAGAAGATATAGAAACTGGTAAAAAATCAAGCCATTGTAGGTATTATAAAATGAGAGTACTCAAAACCCATAAAGCAGATGAAATAGATGAGTTAATAGAAGAAACCTTGAACGAAAAGACTCTTGTTTTCAGTGATAAAAGCTCAAGTTATGTTAATATAGGAGATCATGTAGAAGTACATATTCAAGAAAAATCTGACAAACAAACAGCTGTTACAACACTAAAATGGGTCCACATAGCTATAAGCAATGCAAAACGATGGATAGGTGGAATTCATCACATGATAAAGGGTAAATATTTACAGAATTATCTAAATGAATTTTGCTACAAACTTAATAGAAGGTATTTTGGAGATAGACTTTTTGATAGAATCTCAATTTCGCTCGCTAAATCTTACTGGCATGATTGAGGATACTCATAAAAATCTTCATTGAAAAACACTTAATCAATACACTCTTTGTAATTTTCATACATGAAAAAATTTACTTTTCATCAGCCAAAAATCCTTAATATAGAAGTGTACAATTCCCTAATGGAAAAAGCTTTAGAGAGGAAACCTAATTCTTTACTGTTACTAATAAATGTATTTAATATTAAATTAACGTTAGATGCCTTTGAAGAGGCCGATAATTATTTTAGTAAAATCCTAACTCATCAAGAAACTACATCACAGACCTTTTACGATATAGCTAAGTTGTTTTACAAAGCAGAAAAAAATGGAAAAGCATTAATCTGTTTAAATAAAATTGAAACAGTAGGCAGCCTTATCCTACCTATATTGATTTTAAAAGCAAATTGCTTATTTCGTTTAAAACAATATCAAGAAGTTCATAAAATTAACAGTCGGCTAATACTTCAATTTCCCGAGCATGAAGAAGTTTTATTCATTTCCGCAAAGGCGGCTTATAAAAATCAAGACTTTTCCAATGCAATTGAAAAATGTAACTTGATTTTGAAAAAGAACCCAAATAGTGTTCGGACTCATGAACTATTAATTAGTGCTCATTTTAATATTAATCAAGTCCCTCTAATCGAGCCTTTAATTAATTATAAAGAACTAGTCAAAACATACAGCTTAGCAAATCAGGTATCTTCTATTGTAAATTTTAATGCTGAAATTAATCAAGTACTAGACCAAAAAGCACATTGGATGAGTCAACCAAGTATTTATAGTACAAAAAAGGGTGACCAACTTGATAAAATACTAGCATATGAAGACGAAATAATTAAACAACTTACGGATTTATTTAGTAGTAGAGTTTTAGATTATCTCAATTCAATTAAAGCACTTAATCTTGCTTATTTTAATGTTCAATCTGATACGCTTACGTACGATATGTGGGCAGTAAGATTAAATTCTGGCGGACATCAGGTGGCACATTTACATCCTGCTGGATGGATTAGTGGTGTTTACTATACAAGCCTACCCAAATTAAACAAAACGCTGAATGAAGGAGCATTGGAATTTGGCGTTGATTATCCAAAAACTAAATTCAAATCACTTTATACTGTTCAACCAGAAGAAGGTACACTCATTTTGTTTCCTTCTTATTATTTACACCAAACTGTTCCTTTTGAAAGTAAAAAACAACGAATTTGTATTTCTTTTGATGTTTATCCATATACGAAGGATAGTTAGTACGAAGAATCGATACAATTCCATTTAGTTGAAAATTTGGAAAATGATACTCCATGAAATTAACAGGTCTGACCTTATGTGAGCATGATGCAAATATTCCTTTTGTCAATAATGATGAAATCACGTATTATAAGAGTGAAAGAGACTTACAGATATAGCATCATAATCATAATTCCCTTTATCAATGGATACCATTGTTCCGGAGTTGGAATGTTGTTGAATACGTCTTAAAAAAACAATTGATGGGAAATTTTTTAGATGCCTATAAATTATACCAAAATACTGCATCAGACATTTTAGTTTTCGGCTATATAGTATTTGAGAAACAAAAATCCAACGAAAAAATTCATTAACTTAATGATTTAAGGAGTAGAAAACAATAATCAAGCTGTATTCGAAAAGTGTAGTCTATCGTAATAAACTTTAATCAGTTCACACAGCTTTTATATATAAACAACAAAACAATGATACATGATACAATTAGAAGATAAAGATTTGTTGAGTCAACTTTTAGCTCCAATAAGTGTTGATGATTTTTTTAATGAAATATACGGAAAAGATTATTGCCACATTCAAAATAGAGATAATGATATTTATAAAAATATATTAACACTAGAAGATATAGATGATGCATTAAAGTTGCAAAAAATCCCTGCGACAGCAATTAAAATTAAAAAAGAAGGAAAAGATCTACCTATTGATAGCTGGTATAAGAGCAATGGTACATTCAGCGGGAGCGTCAGCATCAATGAAAAAAAGATTTTTGAGCATTTAAATCAGGGGTGTTCTTTAATCCTTAATTATCTTAATCGATTTATCCCCAAGCTCCAGCAATTTATGGAACTGTTTAAGACAGAAATGTCTGCTATATCTTGGGCAAATATTTATATCACCCCTAACACCGCGAAAGCACTTGAGAAACATTTCGATCCACACGATGTTTTTGTGCTCCAAATAAAAGGTACAAAACACTGGAGATTATATGATACCGTGGTTGAATTACCAGATGATGATTTACCGATGGAAAATTATATACCCCTTTGTGAAAAAGCAAAACTAGTTAAAGAAATCACTCTAGAAGAAGGAGATTTATTGTATTTCCCAAGAGGCATGGTTCATGATGCTATTACCTCTGATGAGGTATCTGTTCACGTTACTTTGGGTGTAATCGCTCCAAAAATGAAAGATGTGATCAGTACTCTTCAATCCGAAAGTATCAAAGAACTGTTTTTCAGGAAAAGAATTGATGCCGCCTTAAAGGAATTTAAAGGGGTTGACGAATTAGAAAAAAAGTTCAAAGAATCACTTATTGAGATTATTAAAAAGACTTCTTTAAGGCACTTACTGGAGCAAACCAATTTGGAGTTCCAAAAAAGAACCTTTAACAGTACTCCAAGTAGAGGTCTGACTAATTTTATTAATCGGAAAAAAATCTCAGAGGATACTGTTATTGCTCGAAGAAAAGATGGTAAGTTCCAAGTTAGCGCTGAGGGAAAATTCATATGTCTATATTATAATGGGAGAATAGAACGATTCCCATTACCTCTTCAAGAAATTATTAAACACATAATCAATAATGACTTTGTTAAGATAAAAGATTTACCTGGAGAGATACCTATCAGCTTTAAAGTAAAGATAGTAGGACAATTATTAGACAAGCATTTAATCGATATTCGCAAATAGAATAACTTATACTATTTAAGGTTGAAGATGTCCCATTAGATTTTGAAGTTAATTTTTCAAGTTCAAGGCTAAAAACGCAGGGATAGCCTTAGCTATCGCGAGTATTTTTAACGAAGAAATTGGAGAATTAGGTCAAAATATATGAGACATTCTTAAGCTTAAATAGTATTAAATACCAACTCATAATTATTAATTAAAAATGGCAAAACCGATATATGTTCTTGGAACAGGCTTATCTCATAATGGCTCTGCCGTTTTATTAAAAGATGGTCAGATATCCGTAGCCATAGAAAAGGAGCGACTTTCCCGTATAAAACACGATGGAGGAAATGATTCGCTGGCAATTCAATATTGCCTAGATGAAGAGGGAATTACTATAAAAGATCTTTCACTAATTGTGCAAAATGCTAATTTTCATATACCAGACGCTCATGACTTTGAAGGAGAACGATTATTTGCAGGAGTTAAGGATTGTCCAAAAATAATTACCATAGGCCATCATTTAGCACATGCTTATAGTGCTGTAGGGACTTGTCCTTTTGAAGAATCAGCAGTGATGGTCGTCGACGGTTGTGGAAGTCCCTTGAAACAGTTTTTAACCATGCATGCTCAACAAGAACATCTAATTCCACCTACTTATTTAGGGAAAGAAAAGCGATACTGTGAAAAAGACAGCTTTTATTATTTTGATGGTCAGAGACTTAAGCCTTTAATGAAGGATTTTAGTGAGATGTCAGGCCCTGTAGCCTACCCTTTGAGGCTACCTACGACTAAGCATTCCATTGGCGGTTTTTATACGGCATTCAGTATTTATGTATTTGGTCTTAAAAGTAACGATTTAGGTAAACTAATGGGACTGGCCTCATTTGGAGATTCATCATCTTTTGAGGTAGATGCTTTTGAACTAAGGGAAGGTCAATTATTTGTAACAGACCTGTGGCGAAAACATTTCACAAGGCCTGCTAAAGATTATACTGATTTCAAACAAAACTTTAGCTATTATGCTAATGTTGCGAAATGGGTACAAGATCAAGTTGAAAAAGCCCTCATTTCTACTATGAGTTATAGACTCGAAAAGTTTCCTAACAAAAACCTTTGTTATTCTGGAGGAGTCGCTTTGAATGCAGTGGCAAATTCCAGACTGTTGAATGAAGGTATTGTCGAAAATCTTTATGTAGAACCTGCAGCTGGAGATAATGGATTAGCTCTAGGTTGTGCCTTTTATGGTTGGTTGAATTATCTAGGAATGCCTAGAGAAAAACATAATAATAGTACTTGTTTTGGCAAAAAATATTCTGCTCAAAATATTCAGTCAGTAATGAATAAATCCAGTACGTTATTTTATAAAAAGTACATTTTTAAGGATGAAAAAAAACTGTTGAGCTATAGTGCAAATCAATTAAATAAAAGCAAAACAATCGCATGGTTTCAAGATGGTTCGGAATTTGGACCTCGAGCTCTTGGTAGAAGAAGTATTCTTGCGCATCCAGGTAAAAACAAGTTAAAAGATCACATTAACAAAAACATAAAATTTAGAGAAGATTTTCGTCCTTTTGCGCCAGCAGTTTTAGAAGATATGGCTAAAGAATATTTTCTTTCGGGAAGGAAAAGTCCATACATGATTCTTATAGATAAAACAAAGCCTGAATATATTGAAAAACTTCAAAACGTAACCCATATTAACGGCACCGCAAGAGTACAAACGGTAGAGTATGCTTGGAACGCTAGATTCTCTAAACTATTAAGTGCTTTTCATAAACAAAGTGGTTTAGCTGTTTTATTAAACACGAGTTTAAATAGGAAAGGAATGCCTATGGTAGAAACACCAGAAGAGGCCTTTCGACTATTTCGAGATACAGATTTAGATTTGCTTGTTATAGGAGAAAGTGTGCTTAATAAAAGGCCGTATACTAACCTATTGTATAAATCTTATAGAAAAATTAGAAACATAAAAAATAGGGCAAAGAATAAATTAGAACGGATAGCAAAAAGATTATTATCTCTGGTAAGCACAAATTAAAAGACCAAACTTAGCTTAAAAGTAAATAATAAAATATCTTAAAGAGCAGAAAGAATAAAAAGGGGAAAAGATTCTTTTGAGATTTACAAGACCTTTATTCGGACGGATTCTGACACTGATGGCAATCGTTACATGTTGCATATTCTTCTTCTGGAATTTCTAAATTCAGAACTTCTGAGAACATAGTCTGACAAAGGTCGTATTAATTTACCAAATAATTGATTTAAAAAAAACTCAGAACCTTTCCAGTAGTAATCGGGTGATTTACTCTTACATGTGCCTAATTCTTTTCATAGTATGAATTCCAGAATTCTTCTAAGCTTAATGGACTAAGCTAAAAATTTAAATCTGCTTTATTCTTTAGTAATTGAGTACTTGTTATTTAATTCTGGAATTCCAAAATAATCCCCCCACGTCTTTGGCTCAACAAATTTTCGTGTTCCTTTAGGGTATCCATACGAGCAACCGCATATAGGATAGATATAAATTAGTCCATTACTTTGTGATCAAAAAGAAAATGGATTATCAGTCATTTAAAAAAGATTTTGAATTATCAGGACTTACACAAAAAGCATA
>Ga0209187_1002426_pt1 | contig 17741 bp, 13 predicted proteins | sample BantaG_FD_187430 | JGI IMG/M metagenome (GOLD analysis project Ga0209187, IMG submission 187430) | Marine algal microbial communities from Bantry Bay, Ireland - BantryBay_4 metaG (SPAdes) (version 2) | ecosystem: Host-associated > Algae > Red algae > Unclassified | place: Bantry Bay, Ireland... | reverse complement strand
GATCCGTTAGATCCGTTAGATCCGTTAAATCCGTGTTCCAATTCCCACTAATACCCAAACTGCTGCACCCAAACATTAGGCATGTCACCAATCGTTCCAACCTTATAGCAAGCCACATATTGCCAGTCAGAACGCATCATTGTAACACGGTGACCGCGGCTAGGAATGCCTTCATCAATTAGCAGAATGATGACCGATTCTCGTACGGATTCGGGACCACCCACCAAGTTCTCATTACCATCTTTCAGATTTGGGCAAGCATTTCTGACACGATCCCAGGGCCATAAGCCATCGCTTCCCTGATGCTCAACAGCGCCCATTCTGCGAAGATCTTCTCCATGTTTTTGAGCAGCATTATACACACAAGATAGTGGTTGCAGGTTGGACAAAACAGGGCTTTTACGCAAGTCTTGAATGAGTTCGTTTACGACGCTTTGATCTATTGGCCAGCCGTTGTTTGCTTTTTGGTCAGCTACGTAAGCTTCAATAAAGCGAACATAACCCGCCGGGTTGGAACGCATGAGGTTGATTTCATCTACCATCATCAATTCGACATTGCTCATGGCAGTGCTCCCGCTTGCGGTTGAAGTTGCCGGACGGCTGTCTTCTTTCTTTTCGTTAAAATTGGAAGTATTTTCGCCAACTGAATTATCATTAAATTCCCATTCGTTTTCTCTAGCCGTTTCAAAACCGGTTAAGCCACCATCGTCTTTATAGTTGATGCGATCGCAGGTACAATCGGACGAAAGGATCATTGAACCCGGCGTGGCTTCCACCACCGAGTTCATGGCATTCAAATCGCGAAAACGTTTTTCGGAGTAACCGTAGAGCTCAGCCAACATAGCCATTGTTTCACCAGGCTGAACGATGTGGCGGTTACCACTTTGTTTCTTACTGAATCGGTTGACATCTGATGATTGGTTGTTACCAAATTCGTTCCATCTAGCTGACTGATTACTACCTGAGGTGTTCAATCTTTCCTTTGGGGTGTTGTCATATTCCATCGGCACCTCTCTTTCTCTGAGTACCTCTTTATCGTTACCGCTATTAAGAATCCGTTTGATGGCACTATTGCCATTGGATTTATTAGTATTTCCAGAATACGCTACGGGACCACCCGCTGGAACGGAAAAGGCGTCAACATATAATTTCTGGCAAACACTTAAAGGTGCTCCATAGTCCAGTTTGTTCCATCGCAATAAGCGACTCACTGTGACGTCGTGGGTCTCAGCAATTCTGTACAAGGTTTCGCCTTTTTGAACGATGTGTACGCCGGGGTCATTAGACTCCGGACACTGAGCGTTAATAGTAGGTGCACAAAAGGCAAGTAACAGGATGAATAGCAAATAGCGTTTCATTTCTTTTAAGTTTAATTTGTAAGACATTACCTTCTACCAGGAAAGCATATATAAGTTTCGTATGAATGTGAGGTGAAAGCATGTTTGGGAGGTATTATAAAGATACCAATTATTTCAATAAAAAATACAACGATTTTAAAGGTGGGCTAGTATTTCAGAATTGAATTATGTGTTATAAATTGGTAGTCAGCATATAATACGGTAGCTTCGATGCTTTAGTGGAACACCATTTGAGCTAGAGGAGTCGGGAGTCGGGAGGAGGAATTTTGAATGGGTGGATGGCCTATTCAAAATTCATTCATTCAAAAATTCAAAAATTCAAAAATTCAAAAATTCAAAATTAATAGCATGCAAGGCCTGGTACCATCAAGAAAAAAAATATCGTTTCCCATCAATGCTGACTTTGGAAGTTACCTTCAAAAGCACAATCGTGTGGTGCCCCTTCCGTTGGAGTATAGTGAAATGTTGCGGTTTACCAGTATCATTCCCCTACTTGATTCAAATGGGAATGACACCTTTTGGAAAACGGCTTTTTACAGTGAATCCGACATGGCTGATATCAATCAGTCGCTGACAAAAATATATGCGCTTTTAAAAACGGATGGCGACACCCAAGTGCAGGACCATCTAAAAGTGGCGCGAATAGATTTTTGTGCATTCGGAAATTCAAAACCATTTCGGGTACGCATCATCAATCGACTGAATGATAACTACGATCATTTCTATGTAAAGCGGGCAGATGCTTCGCGGCTTTATGGTCTGGAGTTGGAGGATTTATTATCCCCCAATCGAGTGACGTATATGGTTGACAAAGACACCTTGATTGAAGAACACATTGCCGGTATCCCGGGCGATGATTTTATAAAAAAATATTTGGACGATTCTGAATTTAATCAAATCCGGATTGCCAAGGAATTTGTAAAATTCAACGAACGTTGTTTTGTGCGTTTGTTGGGCGACATGCGGGCTTACAATTATGTGATTGACATTACGCCGGACATTGAGGGTTCCCAATTTCGAATTCGCGCCATTGATTTTGACCAGCAGTCGTATGAAGGTCGGAAGAGTTTTTATTTACCGCAGTACTTCAAAGGCAATAAGCCCATTATTGATTTGGGAATCAAACATATGGAAATGGAGACGGTTCGGCAGTATCAGTTGGAGGAAAGAAGTTTGATTGGTTTTCGGGTAAAATCTTCGGAGGATCGTTTCAAGGAATTGTTTAGTGTGATGCGTCGGGATACCTTATCGGCTAGTAAAAAAGTACAACAACTGAGCAAGGAGTTGTCGCATCATCACAAGAGTAATTTATTTGACCGTTGTGAGACTATGGGCGATTTGGTTTTGACGAATATTGAGTTGTTGATGGCTAAGGATTTTCGGCAGAGTATTGAGTTTTGAGTTGCCTTCTGGCGTTGATGGGAAACAACTTCCCACCTACTTCAAATTACGCAGCATACTATTCATCTGCCCCTGCGTACCAGGTTTATAAACTTTCTTTGCTTTATCAACAAAGTCAGACAGCGCTTTTTTGTGCGGTCTTAGTGCTTCCGGATTCTTTTTAGAAATGTCATTAAGTGCCCAGATGGCCTGGAAGATTCCGTTGTTATTAAAATCCTTAACGAATTCGACATCCATCTGTTTGACCAGTGCGCCCATTACTTCAGGATTACTTCCATAGGTTTTCATCAGCTTGTTTCTTGCACCTTTTCTTTTTGATTCGTTATTACCGAAGAGTTGCGCAATTAAACCTTTCGCTTCTGAACTAATAGTGGGAATGACAACTGCTTTAAATATTTCACCTACACCACTTTTCAATACATCTAAGTATTTAACGGATGCCTCGGAAATGCTTTTGAGCTCCACCACATCGTCACTTCCTTTTTCTATCCATTGCTTCATACGTGCATCCAAATCATCACGCGTTTTTTGCAGAGCCGTTAATTTATCGGGTGCTACAACCTGCTTTTTCTTGTCTGATACTGCCTGCAGTTCTCCACTCATTATTCGTTTGGAGTAAATATTGACATCGTCGATATTTTTTCTCAGGCGACCAATCGCAGCGGTATTATCTGTGGCCTTTGTATCATCATTTGTGCCATCATTTGTATCATCGTTTGTGCCATCGTTTGTGTCATCGTTTATGTCATCGTTTATGTCATCGTTTATGTCATCCGCTGGGTTTTCAGTTTGAGGATTGGTATTAACAACGGGCGTTTCAGAACCATCCATAAGAAAAAAGCCGCCAATCATGAGCGCCAAAATACCTACTACTAAACCTGCAATAAGTGGTGTTTTTGATTTCTCTGTACTGGTTGGAGTGGAAGAAGATCTGCTTGTTGGTGGAGTAACAGGAACCGAAGCTCGTTTATTTTTAGCAACAGGTGCCGCCTCCCGAGTGGCAGAACTTGCTTGTTGCTTATTGGGTTTCACGTGTTCGGTAATGGCCTTCACCAGGTTTTGATATTCCCTGTGTTCTGGATCACCATCCCAATCGTGAAGGATGGCCGCCTCTATCATTCCAAATCCGAAGGGAGGTGAAATTCCATCCTCAATCATTATTGGCACTAGTTTACTGGCATTCTTACCAAGTGCGGCTTCTTCCTTTACGTAATCGGACCCCATAGAGTTAGTCGACCACAACACAACAATGCATTTGCAGTTGTTTAACTTTTCTTCTAAGGTATCGCTCCATGCTTTACCAGGTAGTATTTCTACATCCCAGAAAACCGACCAGCCTTCGTCTGTCAATAAATCTATGAATTTTTCAGCTATAGCGGTGTCTTTTCTAGAGTAGCTGATGAAGATGTCTTTCATTTTGTATTATTTAGGGCTTGTATATCTCTGATATATTTTAAAGATAGAAAATATATTTAAGGTATCCAGCTAAAACCAAAAGCATTGTAAAACTATAGGGTATTTAGCTTAAATTTCCATTGCAATTTCCATATACCACTGCAATTTCCATTGCGATTGCGATTATCATTTAATACCCACCAATCCTACGCGTTTCACCTGCTCAATTCGCCCCTGCGTCTCTTCTCTATACTGCCCCTTCGTCTTTTCAAAAAACGCATACAAGGCTTTCTTATGCTTCTGCAAAGTCTCCGGCGACTCTTCGGATACCATCAAAAATACATCGATGCCTGAAAAATGCCATTGTCGTTGCGATCCTTTTTATCAAATTCGGTGGAACACTTTTCGATCAACGCTTTCATCACTGCAGGGTTCGCTTTTGAACTTGAGTTTGAACTTGCTCTTGCACTTTAAAATATTCTAATTCACATTCACATTCTAATTCATCTACGGCTTAATCTCCTTACCCTCCGCTTTCTTCTTAGCCTTCTGCATCGGATTCAACGTCTCCATCCGCTTGTGTTCCTTGAACACCTTAAAGCGACTCGGCATTTCCTTCACCGGCCAGTTATTGTTGCTTTCGTCAATATCCGCCGTTTCCTTGTAAGGGTCAATCACGATTCCTGTCACCTCCTTATCCTTCACGAATACTTTCGTAAACTCCTTTTCATTCTTACGCCAGATTTCTACCGGTACCGTTTGCATTTCCTTAGTACCATCTTTGAAAGTCCATTCGATAATAACCGGCATTATCAAACCACCTTTGTTGCTAAAATACAACTCGTAGTAATTTTTGTCTTTGAACATTTTCTTCTTTTCCTTTTTAGAAAAAGTTTCTTCGTACAATTTGGTTTTGTATTCTGTAATGGAATCTTCCGTTTCGTATGGTTTATAATTGGTGTAAAAGTCAACCAGTTTCTCATCTTGCTCTACTGCGAACGCCATTCCCGCTTCCTTGTTCTTACGCTGTGTGATATGCTCGAATGGTTTTTTCTGCACATCCGTATAGGAGTTTTCCCGCTTTTCCGGATTCTTTTTTAGGTCTACCTTATACCAGTTAATACTATCCAGCGAAATGTCAACGGCATCGGTGGTATAAAACCAACCGCGCCAAAACCAATCCAGGTCTACCCCGCTCGCATCTTCCATTGTTCTGAAAAAGTCAGCCGGAGTTGGATGCTTGAATGCCCAACGGCGGCAATATTCTTTAAACGAATAGTCAAATAACTCACGTCCCATAATCGTCTCCCGTAAAATGTTCAACCCAGCCGCTGGCTTCGTATACGCATTTGGAAAATACTGTACGATGTTCTCAGTATTGGTCATGATCGGTTCCAATCTTTCTTTAGGCTGGCTCATATAACCCGTAATCAAATGAGATCCAACACCAGATTTATAATTGTAGTCAAATTCTTGTTCCGACAGGTATTGTAAAAAGGTACAGAAGCCTTCGTCAAACCAGGCCCATTGTCGCTCATCACTATTGATGATCATCGGGAAGTAGTTGTGTCCCACCTCATGAATGATGACCGTGATCGCAGAATTTTTCGCGCGTTCCGTGTAGGTACCATCTTCTTCCGCACGCCCCGGATTAAAACAAATCATCGGGTACTCCATTCCATTGGCCGCCTCTACTGAAATAGCCGTTGGGTAAGGATATGGTATAGAATATTTGGAATAGGTCCGCAAAGTATGCTCCACGGCCTTGGTCGAATAGCGCTCATAAATCGGATATGCTTCCTCGGCATAGTAACTCATACACATTACCTTTTTTCCATCTTCATTGAAATGTGGCATCGCATCCCAAACAAATTTGCGGCTAGCGGTCCAGGCAAAATCACGCACATTTTCTGCTTCGTAAGTCCAGGTCTTGGTCTGCTTTGATTTTGGCGCCTTCTCCGTTTGCAAAGCTTCATCTAGTGTAACAATTTTTACCGGCTCTTTAGCAGACTGTGCTTTTTTCCAACGTTGCATTTGAGTTGAACTCAACATTTTATCGTAGTTGCGGCACTCGCCTGTTGCACCTACAATCTGATCATCCGGCACCGTAATATTCACTTTGTAATTTCCAAACTGTAAAGCAAATTCACCTCGTCCGGTAAACTGATTATTTTGCCAGCCTTCAAAATCACTGTATACGCAAAGACGTGGAAACCACTGGGTCATCGTAAACAAATAGTTGCCATCATCTTCAAAATATTCGTAACCGCCACGTCCCCAACTCACCGTGTTCATACGGTCAATCAGATAGTAATGCCATTTGACATTAAATGAAAATGATTCACCCGTTTTCAACGGCTTTGGCAAATCAACCCGCATCATCGTTTTATTTATGGTGTACTTCAGGTCTTTTTTATCCGTTCCGGTAACGGCCTCGATCTTACAACCAAATTTATCCAACTCGCGCCAGGGCTCCAAGCCTCGCAGGGCCCCTTCGCTCATATTATCTCTGATCGTGCTCGTTTTTGCAGCATGATGATCGGCACTCTTGTCGTGTTGATTTTCATCTAATTGTAGCCAAAGGTAGCGCAGTGTGTTTGGCGACTGATTGTGATAGGTGATGGTTTCTGTTCCATCAAGTCGTTGCTCCTCGGTATTGAGGGTACAATCAATATCGTAGTCGCAGGCTTGCTGCCAATATTTGGGTCCCGGTGAACCGTCGCTGGAACGGTATTCATTTGGGGTGGGGAGTTGTGTTCCGAGTTGCTCGAATTTATTTCCGTGGTTGGCGTTGGGGTTGTTTTGGCTGTAGCCAAATACGAAAGCCATTGCTACTATTAATAAGGTGAGTAGAGGGCGTTTGTTGTTGTTTGATAATTGCATCTTTACTAATTTTCGTTTTCCTATGGTCATTTAATCTTGAAGCGCCTAAAATACGAACTTTTGAGATTATGCTTAGTAATATGGGGATTTCTTCTACTTACATCGGCCTTTATACATTGAAATTGTTTGTAAAATCGACCAACAGCTATGTCTACTCTGACTCGATGATAATATGTGGGAAAATTGAAGCACCCAAAGAAGATATAAATTCAATCACTAATCCAGTTCTAATTATTGAGGTACCAGCAAAATCAACTGCAGATTACGACAGAGGAGCAGACACCTCAGTTATTATGCCATAAATCAAATAGAACTAATCCTCTATTTTCAACCCAAAACAACAGCTTCCCCTGTCAGGCTTGGCCATTCCCCTATTCACCAATTAAAAATTTAAACTTTCAACATATTTCAATCATATAATTTTCCTTTTGCAGCTTTTTCTAGTAAATTCAGCACTCTTTAATGAAAATACGAAATTTAATAACGCAGCAAAAGAAATGAAACCAACCAACATAAACGACCCGGAGTACTTCCACAAGGTGGTGGACTGTCAGCATGCCTGCCCTGCCCACACGCCCGTTCCGGAGTACATCCGACTCATCGCCGCAAAGAAATATACCGAAGCGTACATGATCAACTGGGAATCAAATGTATTCCCCGGCATACTGGGTCGTACCTGCGACCGCCCCTGCGAACCTGCCTGCCGGAGAGGAAGACTAGAAGAAGAAAAACCCGTCGCTATCTGTCGACTCAAACGAGTAGCTGCTGATAACAAAGGCGAGGTCAAACATTTAATGCCCCAGATTCCTAAAGAAAAAAACGGTAAAAAAATAGCCCTCATCGGTGGTGGTCCGGCATCACTCACCGTTGCCCGCGACCTCGCGCCACTCGGTTACGAAATACATCTCTACGATGAATGGCACAAAGGTGGTGGCATGATGCGCTCACAGATTCCTGCTTTCCGATTACCGGAAGAAGTACTCGATCAGGAAGTCGACTATATTATTGACATGGGCATCCACACACATTTCAATACATTTGTATCGAGTATGAAAGAAATACTCGATCAGGATTACGATGCCGTATTTGTAGGTACCGGTGCGCCTAAAGGTCGTGACCTAAATCTACCCGGCCGCGAAGCAGCAGATAAAAACATTCACATCGGAGTTGACTTTTTGGCGAACGTAGCCTTCGAACACAAAGAAAAAGTGGGCAAGAAAGTAATCATTCTCGGTGGTGGCAACACCGCTATGGACTGTTGCCGAACTTCCAGACGATTGGGTGGTGATGATGTGAAGGTAATTGTACGAAGTCCATTCAAAGATATGAAAGCATCAGCATGGGAAATCGAAGATGCACAGATGGAAGATATTCCAATCATGAACAACATGCCTCCAAAAGAATACGTCATTGAAAACGGCAAACTAAAAGGCATGATTTTCGGCAAAGTACGCGCCGAGTACGATGAGCATGGTAAACGAAGTTTAATCCCAACGGGTGAGCCCGACGAATTTATAGCAGCAGATGATGTGATTATCGCCATCGGTCAGGACAATGCTTTTCCATGGATAGAAAGAGACCTCGGTATTGAATTTGGCAAATGGGATATACCGGTTTTAAATAAAGTAAGTTTCCAATCCACCAATCCAAAAGTATTCTTTGGTGGTGATGCTGCATTTGGACCAGAGAATGTGATCACGGCAGTAGCACATGGCCATCAGGCTGCCGTTTCAATTCACCATTTCCTTACGGGAAAAGATGTCATGGAACGCCTCGACCCTCAGACCAATCTGGTTCGACAAAAAATGGGCATCCACGAATGGATCTACGACTCTCCAGTTGTGGACGATGTGCGATACAAGGTACCGCACGAAAGCAAAACCCTCACACTCACCAATCGAAAAATTGAAGTGGAACTTGGTTTTGATCAGGAGCTTGGTTTTAAGGAAGCACAACGTTGCCTCAACTGCGATATCCAAACCGTTTTTGCAGAAGACCTTTGTATTGAATGCGATGCCTGCGTAGATGTTTGTCCAACCGATTGCATTACGTTTACACAAAACGGCGAAGAGGATGAGCTGCGAACCAGACTAAGCGCTCCCGCAGAAAATAAAACGCAAGACCTCTATATTTCTGATGTACTCCCCACTACCCGGGTGATGATCAAAGATGAAGATGTCTGCCTCCACTGCGGCTTGTGCGCTGAGCGCTGCCCCACCGCCGCCTGGGATATGCAAAAATATTTATACCGTGTAACTAAAGCTTGTGAAATATTATGATGAAGGAATTAAGTACCGTCAATGATATGGTGATCCGCTTTGCAAATGTAAATGGTACAGGTTCGGCGAGTGCCAACGATATATTTTCCAAAGCTATTTTCCGAATGGGAATTCCGGTTTCACCTAAAAATATTTTTCCATCCAACATTCAGGGACTACCCACCTGGTATGAGGTACGCATCAACGAAGATGGCTATCTCGGTCGCCGCGCAGGGATCGATATGCTCGTTGGTGTCAACCCCCAAAGTCAGGTAAAAGATATTGCCTCCGTCAGACCCGGCGGTTACTATTTGTACGACAGTACCAAAAAATTACATGCAGAATATATTCGCGAAGATATCCATTATATCGGTATTCCGATGATGCAACTCAGTATGGATAATTACGAAATTCCGCGCATGCAACAGCTTTTCAAAAACATGATTTATGTTGGTACAATGGCCGCTTTGATTGATATCGAAATGGAAGTCATCAAAAACATTATCCGCGAACAATTCCCAACCAAAGAAAAATTGTGGCCACCCAACTTCAAAGCCCTTGACCTGGGGTATGATTTTGCGAAAGCAAACTATACCTGCCCGCTCCACATACGCGTAGAGCGACGCGACAAGGTGGGCGACTCTATACTGATTGAAGGCAACAATGCCACGGCACTTGGTGCCATTTATGGTGGCGCTACCGTTGCTGGCTGGTATCCTATTACGCCTTCCACTTCCGTGGTAAAAGCCTTTGAAACTTATTGTAAAAAACTTAGGAAAGACCCCAAAACCGGCAAAAACAACTACGCCATCGTACAAGCCGAAGATGAGTTGGCTGCGATGGGTATGGTCATTGGTGCGGCCTGGAATGGTGCCCGTGCGTTCACGGCCACCAGTGGCCCTGGGGTTTCTTTGATGAGTGAATTTATTGGACTGGCATACTTTGCAGAAATTCCCGTTGTGTTATACAACATCCAGCGGGGAGGGCCGTCTACGGGTATGCCCACGCGTACCCAACAACCCGATATCTTTTCAGCAGCCTACGCCTCACACGGAGACACCAAACACATCTTACTTTTCCCCAGCACCCCCACCGAATGTTTTGAAATGGCTGCCGAATGTTTCGACCTGGCAGACCGCTTCCAAACGCCTGTCATCATGATGTCAGATCTCGACCTGGGAATGAACAGCCATATGACTGCGCCACTAAAATGGGACGACAATAAAAAATATGATCTCGGAAAAGTACTAAGTGCCGATGAACTCGAAAAGATGGCTAAATATGGCCGCTATCTCGACGTTGACGGTGACGGTATTTGCTACCGCACCATTCCCGGCACACACCCTACAAAAGGTTCGTTTTTTACCAGAGGAACCTCCCGCGATGAATATGCAAAATATACCGAAGATGGTTCCGTATATGTGCAGGTAGTGGATCGGATTGCCAAGAAATGGGAAACCGCAAAGCAATATGTTCCCGCACCGGAATTCTATCAAAAAGAAAAGCGTAGTAATAAGGGCATCCTCTTTTTTGGCACCTCTACTTATGCGGCCATTGAAGCGATGGACTTGTTGACAAAAGAAGGAATCGTATTCGATGCCATGCGCATCAAAGCCTTACCTTTCAATCAATCTGTCGAAGACTTCATCGAACAACATGAAGCAATTTTTGTTGTCGAGCAAAATCGCGATGCACAATTCCGGTCGGTTATTATCAATGAATTAGAAACGAATCCTAAAAAATTAATTAAAGTTTTGAACTATGATGGTTCGCCTATTACGGCGGATACTATTATGGAGAAGATAAAGGCTTCTCTAGAAATAAGTCAAAAAAATTCCGTCTCAAATAAAATGTCATGACGTACGTAAAACCCACATTCAGACACCCCGGACTAAAGAAAAACAAAGTCGGCTTTACCAAAGCCGATTACCAGGGTGCTATCTCCACACTTTGCGCAGGCTGTGGCCACGACTCCATTAGTGGAGCCATCGTGCAGGCTTGCTATGAGCTATCGGTAGAACCACATAAGCTCGCAAAAATTTCAGGTATTGGTTGTTCTTCCAAAACACCTACTTACTTTTTGAGCAACTCGCATGGTTTCAACTCGGTACATGGGCGTATGCCTTCCGTCACCACCGGAGCAAATATGGCCAACCGCGATTTGATTTTCCTTGGTGTGTCCGGTGATGGAGATACCGCTTCTATCGGTATGGGACAGTTTTGTCATGCGGTACGAAGAAACCTAAACATGGTTTACATTGTGATGAACAATGGTTGCTATGGTTTGACCAAAGGACAGGATTCTGCGACGGCAGATTTTGGTTCGGTGAGCAAGGCTGGTAAAACGCCCACCACATTTCAGGCGATTGACTTGGCGGGACTGGCTTTGGAACTGGGAGCTACATTTGTAGCGCGAAGTTTCTCGGGAGACAAGACGCAGTTGGTGCCATTGATAAAAGCGGGGATGTCACATCCGGGTTTTGCATTCATCGATTGCATTTCACCCTGCGTGACCTTCAACAATAATAAAGGATCAACCAAAGCTTACGATTATGTTCGGGAGCATATAGAGTCAACGTCTTCATTGGACTTCGTACCATTTCAGGAAGAAATCAATGTCGAATATGTGGAAGGTTCTTCCACTGATGTCACTTTACACGATGGTTCGAAAATGCATTTGAGCAAACTCAGCCCTAACTGGAATCCGACTGATCGCAACTCTGCCGTCAATCGCATGCAGGTAGCTAAAACGAATGGTGAGGTTTTGACTGGTTTGCTTTACATCGATCCGGAGAGTACGGAGCTGCATGATTTGATGGGGACTACGGATGTTCCTTTGAATACTTTGCGGGAGGATGTTTTGTGTCCGGGATCAGAGGCGTTGGAGAAGATTAATGCTTCTTTTCGGTAGGAAGAAGTGGTAGGTGGGAGGCTGCAAGCACCCTCCAACGTGGGCTCCGCTATCACTTAAAGCCTCCCATTTCTAAGTTCCCAATTTTCTATACTATCTCCACCAGAACAAGCTGCAAAAACATACCAAGCATTTACCGCTTTATTCAAAAATTCTCATAGCTTTGGAGCAAATCCGGCTATGGGAATTTTTATTTCATAGAAAGGATGTGCTACATAATCTGAATTAAGAATTGTACTTTGCCGAGGCAAAAATAAAAACATGAAAAAATCAATCTTCATCGAACGTGATATCAGTTGGCTGGCCTTTAATCATCGGGTATTACAAGAAGCAGCCGATCCGAACGTACCGCTATACGATCGGCTCAAGTTTCTGGCGATATACTCCTCCAACCTAAATGAGTTTTATCAGGTTAGGGTTGCTTCTATGCGATCGTTTAGTGCTCTAAAAAAAGAGGAACGACCTGAAGATGAGCGTAAACCCAAAAAAATACTGAAAGTTGTTCAAAAAATTGTGGGTAAACAGCAAGAAAAATTTGGACGAATTTATACCAAACAAATCATTCCACAACTTCAGGAACACAATATCTACCTAATGAATGATAGCGAAATTGGTGAAGAGCAAAAGGGCTTTGCTGGCCAGTTTTTCGAAGAACATCTAAAGTCCGCTATCCAACCACTCGCATTGGAAAAAAATGGCGAGGCAACCTTCCTCAATAACAACCAACTTTACCTTGTTGTACAATTGGAAGGCACCCCTGATGACAGCGAGAATATTGTTTTGGTTTCTATCCCTTCCGGAGATTTGGGACGCTTTATAAAAATACCTGGAAGTGGTGAACGCTTTTGTGTAAGTTTCATTGACGACATCATTCGCTACAATCTTCCAAAAATTTTACCTGGAAAAAATACCGTTGCTGCTTACTCCATCAAAGTTTCGCGGGATGCAGAATTGTATCTTGGCGATGAGTACGATGGTGATCTTATAAAAAAGCTAAAGGAGCGAATCGCCGAAAGAGACAAAGGCGCTCCTACCCGCTTTCTCTATGACCAAAGTATGCCTGATGTTCTTTTAGCTAAACTAAAAGAAGCATTTAATCTCTCTAAGAATGACTTAACACCCGGTTCCCGGTATCATAATTTCAATGACTTTTTTGCTTTCCCTTTTCCGGAAGGAAAATCAGAATTAAGAGAACCTGATATGCCTCAATTGGAACATCCTGTATTGAGCAATCAGAAAAGTATCATGAACGTACTGGATCAACAGGATGTCATTTTGCATTTCCCATATCAATCGTATAGCTATATTCCACAACTAATTTGGGAAGCAGCCGAAAACCCATCGGTGACTAAAATCAGGATTACACTTTATCGGGTAGCCAGCAAATCGGAAGTAACCAAAGCGCTGTTACATGCCCTTTCGGTCGGTAAAAAAGTGATTGCATTTATTGAAGCAAAAGCGCGATTTGACGAAGCGTCAAATTTATTTTGGGGTGCTGAGTTGGAAAAGGCTGGAGCCACCGTGATTTACAGTTACCCCGGCATTAAGGTGCATACTAAGTTGCTGATGATTTCGAAAGACACTGAAGATGGTGGACAGACGCGCTACGCTTATTTGGGAACTGGAAATTTCAATGAAAAAACAGCGAAGCTATATTGCGATCATGCTCTGATCACCTCTAAGCGAAAAATATCAAAGGAAGTAAAAAGTATTTTTGATCTTTTAGAAAAGAAATTGATTGTTCCAAAGTGCAAAAAAATATTGGTATCACCATTTACAAGCAGAAGTGGTATCAAAAAATTAATCAATCATGAAATCGCTTACGCAAAAGCTGGTACACCTGCTCACATGATTCTAAAAATGAACAGCCTGGAAGATCGGGACATCATTCAAAAACTGTATGAAGCCAGCGATGCAGGAGTAAAAATAAAATTGATTGTCAGAGGAATTTGTTGTTTGATTCCCGGGATAAGTGGGATGAGCGAGAATATTGAGGTGATTAGTATTCTCGATCGGTTTTTGGAGCATGCCCGTGTCTACATTTTTGGTAATGGAGGCCGTGAAATAATGTATTTAGCTTCAGCTGACTTAATGACCAGAAATCTGGATCGAAGAATTGAAGTTATCTTTCCGATTCTTGACAAAGCTATTTTCAGGGAACTGCGACATATTATTGACTTACAGCTAAATGATAACTCCAAATCACGACTTATCGTTGAAAACCACAGCAATCCTTACAAAAAGAGAGCTGCCGGTGCAACTAAACGTCGGGCTCAGATGGATATTTATAATTACTTGAAGGGGATGTTGTAGCTGGATGCTTTTTTACTGACCTTAGGAACAAACAGGGTGGACCGGAATAGCTTTTGGCGTTCGGAACAAAGTCTAAATGTAACATGTAAAACTGCAAAATATAAAATATAAAAGTTTTCCCACGAACGAAATACTGCGGTAAAAAAGTACGACTTTCGGCTACTTTTACTTTTTCAAATTTATACCGAGTTCTCGGCACAAGCTATTTTGCGGTTTTACATTTAAGAACACCAAACAAATTCCTTAAAGCCAAACCAACAGAAAATAGCATTCTCGGTCGACCTGCTGACTCCTTACCCCTCTCTAAAACGGATTATAAATCCCAGGTCCACCACCCAATTCGCTTAAAGCGGAGATATTGAATGTAAAGGTTAATCCAGCGAAAGCATACCAATCTTTAGCCTCATTGTTTCCTCTCTTCTGCCCCACCGGATTATTTTCAGCTAAAGTTGGATCAAACTCAGGTGTACGATAGGAAAGCGCAGCTCTTATTGGATCAAGATCCTCCAACTGTTCAATATCCGGGTAAACCGTACTGATGTCATCCAGGTAATCCGTGAATGTTTTTCTTATACCTAATTCAACCCCAATTTTTGCAACACTTCCCACCTGAAACTCAGTACCGAAACCAGCAGGAATAGCAATTTGGTACAAACCATATTTATCAGGCCCACCTGGCAGTCCCTGACCTTCAGTACCCAATGGTTGCAGCGCCACTAATTCTTTATTGATATTGGCTTTCGGATTGAAATGAAACCCGGCTATCCCACCAAAAACATAGGGCGAAACCATAGGTCTTTCTCGATCAAAAGCAAAGGAAAGGAAATGACATTCTGCCATTATATTAATTTCTCTAATCTTTGATTCGAAATGCAGGTTTCGTTGTTTTCGACCTGATTCCTTTTCACTAAACCGATCGTCACCAGAAATTCGGCCTTGCATATAGCCAACCCGGGCACTTAGGTAATCCGTAAAGTTATACTTCAAAAAGACACCCATTGAAAGGCTGTTCTTATTCTGCTCAATATGCTCCCCAGGCAAATCTCCCATGTAATTGGAAGCGCCCATAAAAATACCTGCTTCAAAATTTTGGGCATACGTACTTGTTGTTACAAATAGAAAAGTAAAGAAGTGAATTAGTGTAATTCTTTTAAACATGTTTCATCATTTTAAAACCCTCAACAATGATGTTTTTTATAGCGAAGTTGTTTAAGGTCATTTCCTATGCCTGCGGATGAGGCATTGATCCCCAGGGCTTCAGCTATTCCTCGTCGCCGTAGCTTGCTCCTCCGCTAAAGCTTCGGCGGCACGCGGATGGCTGCATAAATTCTGAAAGGAATTTCCCGCTTGCGGATGGGAAAGCAAATAAGCTTTGCCCTGAGCATCAAGCCCTTATCCTCGACTTTAGGAGATAACTTTAAACAACTTCAGTATTTCCATAGTAAAATAAAAATCAGATACATTCATTGGAAACACTTAAAAAACACTTGGGAGAATTGTAGTCTAGTAATGCGTAAGGGGAGCACTTTTGATTTATTCAATAAGTATTCCAATATCATTAAATATGAAGTAAAACATGAAACAAAAAGTGACCGTGTAAAGGAGATTTTATTACAAAAATAAAATATAAATTCTTTTTCAAATGTCTTTATTTAGCCGCACGGACATTGAAGTATAGCAATAAATTTACATTGAAAAATCCAAAATCTGATAGCGAACTTGTTGCTCTAAATAATGGGTTTCCAATGAACAATTTACCTTCATTACTACAAAAAGTCACTCTTTCCAACGGTTGAACTTTGCCCTGAGCATCAAGCCCGTCTGGCCAGCCAAAGGCTGGCGAAGGAGGTTGGTACGCTTGTGAAAGGGCGGAATGCTGGGGTGCTATAAATTTCCTGTGTAGAGGAGGCTCACCATTAGACGAGCACCAACCTTCTTTGCAGTCAGCCCCAGGCTGACTCGTAATAAAACATCCAACATCCAACATCCATCCATGTTGCATGGAAGTTGTTTAAAATCATTCAATTCGGTCGTTCATTAAAGACCCGCTGAATAGTTACGATATCTAATAATTCATCTGCAACCTTTAGCCAATCTCTATCGTATTTTCTTGTTTTATTTTGCCAGAGTTGTCGATACGCAATTTCATTTTCAAAAAGATTTTCCAAAGTCAGCTCCAAAGTATCTTCGTTAAAATCGGACAGAAAAACACCGCCATCATATTTATCAAAAGAACGATAAGCTCCTACCCGGGTAGAGACAAATGGAAGACGACTAGACAGACACTCTGCAATGACCATAGAATAGGATTCGAAGCTAGACATTTGTACAAACAAATCTGCTTTTGTCATGACTTCATTTATGCTGGAATGATCAATGGTACCTTTAAAATCAATTCGGTCTGCGAGTTGATTGGTTTTCACCAAATCCAACACCAATTGTGTATAATCCGAATCATAACTCATATCTCCATAAAAATCTATTTCCCAGTCGTAAGCTTTTAAGTTAGCCAATGCATTTAAAATCTTGGCCTGCCCTTTTCGTACATCAAAGGTGGCGATACTAAGCAACTGAAATGGAATCCGCTCAAAATTTGTTTTTTCTTTAAAGTCTGCCACTCCAGGCTCCAGGACATAGACACCGTTTGGGTTCAAGCCAAATGCATCTACCACTTTTTCTTTGCAAAAAGGACTGGTGACAATCATTGGAATGGATTCGAAAATGCGCCGCTCAACTTCGAAGACAGTTGGCAAAACTTCGGCATTCTGATTTTTTGGGTCAAAGATTTGTGGCAGGTGAATCATACCCATGGTTGGGAACTGACGCCGGTAGGCTAAAACAAATTCGAGGTTATCTACTACCAGTAAACTATCTATCACGATGACATCGCCCTGATGCGCTTTTGACAAAAAAGTTTCAACAGATATCAAGTGATCAACCGCATAGTAAATGACTTCAACCTTCCCCTTCCGCAACTGGTCAATCAGATAGCAGTTATACAAATGCCCTCCGGACACCCGATCCAAGGATTCCTTATTAAAAAAATGAATTTGCATTAGTCTCTCTTTTTCACTCAATTGCCTTTTTAATTCAAATAAAAAGTAACTATTCAGTTAGACCGAAGACGGGAGACCGAAGTTTCCTTATAACGTAAAACGACTGCGGGCCTGCGCTAGCGGGAAACTTCGGTCCCCGAGTTTTCGGGGCAGGCTTTCCGTCTTC
>Ga0209187_1002424_pt1 | contig 17758 bp, 17 predicted proteins | sample BantaG_FD_187430 | JGI IMG/M metagenome (GOLD analysis project Ga0209187, IMG submission 187430) | Marine algal microbial communities from Bantry Bay, Ireland - BantryBay_4 metaG (SPAdes) (version 2) | ecosystem: Host-associated > Algae > Red algae > Unclassified | place: Bantry Bay, Ireland... | reverse complement strand
TTAGCCCGGCGCATCGGCCAGAGAGCGACCGCCGAGAGTCGGCCCAACCACCAACCCAAACCCTCAAACACGGCGCTCGAAACACCCCAAAGACGAGATCTACATCAGCGCCGACCCACAGACATCGTTTTTCCGCACCCTGCTAGCCTTGGGGCCTCGGGGCTGTAGCTCAGTTGGTTAGAGCGACGGACTCATAATCCGTTGGTCGTGGGTTCGAGACCCACCGGCCCCACGTTTTCTCGGCTGACGCCGAGCAATGTCGAGTTTCGGCTGACGCCGAAACGTCGCGGCCCAAACCGACGTCGTGAGCCGGGTCAAGGCTTGCGGGGCAGCGAGACGCCGGTGAGGGCGAGTTCCACGAGTCGGCGGGGTGCGTTGTTGAGCATGTGGTACGGCGCATAACGACGGGGCCCGCGCACATGGGCGCGACCCTCCTCCACCGCCTCCACGATGTCCGCCGCCACCTGGTCCGGCGTCACCTTTGGCAGCGACAGCAACCGTTCGAAACGACGGATGGCCGGTGATCCATACTGCGAGCCGGCATCGATCCGATCCCACATCTCCGAATGCACCGGACCCGGGGCCGCCAGCGTGAACCCCACCGACGTGTCCCGAAGCTCCATACGCATCCCTTCGTGGAGCTGAGTGAGACCCGCCTTTGAGGCGCCATAGACCGACAGGCCGGGAAAGGTCAACGTTCCCGCCACCGAGCTCACATGCACCACATGCGCTTCGGGTCGCTCCATCAGATGCGGGAGCACGTCCCGAGTCAACAGCGCGGGCACCTCCAGATTCACGCGAAGAATCTGACGAATCAGATTGCGATCCTCATCGACGAAGGCCTTGGAGTTCTCAAGTCCCGCGTTGTTCACAAAGACGTCAATGTGACCGAGCTTGCGCAAACAACCGGTCACGAACCCATCGACCTGTTCATCGTCGGTCAGGTCAACGGGAAGGAATTCACCGTCGATCTGGGAGGCGAGGTGCTGCAATGCGTCCACGCTGCGAGCGGCAACCAGCACCCGTGCGCCCTGACGAGCGAACGCCCGACCCATGGCGGCGCCGATACCCCGTGAGCCACCGGTGATCACCACGTGTTTTCCATTGAGATTCATGTGGGCTTCCTCCACTCCGTGACAAGTTCAGCGAGCACGGATTCATCTGCACCATAGGGAACCTGCAAACCGATCCGATCCGCCACGTCGCCGTAGCGCTCATGCAGCTGATGTGCGACCTGGGTGGGCGTACCGACACATGCGATTGTCGCAACCATCTCATCGCTGATGAGTGATCCAAGCTCGTCCCACCGTCCTGACTTGGTCATGGCCCGAAGTTGGGGCTGCAGGTCGCCCCATCCGTGCAATTCGAAGGTCGGTCGATAGGCCGGAGTTGAGCCGTAAAAGCCCACCTGGGCTCGGCAGCCACGCATGGCCGCCTCGCGTTCCTGTTCGGTACGCCAGACACCGACCATGACATCAACGCCCACAGCACACCGTGATCCGGTTCGGCCGTCGGCCGCCGCGCCTTCCTCAACCAGCGGCAACGTGCGCTCGCGTAGGAAACGTTCGGTATGGAACGGGTGGACGAGCAGACCGTCGGCCGCGCCGCCCGCCAGCCGGGTCATGTTGGGACCCAGCGCCCCAATCCACAGCGGCGGAGGCGCACCGAAGGGTGGCGGCACGAATACCGGCGTCATCAACGTGAGGTTGTAGTAGTCGCCGCGGTGATCGAGTGTGGTGCCGTTGGACCAACAGCTGAAGATCGCCCGCAGCGCAGCCAGGAGCTCTCTCATGTGCGCCACCGGCTTGCCCCAGGTGGCCGAGAATCGGTTTTCGATATGGGGCTTGATCTGGGTGCCAAGCCCCAGCGTGAAGCCGCCGTTGCTGGCCCGCTGAAGATCGGCGGCCATGTACGCCAGGTGCATGGGGCTGCGCGGGAAGGCGATGGCCACGTTGGTGTACAGATCCAGCCCCGATGACGCCGCGGCCACCAGCGGGAAGAACGGGTCGCTTGGCCCTTCGAAGGTGAAGCAGCCGTCAAATCCGATGCGCCTGAGACGCGCGGCGGCCGCCGGGACGTCGGCCAGCGCGCCGGTGAGCGCGGCATCGATCTTCGGGGTCATCGGTGGCGCCGGTTCACAGGCCAAAGAGTTGGCGAGCCAGCGGCGTGACCGGATTGTCCACTTCCATGCCCAACTGCAGGGCCCGGCTGAGGCGGACCATGATCAACGAAAATTGAAAGGCGGCCAACCGTTCGTAGAACTCCACATTGGCCGCTGGTCGGTCTCGGCGAGACTCCCATCGGGCGATGGTCTCGGCCCGGGTGAGCATGCCGTCGGGCAGCTCAACCCCCATCCCAACGGAACTGAACTGTTGCAGGAACAGCCACCAGCCCAGGTCTGATTCGGCATTGCTGATGCAGACGCCTTCCCAGTCGAAGACGCCAACGATCTTGGTTCCGCTGCACATCTGATTGCCCGGGCGGGCATCGCCCCAGCAGAGCTCCAGATGTTCGCCGTCATCGGGCCAGTTGGCTTCCAGCCACGCCCACGCCGGGTCAGCCACCGGATGAGCGCCACCCTCCAAGGTCCACTGGTGGAAGTGGCGCATGTAGCCCTGGCGCTGTTCGGGCCCGAGCGCTCCGAACTGATCCAGATCGAGGTAGTCAATGCCGATGGCCTGCCAGTCCACTTCACCGACTGCGATCATGGTGTCAAGACTGTTCTCGTGCCATTGCCGGCGGGTTGGCACGTCCCACTCGGTGACAAATGAGTCACGCATGAACGGCGGGTTGTCGCCCGGCACATCCCCGTACAGCCGGTCCATGAGGAAGAAGGCCTGACCCAGAACCGCCGGATCGGACTCTGACCACCGCACCTTGGGCACCGGAATGGCGGTGTGGTGACCCAACAGGTCCATGGTCGTGTATTGCTGGTTGATCAGGTCGACCACCGGGAAGACCTGATGCTCGGGCGCCTGACTGCGCAGGACCAGGTCAGCGTCGTGCGGCTCACCGTCAGTCTGCCAACTGGCTTTGAGAAGAAGGGTCTCGTTGGAGAAACCGTTGGATTGGGGAACCGAGAACTCCGAAATTTCCACGCCGTCATCGGCGCCGGCCCGTTCGGCCAACCACGGCGACAGGATGCGCCGCAGTTCAGATTCGTCATGGGCTCCGGCAACGGGCATGGGGCGCACACTACTTCGGTCCTTCATGGGGACTGGTCCCCATCGACACCAGCGGGAGTGACTCGTAGTGTCGGGGTGTTCCTCGGGCTGGGGGACACAGTTGGGAGTTCCCCGGCCCGAGACCCCGCATGCGGTCAGAAGTTCAGATGAGCGACGAAGACGTCGGCCGATCCGTCGAGCTGAACGGGGTCGGCTGCGGCCGGTATCCACGCGGCTCCGGCGGCGGGCACCTCGAGACTCTGAGCGTCCACCGTGACCCGAGCTGCTCCCCCAACCGCCAGGACAATCCGCGGTCCCGATGCTGGACACGCCACGCGTTGAGGAGTGACGTATCTGGTCACCGTGAACTCGGGCACCGGGGTGATGTAGTTGGTGACCGAGCGGTCTGCGGGTTGAACTTCTGGAACGATCGGTGTGGCATCCACAATGTCCAGCAGCGCCGCGACGTCAATGTGCTTGGGGGTCAGACCGCCCCGAAGGACATTGTCGGAGTTGGCCATGATCTCCACGCCGAACCCTTCGACATAGGCATGCAAATTGCCGGCGTTCAAAAAGATGGCGTCACCCGGTCCAAGGACGATCCGGTTCAGCAGGGCGGCAGTGAGAACCCCCCGGTCGGCCGGGTACTTCTGGTTCAACCGCACCAGCAATTCCGCCTCGGCGACCCACGGACTGGAATCACTGGTTGACCGGCAGGCTCCCACTGCGACTGCCACCATCACCGCCGCTTTCTCCGGCGCCATGGTCAGGATCGTCTCCAGTGCCGCGGCCAGACCGCTCGTGTCAATCTGGGCCACCAGATTGTCCAGTGCCGGTACCGAAAGACTGCCCAGGAACTCCAGCGTTTCGTTGACTGGTCGCAGACCAACCAGTGCCTCAAATCGGGAGATCGCCACAATCATTTCCGGCTTGTGATTGTCGTCTCGAAAGCTCCGGTTTGGCGCCAGCCGGTCCACGCCGGCCGCGTCTTCGCGAGCGCACCCGTGCCGCGCCTGTTCCCGCGACGGGTGAAGTTGGATGCTGAGCGGCTCTGCGGCCGCCAACAACTTCACCAGATACGGCAAGGTCGGCCCGAAGCGATCAACGCTGGCGGAGCCCAGGTGATGAGCCGGATCCCTGGCAATCAGGTCAGCCAGCGAATCATCAGGACTTTCCACGACCGTGGTGGGCGCTTTGGGGTGAGCGCCAAACCAGACCTCGGCGACCGGTTCACCGGTGGGTTCGACCCCCATCATTTCCGGGATCCAGGATGGCGATCCCCACGCATAGTTCTGCACTGATCCGGCAAGAAGATATGCGAGTGGCTCAGCCATATGTCAACCGTATCGGCGATGTTCCTGCGGTCCTGAGCCCGGGGTTGGTGGGGCTGGCCGGGCCGGCCGTGGCTCTCGCGGCAGCCCCAGTAGTCGTTCGCCAATCAGGTTGCGTTGGATCTCGCTGGTGCCGCCCGCCACCCGCATTCCGGGTGCGTAGAGAAACGAGTCCTGTATGTCACCGGTGCCCGATCCCGCGGCGCCCAGCAGGTCCACGGCGGTTCTGGTTCGCTCGCTCTCCATCTCGGTCATCGCCAACTTCACCAGGGGGCCAAGCCGGGGGTCGCCGCCGCTCCGGTTCAGCAGTTGATGAAGCGCACCGCCACCAGCGGTGATCTGCATGATGCGATCACGCATCACCGGGTCGTCACCGACCCCGGCCGCCAGTTGGTAAATGCGTCGCCGCAGTCCGATGCCGGCCGCGCCCACTTCGGCCCGTTCGTCGCCCAACACCGAAGTGGCCACGTTCCAACCTCCATGCAAGGGACCCAGGAGCTGGTCAGCCCGAATGTGGGCGTTGTCCAGGAAGACCTCGCAGAACTCCCGGTCACCGGTCATCTGTTTGATGGGCCGAACATCCACACCCGATTGGCGCATATCAAAGAGGAAGAAGGAGATGCCCCGGTGGCCCGGGGTCTCCGGGTCGGTTCGAGCCAGCAGGATTGCCACGTCGGCCAGTTGCGCCGTTGACGACCACACTTTCTGACCGGACACCACCCAGCCGTCGCCGGTTGCTTCAGCTCGGGTTTGCAGACTGGCCAAATCTGACCCCGATCCCGGCTCGCTGAAGAGCTGACACCACAGGAGTTCTGCCGCCAACGTCGGCCGCAGGTACGTGGCCTTCTGCTCCTCGGTCCCAAAGCGCAGGAGCGCTCCGCCGGCCAGGACAAACCCTTGGAAGTTCATGTACGCGGCGGTGCTCCGCCGAGCACACTCCTCGGACCACACCAACGCCCAGTCTGCGGGAAGACCCTGGCCGCCAAACTCGCAAGGCCACGACGTGCCCGCCCAACCGTTGGCAAACATGTGGCGTTGCCAAACCAGCGCCTGGTCGTGCATGGCCGGCGGCATGATGGCGCCAAAGGACGGGCAGGCGACTCCATTGGCCCGCGCCGCGTCAATGAAAGCTGCCGCCCGCGACCGAAACTCTTCGATTGTTTCCGGCGTCGTGTCAATCGACGACGGTTGAGGAGGGGCCATGGCTTCGACGCTAGAGCAGGGCGCGCTGATACAAAGACAGCAGCAGTGTGGACTCACCAGCTGCGCCCCGCCAAAGAAGGAGAAACGACCATGGAAGATCTCATCGGAACCGTCGCTGACAAGGCCGGCATCCCGGAAATGAAGGCCAAGCTCGCCGTGCTTGTCGTCATGGAAAAGATCGACGGCGTCCTGCCCGGGCCGATTGCAGATCAGGTAAAGAAGGCACTCGGCGTTGACGCGCGCGGGATGATCGATGGCGCCACCGGCGGGATGCTTGGAGGTCTTCTCGGCGGCGGCGACGACGAAGAGGGCGGTGGCGGCGGTCTTGCCGACGCGGCGAAAGGTCTGCTGGGCGGCGGCGACGACGAAGAGGGCGGTGGCGGCGGTCTTGCCGACGCGGCGAAAGGTCTGCTGGGCGGCGGCGACGACGAAGAGGGCGGCGGTCTTGGTGGTATTGCCAAAGGGCTGCTTGGCTGAGCTCGGGCGGCATCGCCCAAGCTGAGTATTTGTCAAATTCTGGTTCTTGGCGCTCCAAGATGCCGCGCTATGGTTCGGCGACGTTCGTCACCGTTGTGAGTGCCCCACCGACTCGGTTCGCCCGCTGAGATGGAGGGGCACTCCTCACTTTTTGGGGGCCGCACACGTCGGTCGACCACGATGCGCAGTGCGTGGGCTCGCAACCACTGGCGGTGCGGCCACTTTCGGCCCCGAGCAGAATGTGACAAAATGGGCGGCCCAGAAACAACTTCGGCGATTGTGCCGAGTGTGTGCGGCTTGCGGAAGCCGGTCTGGGTCAACACGAGCGGGAGAAACACAATGGCGGGAAACACCAGAAGATCCATCACGAGACGGCGCGTCCGGGGACGGGCGCAACATCGGCCCTCGTTGACGAAAGCGACCGTGGTCCTGGCGGCCGCAGTCGCAATGATCGTGAGCCTGGCCGGCGTCGCTGGCGCGCAGACCAATGCCACCATCACCCCCGACGGGATTGGCAATGCGGTCATTGGATCGAGCGCAAATCAACTTCGCGGCCAACTTGGTGCGGGCTGGTTGGTCGAAGCCACCGGCGAGTTCCTGGTGGACATCGAAGGGTACGAAGTCTCCAAGCACGGCGTGGTCCAGTTCTTCGCTGGCCGGTCACTGGACATCGATGACCTCAGCGATGACACGCCGCTGCCGTTGTTTGTGGTCTCGGAACCCGGCCTGAAGACCGCCACCGGAATCGGCGTCGACAGCACCGTGGCCGATGGCATTGCCGCCTACGGCGACGCCACCGTGTTCACCTCTGAGATTGAGAGCCGACAATTCACGAGCTTTGCTGACGGTCCGGACCGGGTGCAGTTTCGGACCGAGAACGCGGGCGACTACGGCGATGACAATGAGCTTGGCGAAGCGCCTGCGGTCAACCCGGACGGCCTGATCACCCAAATCTGGATCAGCTGTCCTCCGGCCGCCACCGACTGTCCGGAAGTACCGGGACTGGTTGTTACCGGCATCGGCGTTTCCGGGGTGGTGGCCGTTGGTCTGGGGCTGATGGCGCTGGGACTGGGTCTGTGGACCTTGGACCGCCAGATGCGGCGCCGGAAACGGGCACGACCCGAATGGGTCGCCGACTGGTAGACCGTCGAGGTGTGACACGTGGGCGAAGGCTGCCAAGATGGAGCCATGCCAACGACCAATCGCATCTTTGAACAAGACCATGACCTGTTTCGCAAGAGCGTTCGGGATTTCATAGCCACCGAGATGGTGCCGCACTTTGCCCGATGGGAATCCGAAGGGATCATGGATCGGGAGATCTATGCCAAAGCCGCCGGCTACGGCTTCATCGGATTCAACCTGCCGGAGGAGTACGGGGGCGGCGGAACGACCGACTTCCGGTTCAACACGGTGGTCACCGAAGAACTGTGCCGCGCCAACATGGGCGGCGCAGGCAACGGCATAGGTCTGGTAAACGACATCACCACGCCCTACTTTGCCGAATACTGCACGCCCGAACAGAGCGCACGATGGCTTCCGGGGATGGCTCGGGGTGAGTTGATCACCGCCATTGCCATGACCGAACCCGGCACCGGGTCAGACCTGGCCGGCATCTCGTCCACCGCAGTACGCGACGGAGACGACTTCGTCCTCAATGGATCCAAGACCTTCATCACCAACGGCATCAACTCTGATCTGATCATTGTGGTGTGCCGGACCAATCCCGATGCCGGACGAAACGGATTGTCGTTGTTGGTGGTGGAACGCGGCATGGATGGCTTCGAACGCGGTCGCAACCTGGACAAAATTGGCCAGCACAGCGCCGACACCGCCGAACTCTCCTTCACCGACGTGCGCGTTCCGGCGGCCAACGTGCTGGGCGAAGAAGGCCGAGCCCTCGAGTACTTGGCGTTCAACCTGGCCCAGGAGCGGCTGTCCATCGGCGTCATGGGCATTGCGGTCTCCACCGCAGCGCTGGACTGGACCGTGCACTATGTGAAGGAACGCACCGCCTTTGGCCAGCCGATTTCATCGTTCCAGAACACCAAGTTTGTTCTGAGCGAGGTGGCCACCGAGGTGGCAGTCACCCAACCGTTCATGGATCAGTGCGTGCTCAAGCTCAATGCGGGGGAGCTCTCCCCCGCCGAAGCCGCGATGGCCAAGTTGTGGGGCAGCGAACTTCAGAACCGTGTGACCGACCGCTGCCTGCAGCTCTTCGGCGGCTACGGCTACATGTCCGAATACCCCATCGCCACCGCCTACGCCGATGCTCGGATTGCCACCATCTATGGCGGAACCTCCGAGATCATGAAGACCATCATCAGCAAGGACGTGCTCAAGTAGAAACGGCGTGGGACGATCAGTCGTTTCACTCTTTGACGAAGAGCTGGCGCGGCACGTTGGCCAGCATCTCGGGACCGCTTGCGGTGATCAGCACCGACTCGGTGATCTCCAATCCCCAGTCGTCCTGCCAGAGCGCCGGCATGAAGTGGAACGTCATGCCGGCGGCCATCTTTGTGGTCTCGCCCGGGCGAATGCTGATGTTGCGCTCGCCCCAGTCCGGCGGATAGCTGAGACCGATGCCGTAGCCGATGCGACTTTCCTTGTCATAGCCATGGGACCGCAGTTCGGTGATGAACGCGGCATGAAACTCTTCGAACGCCGCCCCAACGGTGGCCACCGCGAGTGCCGCCTCCATGGAGGCCAGCAACGCATCTTCGGCCTTGTGAAAGTGACTGGGGGCCCGGCCCAGGTGGACGGTCCGACACAAGGGAACGTGGTACCGACGGAACACGCCGGCGATCTCAAAGAAGGTCCCGACGCCGGTTTCCAGCGGACGGTCGTCCCAGGTGAGGTGCGCGGCGCTGGCGTCGGCGCCGGACGGGACCATGGGCACGATGGCGGGATAGTCGCCACCGTATTCCGGCGTTCCCGCAATTGCCGCGTGATAGATCTCGGCCACCAGGTCGTTCTTGCGCATGCCGGGTTCCATCACATCAAGGACCCGCTCGTGCATCTTCTCCACGATGGTTCCAGCAATGCGCAGGTACTCGATCTCCCGGGGCGACTTCACCAGCCGCTGCCAGTTGACCAGGCTGGTGGCATCGATGATCGAGGCGTCAGGGAGAGCTGCTTCGAGGCAGGCGTGCGCCCGAGCTGAGTAGTAGTAGTTGTCCCATTCCACGCCCACCGTTCCGTGGGTCCAGCCGCGTTCGGTCAGGATCTCGCCCAGTCGGTCCATGGCGTGACGTTCTTTGGACATCACATAGTGGTCGGCATATCCAATGATGTCGTTCTCGTGCAGCCAGGTTGTGCGGCGCGCCCCGGCCGCGTCCATGCCTCGACCGAACCACAGTGGGTCGGCGTCGGGGCCGACGACCACGCATTGCGGGGTGTAGAACGACCAGCCGTCGTAGCCGGTGAGCCACGCCATGTTGGATGGGTCGTGCACCACGAGCGTGTCGATGCCGGTTTTGGACATCGCGTCTCTGGTGCGCTGCAGCCGACCCGCGTATTCGTCCCGGGTGAAGTGAAGGGTCGGTTCAGCCATGACGCACGGATTCACCCATGATGCACTGGTTCAGATCCTTGGGATCAGGCGGCGGAGCGGCGAGCTCGCAGAGCTCGCAGGGCGGCGCCAAGGGCGATCAGGACAAGACCGCCCATGGCAACCGGGATGGTCGTGGAACCGGTCAGCGCCAACGCCGGAGCGGTGACCGCAGGAGCAGGGTTGGTTCGAATGCCCGAACCGAACCCCGCCTCAGCCGCGGAGACCAACACGCCCGACGGAGTGGTCACGGTGCCGGTTTGGGTCGTCGTCGTAGTGGTCGTGGTCGTAGTGGTCGTGGTGGTCGGCGTAGGCGTGGAAGTGGTCGTGCTCGTGGTTGCTGTCGGCGTGGAAGTGGTCGTGCTCGTGGTTGCTGTCGGCGTGGAAGTCGTACTCTGCCCTTCCTGGACTCTTCCGTACACGACGATGTGGACACACTGGGTACCGGTGGTCCCCGCGATTGTCATTTCAACCATGTCCTGACCACAGCCAAAGGTCACGACCGGTGCAACCGGCTCAGTAGCGGTACCGGTAACCGTACACACGGTCGAGGCTCCGCTTCCGCTGGTGGCCATCGAGCCGGCGGGGCACGAATATGAGGTCAGCGACAGATTGGCAACGGCATTGCCGTCGGCATCGGCGCACGTAAGGGCCGCACCCTCACCACCGGTCTCCGAGGTCCCGGCCGGACAGACATAAGTGGTCGTAACAACCACCGCAGTTGCCGTGGTGGCACTCATGGTCCTTGAGCAGGTGAGCGCCTTGCCTTCACCGGAACCGGTGGAGCCGGCCGGACAGCTGTAGGTGGCAACTGCGCCCGCCGGAGCAGAGGAATACGTCACAACCGGCGGCGCGGACTCAGTGGCACTGATGGGGATCCCGCAGACAGTTCTTGCTCCCGAACCACTGATTGCGGACGATCCGGGCGGGCACGAGTACGAGACAACCTCCGTCGGATCGACATCGTTCCCATCGGCGTCAACACACAACACGGTGTCGGTGTCGGCGCTGGTCTGGGTGATCGTCCCGGATGGACACACCAACGTTGTGGTAGCCAGCGGCGCTGTCGGGATGGTCGAGTTGACCATCCGGGAGCAGGTAAGGGATTCGCCGCTACCCGACGCCGTGAAGCCGGCCGGGCAGGCGTAGGTGACAACCGTGTTACCGCCCGACGGATAATCGTTCGCCGCCCCCGCCGCGCTCGCGGCCACCAACCCTCCGGGCAACGCCAACAACAGAGCAATCAAGAGGGCACGACTCAACTTCACAACAGCAATCTAGCTCTCCATCACGCTCCGGGCAGGAACGGGCAGGAACGGGCGCGGCCGACAGGCCGTCCGGCAGATCAGACGCAACAGACTCGGGTGGAACTCCAATCTCTTTGAGATTCCTTTTGCCCACAATCGGTGAGGCAACCGACCGCAGGCGGCGGCCGAAATGCGTCCGCGGACGCATCCGCTCCTGATGCACCGAGCACGTGACCTGTCACCGACGCTGGTTCGCCCACCTCACAGCCACAACGGCCGACTCGGCCACTCGGCGCTCGGCGTCAGCTAACGATTCACCATCCAACTCATTGCCGGCGGTGGCGCGACGATCAGATCGACTTGTCCGGCCCCAGCAACAGAGACGAGTCCTCCCGGACTGCGGCCAGCGACGCGTCCAAGCCGTTGCGCGAGTTCTTGGCATAGGCCTCAATCACCAGAGCACCTGGAGCGTCGCGCAACTGGCGCACAAGCCATCCGACCCGGCCCTTGCCGCCTTTGTCCTTTGGTGCCTCCAAGTTGACCGACACGACGTTCTGTCTCGTCTTGAGGTCAAGGAGCACATCGATGTCCCCGACCACAGCGCCTCTCGGCCAAAACGGAAGAAACCGCTCACCTCCCAGAATCACTGGGATCTCAGCGGTTCTTCAAGCTCCGGCGGTGGGGCTCGAACCCACGACCTGCGGATTAACAGCTGGATCAGGGACGTTTCGCCGCATCCCCTAAAGTGCCGCGAAATGGCTTCGTACCAACGGTTTCGGCGGTATCTCGTACCGAACCGTTATGTGGATAACCACCCGATTTCGCACGATCACGGATCTGTTGTGACTTCCTCGTGACCGCGGGGTCGGAGCATTCGGAAGCGCTCTGCGGATCGTTACGACATTTCGCCGGTTGGGTCGGTTGCCTGGACGAGGACGTAACAGATACGTCGAGTGCCGGTTCGGTCAGCGGTTGACCATCCAGCTCATCACCGGTGGCGGGACAGTCAGATCAATCTGCGGATCAGGGGTCGGTTCTGCTTCGCTAACGACGACCAAAGGAACCGACGGCAGCTTCTCGACTGTTGGTTCGATCGCCGCTTCGGGTCGAGGTTGCATCTTCGGCGCCGCGCTTTGGTAGGTGGTGAGGTGCTGCAGGATGTCGCCATAGAAGCTCTCAGTTGTGGCGATCACCGACTGAACGAAGCCGGGCTTCTTCCCAGCGCGTCGATTGACTCCCAACTCGCTGCGAGCAACGAGCGTGAACTTGACCGGCTCCTTCTTGTCTGGCCCAAGCAGCAGAGACGAGTCTTCTCGCACTGCGGCAAGCGATGCGGCCAAGCCGTTGCGCGAGTTCTTGGCATAGGCCTCAATCACCAGAGCGTCTGGAGCGTCACGAAGCTGTCGAAGCAGCCAGCCGATCCGACCCTTGCCACCTTTGTCTTTTGGTGCCTCCAAGTTCACCGACACCACGTTCTGTCTCGCCTTCAGGTCGACGAGCACTTCGATGTCCCCGACCGTGTCCGGCACCCGCAGGGTTCCCTCAAGGGTCCCGTCGTTGCATAGCGAGTCGACGAACGCCTTTGTTCGGAGCTTCGGGTCAGCCTGTTGCGCTCGTGGCACAACCTCAAGAACGTCTTCGCCAATGTCGGCTCCGAGTTTCAGGCTGGCGAACGACAACAGCTGATCCCAACGCTGGGCGATATCAGCAACCGCCTCGTCCCGCCGATTCAGGCTTCCGTTCCGGGCGCTGTCACGCACATCAACCCAGTTCTCACCCATGTCATCGAAGCCCATCGCTCCGGAGTTCGGGTGCTCCAGATATCGAATGAGTTCTCCCAAGATCCAAGCTTGTTCAGGGTCATCAACGCCGCGATGACTCTTCTCCATTACAGCTTCGGCCAATAGCTCTGTCCAGCTGACATGATGAACGTCGACCCTCGAATTCGAACGAATCTTGATGCCGCTGGTCGGATGCACACCAGGGGACGGCGCGATCTCATTTGAGATCGTAATCACGCAATCGAAGGAATTCGATTTGGCAACTTCGACATACTGATTCAACTGTTCAGCATTTAGTTTCGCAGTGCCAGTCTTCACCTCAACCAGTGCGACCCAAGGGTCCTGCTTGCCGTAGGTGACCGAGATCAGGCCATCGGGCCGGGCGGTCTTGCCGGATGCCAACTTGAAGATTGGTTCAACAAAGGACTCCACAACAGCCGATGCCGCACGCGACGCACCGAGTGGAGAGAGAACCGCTTTCGAGAAAGGGCGGACTACATGCAATACGGCAAGCAGTGCCGACGTTGCTCGTTGCTCGGCTTCCCTTTCGCTGGAAATACCAGAAATAGGAATGAGTCGAGCCAGCTGGTACTGGGCCATATCGTCCTCGCAGTCTTGGGTAAAATGACAGTACAACGGGGACAGCTATTCCGTAAATGGCGACACACTACGGTTGGTGCGTTTCAGCGACCCGAGGACGGTTCGCCAAGAACTCCTTCTGCTGGCGCAGAGCCACGTGTCATCCTTGTGGGATGCCCGCCGAAGCGACCAAGCCACTGCTCCTGCTCGATGTTGATGGCGTGCTGAATCCTCTGTCGAACCGGCCACCTCCCGGCTTCCGCACAGAGTGGATCGACGGGTTTGAAGTCGCGTTCACTGTCCGACACGCCCGCTGGTTGACAGAACTCGCCGACTCATTCGAGCTGGTCTGGGCTACCACATGGGAAGACTCCGCCAACGAGTCGATTGGTCCGCTGCTGCGCCTGCCACCGCTGCCCGTCATCCACTTCTCCAAAGAACGAGTCGGCGACACATGGAAACTCAACGACGTCCGCACCTTCGTCGGTGACCGGCCCTGCGTCTGGATCGACGACGAACTTTTCGCCGACGCATTCAAGTGGGCCGATGACCGACCCGCGCCCACTCTCGCAATCCGCCCAGCTGCGACAGTCGGAATGACCGTCACCCACTTCGAACAAGTCTGCGAGTTTCGCGACCGCTACTACTGAGTACCATGTTGTAGGAATACGTAGCCAGCCTCTACCAGTGTGGCTACACTTTCATACATGGCCGGAATCGCTCTCGACACGCTTCCCCAAGTCTTCACCCATGCCCAGGCACTAGCCCTCGGGATCTCCGACCGCGCCCTCTACGAGATGCGAGACAACGGCACCATCGATCGCATCGCCCGCGGCATCTACGCGCACCCCGGATTCGAAGGCGACCCCGACCTCATCGAAATCGCCGTCCGCGCCCCCAACGCAACCCTGTGCCTCACCTCCGCACTCGCCCACCACGACCTCACCGACCACATCCCAGCCCAAATCGACATCGCCCTCCCCCGCACCCAACGCCAACCCGCCACCCACGCCCCCGCCGCCTGGCACCGCTTCGACACCGACACCTACAACATCGGACGCAACACCATCCCCGTCACCGACGAACTCTCCATCGGCATCTACAACCCCACCCGTTCCATCATCGACGCCTACCGACTCCGCCACCTCTACGGAACCGACCAGGCACTCCAAGCACTCAAACGATGGCTCCGAACACCAGCGGCCCAACCCAGCGCCCTACTCGACACGGCCGAACACTTCCCCACCACCACAACAATCATCCGCACCACACTGCAAACATTGCTGTGAACCTGAGGCTCCCCCCGTTGACCGGTCACCTTCTTTAGTCCCCTTCGTCGCTCGACACGCTGGAGGGGCCACCCCCGTCAATGGTGGATGGGTTGATGCCATGCCAGAAGACCCCCGACACCAACGCGACTTTCAGCGAGCGTCAACCGCGAGATTCAAAGGGCGCTCACAGGTTCAACCCCTTTCCGGTGGACAGTGCCAACCAGATCGTGTGGGTTGTCTTCGGAGACGCCGATCAGTCGAGTTGGCTGACCACGATTGGAGCCGCCACCGGCATCACCCAGGCAGTTCTCGACGAGAACCAGTTCAACGATCGACAGCCGGAGGGGTACGTGTTCGTCGGATTCCCGGTTGCGCTGAGCCTCGAAAGCGCCGAGAAAGAGCCGCTCCCGGGCCTACTTCCAACCCTGAGGTGCTGCCGTTGAATAGTGTCATCCTCACTAGCGTCATTCTGTGGCTCTGTCTGTCCGGCCTCGACCACCTCGATAAGCCGGTTACCCACCGCAGCACACGACCGATTGAGTCGCCGGTCCCCGGAGGCGTGCAGGCGCCAGACGGCAAGCGGATTGGACCAGCTACAGGCCGAGGTGAGTGCGTCGTCGCCCCGGAACTAGGCATTCCCGTTAATGATCGGTGAGTTCACCATCGACCAACCCAGCTGTCGACGGCTCCACCTCCTCCCGCCCTATCTATGCTCTATCTGCCATTGCTTTACCCAAACGCGGCCGTAATCGTTGCCGTGGGGTGTTCGGAGCGTGGTGTGAATGTGGAACGGTTGTGGAGTGTCGTAGTCAAGGAACACCCCGCCGTGATGATCGATCTCGAAAAGGATGACCGGCGACTGCACTCGCATGTAGAACACCTCGCCCGGCTCCCAGCCGCCAATCCAGCTCACCCAGGTTTCATCGAGATGCCTCTCGACCTCCCGCAGGCGAGCCCGTCTTGGGCCGGTGGGCAAAAGGGCAATGAACTCGTCAACCAGCTCCAGCAGTTTGGTCATTGCAACGTCGGGCATTAGCTGAGCGCTTACGCCTTCGAACGGAATTATTCGATTGTCACGGAAGGCGCCGGCCAGGTGGCGCTCATCACCCGGATCGACCCGACCGTCGGGCATTGCCGGATCTACAATCTTCTTATATGTGATTGCCTCCCGACGCTGATCGGGACCTAGGGCATTCATGAACGCACGAGCCAGCTCGACTCGTCGATCGAAACATCCCGGTCCGGAGTGCGGACCTTCATCGATGCAATCTGGTTCAGCACCCAGAAAGACTGGACCGATGTGCATCCGCCCTCCGACAACCACGCAGTGGACAGCGCAGTGGTGGCCAAACAATTGCCAACCCCACGGCTCGGTGGCGCTCGGGCTGCCATACAGCGCAAATTGATAACTGAACTCGTTGAGCACTGTGGGCAGATCAACAAGCTCACCGAGGAAGTGGTTGATGCGCATCGTCCGCCTCACGGTGTCGAAGCCTTCCGAACTCAACGATGCAGCCATCAGGGCAAGAGCCGCCCCGATTACTTCCGACGACAGGAACTCGAGCCGCAGTCCCGTGTCGAACTGCACGAACTCAGGATTGATCCACGTTTGCCATTCGGGCGCGTCCACCGCATAGCAGAGCTGCGCCTGCGATTCGGAGTCCAGCAACGACAGCAAGGTCAGTGCAGCCTCGACCATCGAGTCGATGGGTGCCTCCTCGCCGGGTTTGGGGGAAGTGAAGGTGTGCACTTCGGGGCGAAGCGTTCCCGCCTCGGTTATCCCACTGAAGGCCGCCTGGTGGAGTGGTCGCCAATTCTCAATAACCGCACCAGCGAGGGGATGTTCTTCGGCCGCGATCTTATACTCCTCGGGTGGAAGCCCGCGCACCGAGGCTAAGCGCGGGTGGTCGAGCGGAAACAGATAGCGACGAAACCCACTGAGGCCCTTGAACGGCGGGTTTTGGTCGGGCGCAGCTGACATGGTTTCTCTCGATTACGGAGCCGGCTGGAGCACAGCTCAGATTCGCATAGTAGTCTGACAGCCAGACTATCTTCGATTCTACTATTAGGGTGGCTTTGTAGTCATCCGATCCTCTAGGAGCTGCCATGTCAACCCCGCCCGACCACTGGCGAACTCCCAACTCGGGCCTCGTCGGGTTTCGGCGCGGCGCGGGGCCTGTCGAGGTTGGAGTGCTCGTTCCCAGAACTCACGGTGCATCGCCTGACCATCTGGCTCCTCTGGCCGACCTCCAAACGTTCTGGTCTGATCCAGCCCGAGAGATTGCACGGATCCCGGACCTCCGCACAAACAGCCCGTACGCCTTGTCCATCGGGTCCGTAACACTCGTGCCGCCGGTCCTGCCGTCAGCACGAGTGTTCTGCATTGGCTTGAACTACCACGACCATGTAACTGAGGGAAGCTACGCCCACGATGAACTCCCCCAGTATCCAACACTGTTTGCCCGCTGGCCCGCTTCACTGTGCGTCAGCGGCACCTCGATACCGGTCCCACCCGACGAGGAAGGGTTGGACTGGGAGGCGGAGGTCGTGGCCTACGTCGGGAAGCCGCTAACCGAGGTTGAACCCGACGACGCGCTAGCGGCGGTTATCGGGTACTCGGCGTTCAACGACGTGACGGCACGTCGCACCCAGAAGCTCACGTCACAGTGGATCCTTGGCAAGAATGGCGACCGATCGGGTCCGATCGGCCCGATCGTGCCGGCCACAGAGGTCGGAGATCTGCGCAATGGGCTGAGAATTGAGACCCGGGTGAACGGCACCCTGGTCCAATCCGCAAGTACTTCCTCGATGATCCACACGGTGGGCGAAACGCTCTCGTTTATCTCACGCACTGTCACCCTTCAGCCCGGCGACCTGCTGGCGACCGGTACGCCGTCGGGTGTTGGATACGCCCGGACGCCGCCATGGTTGATGGGCCCCGGGGACCAGGTCGTCGCAGAGGTGGAACGAATTGGCTCAGTAAGCAACACTATCGTTGACCACACCCATCGTTGATCTCACCAACGTCGAACTAGGCCGCTCGGCCGACCACCCGCGACTAGTCCTCAAGTAGGGCAACGACCAAACCCTTCACGACCTTCCCCATCGCGTTCCGGGGGAGTTCGTCCACGAACTCGATCGACTTCGGGATCTTGAAG
>Ga0209187_1002423_pt1 | contig 17761 bp, 20 predicted proteins | sample BantaG_FD_187430 | JGI IMG/M metagenome (GOLD analysis project Ga0209187, IMG submission 187430) | Marine algal microbial communities from Bantry Bay, Ireland - BantryBay_4 metaG (SPAdes) (version 2) | ecosystem: Host-associated > Algae > Red algae > Unclassified | place: Bantry Bay, Ireland... | reverse complement strand
TTGACAGCCGGTCATTAAATAACTTAAAAAACGTTAACAAAGGTATAAGTAATAAAAAGAATGAAATTGAAGAAGTATTAGAAAAGCTTATACATTAAGCCCCAGACACGAAAAAGTTTACGCTACCTTGCTTCACGAAGTGGAGCTGAGCGTTGATCGCTGTTTGAGCACGGGATGAATATTTAACTAAACGAGCCAAAAAACAAAAGCCGATCACTCACCCTCATTCTTAAAAAAAGAGAGGAATTTGTCACCGTAATCTTTCCTATCAACCAACTTTAAAGAAGAGTAACAATCCGCAATAGCTTCATGCTTTGTCGACTCAATAACAATGATCGCATCTGGAGCACAAACTTTACTTTCACTGATTGCAGTCATCACTTTATCAGCTAATTTTTGAGTAAATGGCGGGTCAACCAAGATAATATCAAAGGGAGACTCTTCAGTTTTTCTAAGAAAACCAAATACATCAACTGGTAGTACTTTGATTTCATCTGTTATTTTTAGTTCTGATAAATTAGCCTTAATTATACTTACTGACTTTGAGCTTTTTTCTACGGCAACTATTCTTTCAGCCCCTCGCGAGTAAGACTCTATGGACAAATTACCAGTGCCGGCAAATAAATCTAAAACATCAGCGCCATTAATATTCATCATTAGCTTGTTAAAAATAACCTCTTTAACTCTATCTGTTGTTGGCCTAAGATGGCCGGCTTTAAAGGATAGTAGCCTTCGACCTTTTAATTTACCAGATATTATTCTCACCTTGCTAACTCCTCAGCTTTATCAACAACTGAAAAAATATTTTCAAATGGCTTTTCAATAAATAAGTTTACACCTTTACTCTGTGATTGCTTAGTATCAAACTCTCCACTATAAGCTGATATTAAAATAATTTTTACAGGGCTACTACTTATAAAATCTTTAAGTTTTTCTAGAAGCTGTGGGCCTGTCAGTTTTGGCATTAAAACATCTAAAATAACAATATCAGGCAATGAATCGCGCCAGATCTTTTCACCTTCAATAGCATCAATGGCCACCTCGACATCATGACCTTTAGACGTGAAGGCCCGCTGCAAAGCTCTTCTGACACTAGACTCATCATCAACAATCAAAACCTTCAACTTTCAGCACCTTCATGCTTTGGCAGTCTTACTATAAACTCTGAGCCAACACCTACAGCACTATTAACTATTATCTTACCACCAAAACTTTCAATAACCCCAAGACTCATGCTTAAGCCCAAGCCAGTTCCTTGGTTTTCTTTTTTTGTGGTAAAAAATGGAGTGAATATTTCAGACATAATTTCTTTGGCGATGCCGCAACCAGAATCTTTTACCTTAAAGACAACACTTCCAGCATCAACTAGAGTTGAAATTTCAATATTTCCGGACTCAGGTGTAGCCTGACATGCATTTTGTATTAAATTAAATAAAACTTGAATAAAAAGTTCTGGAACAACAAAAATTTTTGCTTCATCACTGGTTAAATTTATATGAACATTTAAACTTCTAAGTGCTGACTTTAATAAAGTTAAGCTTATATTAACTTGCTCATTCACTGATAGTACTTTTTTATTCGCAGTGGGATTTTCAGAAGAAAACAACATCAAACTTTTTATAATATTCTGACAACGAATAGCCGCCTTATGCACTTCATTTAAATCATCTTTAATTTGCGACCCTTTATCTACTTCCGCTGATAAGACTTCTGTTAATGATTTAATGCCTGTTAATGGGTTATTGAGTTCATGAGCAATATTTCCAGCCAAGTGACCAATCACAGCTAACTTTTCGCTTTGAAGCATTTTCCCTAATAAATCTTGTTTTTTGGTTATGTTAATATAGTGACTAACAATAGTGGTTATTGACTCGTCGTTATTTCTTTTTATTGGGTAAGAATGGACCTCATAAGTTTCACTTTCTTTTTTTATAACAGAGGTTTGGTACTTTCCAGTTAATAATACATCCGCAACAGGGCAGCCACGACAAGGCTCATCACGTTTAGCAAAAATTTTATGACAGCTTTCTTTTTCTAATGAATCTGAGAAAGATTTATTTGACCTTAAGCTGTTATAGTTTTTATCAATTACGCAAATAGGGTCTTTTAAGCCATCAAAGGTGTTTTGCCACTCAATTGAAGCACTGTGCATATAAGCCTGTAAAAATGCGCGTTCCAGTGCAAACTGAACAGGCTGTATATAAAGTATTAAATCTTTAATTAATGCATCTTGCTCAAGCTTTGAGGCCATATGTTCAATGTAAATTACTGCTGGGTTTAAAGTTTTAGATTCTAGGTTTAGCTGATTAACCACTAAGGGAAAAGATAACAACTGCCCTACTGGCCGCTTCAAACAATTAGCTAAGAACTTACTATCTTCTATATTATCTAAACGCATATTGGTGTCTGCTGACCAAAGTGTTTCTAGCTGCTTTACACAAACGCGATTTTTTTCTTTGTAATAAATTACATTGTTATTCATAGCTGTTGAAAAACATAAACTGATATTTCTGATTTTTTTAAATGTAGCTAGCTCTTTATAGATAAGTTTATATATTTGCTCAACATCACTTAAACCGGTGAGTTGATCTAAATAGTTAATAATTTTTTTAGAGGGCTTTACGACTTCCACTCAAAAAGCTTACACTCTTATTACACGAGGGTCACTTTTGAGAGGTTAATCTAATTAATATTATGCAACGAGTCCCGATTACAATTCGGGAGCTTCGTCTGCTGGCGGCACCTGAGGTGCAATTAAAGTTGTACCGACATAAACAGCTAATAAAGACCTTAATTGGTTAAATACCTCGTAATTCCTATCAAATACAATCTGATCATCCCATGGGCCTATACGAAGCCTTTCAGTATTAAACCACCATATTATTGGTCTAATTTCAGGCACAAGCTTTTCTAAGGTATGTATAAGTTGGTCGACATTGTTTACTATTTCTAGTTGGATATTTTGAAACTGCCCGCTTCGAACCATTTCCAAGTCTCTAAGAACCATATCAGTAAGTTCAGATAATTGCTTTAAGGCAGTATAAACCTTCATATCATCTAATATTGGAAAACTCTCTCCTAAATAGATAGCCTTGATTAAGTTCCATTGAAAACTATGATCTTCATAACCGACTAGCTCATAAGCTTCTACACTCGAGTCAGCATTTAGTTTGGCATGATTCCCTTCAACTGTTCGACCAGATAAAATGGCATCAATAGAACTGGCCAGTTGGTCAATATCAATTGCACTAGGCTGTGTGTTCCAAATCACAAAACTATTTTTAGATAGTGGTCCTGTCTCCCAAAAATTAACATTAGAGAATGATAAATTTATAGTCTGCTTATCTAGTAAACTTGCAATATGTAACAGCGAACTATCAGGCGCCACTAAAACTTTTGATTTTTTAATAATATAAAATAAATCTGTCAATTTAGTTTCACCAACCAAGTTTAATATTCTTGATGAGTCATCAATAGCTATTTTATTAGAAAATTCTTTCTCAGCTGAGCTTCCAAGCAACACAAAGGAGAGCTCTGGGTTTGACTTAGCAAGCTTATTTAATATTTCGGACCACTGTTCTGCAAATAATAGTTTCTCTGATGTGCTACCACCAATATGGACAGACAAATACCTCTTAGGTAAGTTTGTTATTCGCAGTGCGCCTTCAGCTAAAATAGCCTCAGAAACTCCCCAGTCTTCTTCTAATAAATCAACTCCAGCTACTGCTGAAAATAACCTAGTTAAATGAATTCTATTGAATTTATAAACACCTAACTGCCCATAAATAAGTGCGCTAGGGTCATCTGGGATATCTAAAGCTCCGTCCTCGTGGCGAGTAAAGCCTCTTACGTCCGTTTTTTCATCTGAGATATAACTAGTTATATAACTAGATAAGGGCGAGTAAGATAAATTAATTATTTGATCATAATTTTCATCTTTCAAGCCATCTAGGTAATTAGTTATTTTACTTGTATCAGGCTCATTAGAAGTGCTTTCTAATATAAAATTTATATTATCTTCAACATCTAACTGTAGAATTTTATCTAAACAATTTACCGGGCTAATAGCTCCACTAAAAGTTTTACGACATAAAAAATGTAATTCAGCGTTTGGATAATTTCTTTTTAAACTTTTTACTACTGGCCAAGTTTGAAATATATCACCGAATCTTGCTAGTTGCATAACTAATATTTTCATTGGTTAGCTGCTCCCTTATTAATTCTTGTAAGACTAATACTTTCTTTGCTTCTTTGGTGTACCCACTTGTTTCTAATATTTTTTTAGAGGTAGTCTCTAACTTTAGTAACTGCTCTCTTAGCTCTTTCTCTGAAAAACTACTTAACTTCATTAGATAACCCCTTTTTATACTCTATCATTTCAATAGATTTTAATTTAAATTTATTAACGAACGTCTCTTCTTTTAACTTACCTTTAAATAAAGCTAAAAAATTAAATAAATTCGAAGAGTTCAATGTTTTACACTTATACTCTGTAAAGTACTGACTAATATCTAATTTCTCTAACAAATTCCAAAAATCTACATATTCACCAGAGTTTAAGTCCACGCTATCCTTGGCTGACATCGCCTTAATTATTTGGTCGTAATAATAAAATAGTTTATCTGAATAGCGCGTCTGTAAGTATAAATACTCAGAGGTTTCTTTTAAGTTCAGATCTTCAGACCAATTCACAACTTTAAGAATTCTTTTTGTGACTTGATCGTAAGAGAGATTTTTTTCTTTATCTCTATAAGATAAACTTGCTTGATCACCCAAAGCTTTCATTAATTTTTTATTTAAAAACTGTTTATCCACTTAAACCTCACCATTTGTACTAAATTTTTTAATTAATGCTAATGCAGCAATATTTTCACTATTAATATCTAACGCTCTTTTGAAGCAAGAGAGGCCAAGCTCATAATCACCTTTTATGCAATGAATGCTACCTATTCCAACCCAAGACTTTTCATTAGAATCATTTTTAATAATAGACTGCTTATAAAATACTAGTGCTTTATCAAAGTCATTTAACTTCATATAAGCAACAGCCTTCCAAGCTAAAAGCTCATCTTCACTATAAGATAATATTTGAAGTTCAATCTCAGCTAGAGCCTCGTGAATTTCTGAAAGCTGGATTAAACACTCAACCTTTAAGAGTTTGAATGCATATAAAATATTAAAATCAAAATTTTTATATTTTAATAGCTGGTCAATATGAACCAATGCTTGTTCGTATGACTTACTTTCAACATAAGTGTCAGCAAGTGTTAGTTTATAAGAGAAATTTGGAGATTTACTAATTAGAGCTTTGAGCTCAGAGACTGCACCGACAAAATTCCCTTGAGCTCTATATAAATTAGCTAGCTCAAAGTGCATACCTTTGCTTTTTAGTTTCTCTTCAAACAATAGTACTTGCGACTTTTGTCCCGCATCAAAATTATGTAACAATACTGACATAACACCTCTCAAGGAATTATAAAAGCAAGAGTGATGCCACTTCATAAGTAACTATAATCTGGATTAATTTTATTGAGATTGATACTTCTTTGACGATTCAACATAAAAAAGGCGCCAAAGTATTGGCACCTTTTTTAAATATATAGAGAGAACTTGTATAGGACCTTTTGCTACTTAATATAATTTATTTGCAAGGCCCTTCAGTATTAAATCATATTTCCGGCTCTGTATGCCTTCATAGCAACTTTTTCTTTTTTTACACTTGATAGCTCTTCAATAAGCTCTGTTTTTGCTTTTTCAATATATGAAATAATTTGTAAATCTTGAGATAAAACTAAATTTACAATTTCAGTTTTATACGCAAAAGCCTTAACAATTCTTTTTTTCAAAAGCCCAGATGCCTTTTTGATATCAACTTCATTCAGTTTGACCTGCTCTTCTATTAATTGATCTATTTTTTCGACCATTTTTAGAATCCCTTCTCTGGCAGCATAAAAATTTTCTATATTTTCATAACTATGGTCCGCTAAGTCTATAAGCTCTTTTTCATTTAGCTTATAAAACTTTTCTAGATATTGATTCTTTTCTTCTAGTAGACTTACTATTCGTATCATTTACACCTCTCTCATGTTGATTAAATTTAATATAAAATATTGCTAAAAATTATCCTGTTTTTTGCTTCCCTTCCGCCTTTAATTTATCAATGGCTTCGTTCCAGCCTTCATAAAGTATTTCAAAAACTTTAATGGCCTCATCTAATGGCTTTTCTTTGTTATTGATATTTGCTTCCACTAGTTTGTCGTTAACAAACATATAAAGCTTCTCAAGGTTGAGGGCTATATCACCACCAACACTATGATCTAGGGTATTATTTAACTCACACACTATATCGTAGGCATAACCCACATTTTCTCCCCTAGTTTTAATATCGTTTTTCTGAATCGCAGCCTTAGCTCGTTTCATATATTTAATAGCCCCTTCATAAAGCATCAAAAGTAATTTTTCACGGCTGGCACTTTGCACAGATGTTTTCTGGTATTGTCCGTATTTCTTTTTACTCACTTCTACCTACCTTTTACCCGCCAAAGTTTGCACCACCCAGTGCAGCCCCTTGGTTTTTAATTCTTGATAAAGTCTCTTCTAACTTTCCAAACTTATCTCTAAGCATTCTTTCTTTAGTTACTAATCTCTTTTCACGTCTTTCGATATTTTTATCTATTTCTCTAACTTGTCTTTCCATAGATTTTTTTCGGCTACTAATAGAGCCATAGCCTGTGTCTGTAAATGATTTCATTTCAGTTTTTATTTTGGCAAAAAAACCTGTTTTAAACCCATCACCAACCACAAAGTTTAGTACATCTTGCGGGCTTGATTTTAATAAATTATTAAATTTTTCTTTTTTGAAATCTAGGGTTCCGTTTCTGTTAAACTCTACACCTAGTTCATGCATACGTTTAATTTTACTTCCTGTACCAAGAACTCGTCCTTGAATAATTTGAGTAATTTTTCTTTGTACGTTTGACAGTAATGAGTCTCCGCCTAGCGTTCTACTTGTATCGGAATCCTTATTTAAAGTATTTTGCTGTTGCACGAAAGATAAAATAGAATTTACTGAATTAACAAAGCCATCTAGTTTAGCTTCAATGGCTTCATAATTTTCATTTACACTGATTGTTACAGGGTCACCGGGTGCAGATTGTCCAATGTCTAAAGTTACACCTGGGATAAAATTTTCTAATTTATTATCTGCAATTCCAACAGGAAAGCCATCAACAATAATTGTTCCGTTTTCTGAATCTCTATTTTGATCAAAGTAAAGATCATGCTCACCATCTAAAAAATATAAATTTGGAAATCCTAAATTGTTTTCACTTCCCATTTCTGAACCTGAAATAATTAACCTGTAAGGTGACTCTATATCATCACGGTCATTTACAATTGAAGCCTTAACACCAATATTCGAATTATTTACTGTTTGAGCAATTTTTTGTAAAGTACTGCCGTTTTCAGAAATATAAATTTCTTTTTCATCACCCTCTTTGGTGATAAAGCGAATATATCCAACACCAGCTTTGGTTTTATCCAAGTCAGGAAAACCATTTGTAATGGCAGATGCCTTTTTTGCCAGCTTAGCAACCTCAATATTCCACTCTCCAGTCGGTGTTTCTCCGGGAGTTGGTGAGCCAGTTAATACTTTTTCGTTACTTGAATTTAAAGTTAGATCTTTAAAACCATTACGGTCGCCAAGATCACCTAGAGATGTAACAATACTTCTTACTTTAGTATCAAAGTCTTTGATTAGGTTGAGCTTGCTCTCTTTTTTTCCTTTACTGACTTCCATGTTTTTAACAGGCATACGTTCAGCTTGCATGAGCTGCTCAACGATATTTGGTGGCAATCCAGATCCACTCATTCCTGAAAAATTCATCGACGTCCTTATACTTAGTTAAAATGGAATTACAGCCTTCATAAATAGGCTAGATAAAAATTTATCAATTCCTCTCCACTTAAGTATCTCAAACATCCCTCTAGGAGTGTGAGTCAATAAAATGTCGACTTGCTTTTTTAGCGATTTTTATTCGTTTGTCTAGAGTGACCGTTATATCGAATTTAATAGTGTTTTAAGGGTTATAATAAGTATTTGCTAGGCCGAACGGCTTAATAACTTACCTTTTTGCTCAGGACTTTTATCTAACAACTGACAAAGTTCTGACTCTTCAATACGCCTAATGGTTTTACCACTTTGGTCTTCAATTATTACTATTCTCACGTTTTCATTGATTTTTAATTTTAAATTTAAGTTGTTTTTTATAAAGCCTGGTAACTGCTTAATAATTGCAATGGCTTCATTTACTTCTTCTTCACTAAGGCTACGGTTAGGTTGACCTTCTCTTTGTCTACGCCCATCTGGGTCACGATCTGCGTCGCTCTCTTGAGATTTAACTTCCGTTTTCTTTTCTGTTTTTTTAACAGTCAAAAGTCCAGCAAAGTTGTTTGTTATTGTTTTCCCATCCATGTCTCACTTATCGGCTCATTCTGATAATATCTTTATAGCTAAATTACACAAAATAAAAAAATACCAGGAAGCAAAATTGCCCCCTGGTTGGGTTGGGTTCAAGAGTATAGAGTTACTCATTAATTTTTAAATTCTATTATCCAATTAATCTTAATGCCGCTGCACCATTTTGGTTTGCTTGCGCTAAAATTGATACTCCAGCTTGCTGTAAGATATTTGCTGATGCCATTTTAGATGACTCTTCTGCTATATCTGCATCACTGATTCTTGATTTGGCAGCTTGTAAGTTTACATTTTGATTTTCTAAGTTAGACACTGTTCTTTGTAATCTACTTTGAGATGCACCAAAGTTTGCTCTCATTGAAGCTAACTGTTCTAAAGCGTTATCAACAGTCTCTAGTGAATCTTTTGCACCACTTTTATCTGCTAAAGATATTGAGTCTGTATTTAAACCTTCATTTGTAGCATCAGAAGCCACTTCCATTCTAATTATATTTTCTTCTCCACCGTATGGACCAACATGAAATTCCATTTCTTCCATTCCACCGTCTAGGATACTTAAGTTTCCAAATCGAGTTGATTTAGCTATTCTATCTGACTCTTCTAATAATGCTTGAACTTCAGTATCAATCAACGCTCTTTCTTTATCACTTACGTTGTCACTTGCACTTTGAATTCCTAATTCTCTTACTCTAACTAAAATATTATTTACTTCATTCATTGCACCTTCACCAATTTGGAACATGGATTGTGCGTTAAATGCATTATCTTTTGCTTTATTAACACCGGCTATTTGAGCCCTTATATTTTCTGATATTGCGTGTCCTGCAGCATCGTCTGCTGAAGTTACAATTCTCTTACCTGAAGAGATCGCCGCTTGTGCGTGAGATAGTTCTTTTTGTTGTACTGATAAATTTCTTTGTGCATTCACTGATGCAACATTTGTACTTATTCTTAAACCCATATTCTTACTCCTTGTTATTACGTAATTTCCTTATGTCGCAAAAATGCACACACGTAGATTTTCATACGTAAATAGTTTTTGATCTGATATATTTAAAGAGTATTTAGGTTTCGCCGCGTAACTGTTGAAACTTCTTTCTCTTAGTATTTATCAACTTTCAATTAACGTCTCGGCCTTGGTCCAGGAAACTTTAGCCCTTGGTCTAGGCTTTATTTTACGCGGTGCATTTAGTCTACGTAATCACAAACTTATTCGAATAAATTTTTTTTTATTTTTTTCATTTTTTTTGAAAATAGCTCGACCTTAGGCTTATACAAAAGCTGAGAATTGTTTCATGTTGGTACTTTTACTTTTATGGGTCGTGGTTTGTGAATTATGGGTGTTTTTATAGTGTCTTGATATGGAGCGCTTTTCCTTCGGTGTTCGCGACCGAGTTTGCGTTCAGTTTCGGTTTACGTTTCTGTTTGTTTGCTTTTTTGTTAGTAACCGGTAACAGCTAAAGCTCATAAAAGAAAATCTGAAGCTCTTAAAATAACTAAACCCCAATTGAATATTAGTTTTCCCATTGATTCTTACTTCTGCCCAAAGGGCAGCTCTTAAGAGAATCAATGGAAAAACTAATGTTCAATGGGTCTTAACTACTCCACTTACTAGAGGGCATTCTTTTGAACAAAAAAAAAAAGCCCCTCACAATGTGAGAGGCTTTTACCCAACAACCATATTTATAATATTAACCTAGTAAACTTAAAACCCTTTGGGCGTTTTGATTCGACATAGCTAACATTGCCGTAGACATATCTTGCTTGATCTGACTTTGAGTTAATTTAGACATTTCCTCTGCCACATCAGTGTCTGCAATTGTAGATCTGGCTTGCTCTAAACCTTCAGACTGAGCACCTAAATTATCAATTGTATGATTAAGCCTAGATTGGAATGCACCAAACTTCGCTCTTACACCTGATAGCTTTTCCATGGCACTATCAATATTAGTTAAAGCATCAATAGCTCCACTTTGATCAGTCACTTCAATGTCATCCATATTTAAACCTTCTGCCGTAGTATCTGCATTTATATTAAATGCAATTACATCATGCTCGTTACCATTTGGACCAACTTGAAATTCGTAAGCTTCACTTTCGCCGTTTAATAAACTGTTATTACCAAATCTTGTAGACTCGGCAATACGGCTTAACTCACCATTTAATTGTTGAAACTCAACATCGATAAGCTCTCTTTCTTTATCACCCAAAGTATCACTGGCGCCTTGAACTGATAATTCTCTTAGTCTAATTAAAATATTATTCTGTTGATTTAATGCGCCTTCAGCAGTTTGCATCATGCTCTGTGCATTTTGCGCATTGAATGAAGCCTGCTTTACGCCTGCTAATTGACCTCTTAATGATTCTGAAATTGCAAAACTTGCTGGATCATCAGATGCTCTAGATACCCTAGACCCTGAAGTGATCGCTCTCATTGAGTCATTCACATCTCTATTATTATTGCTTAGATTTCTTTGGCTAATCATAGCCGATATATTAGATCCTATACCTACAGACATATTACCTCTCCTTTACGTACAACAAATGGGTAAAATGCAGACCCACAATCTCTTGTGGGCCTACGTTTCAACAGTTACATCATACCTATCGACGCATTGTGTCAGGACTTTAGTACTATTTTACGCGTTGCGTAATTTATTTTGGAATTGTTTTATTAATGAACAGAATTCTGAAACATCTGTAATATTTTGAAACGACTTGTCCCAATATTGGTCAAAAGACACCTGAAGCAAGGCTTTCGCCTCTTTTTGTAAACGGTCTTGGGTATGCCTTTTTATGTTTTTTAAATTGGGCACTACTTCAGTTGTTAGGTATTCAAGAATACCCTCGCCTTCAGTGGCAGTGGTTTTATATACATTTTTAGATGCCTGTGACTTACTTTGAGACAGTTCCGATTTTAGTTCATTCATCAAAGCTTCAGACCCAGGCCGGTCAGCTTTATTAACAATAAATGAATCACCCACCTCTAGAAGTCCTGCCTTCATCATTTGGATGGAGTCACCTGACTCTGGAACAAGTAATATTGAAACATGATCGGCGACATTCACAATATCTAGCTCCGACTGCCCCACACCTACTGTTTCAATAAGTACGATATCAAACTCAAATAAATCATATGCCCTGAGCATCAGATAAGAAGAGGCACATAAACCACCTAAACTCCCCCTTGTACCCAAAGAGCGAATATATACATTTTCATCTAAAAAGTGGTCAATATAGCGGATTCTATCCCCTAAAATAGCCCCTCCACTCAGTGGACTTGATGGATCTACCGCTAAAACCCCCACAGAAAGGCCTTTATTGCGTAAATGGTGGAGAGTTTGGTTAATGAATGTGGACTTACCAGCGCCTGGAGGCCCCGTGATTCCTAGCCTAAAACTAGGGTTTGGCGGGTTTAATAGCTCATTGTTATCAAGGGCTGCAACACCTGTTTTTTCTATTAATGTTAGTAACTTAGCTAAAGATTGAACATCTTTAGTTTTAACCTTATTTACTAAGTTACAAAATTGGTCACCCAATGAATTCTCCTGCAATAGCCATAACCTACTGAAAATACTAACTTTCTATATATCAAAAGTCTAGGTGTAAATGCTTTGAGCACATATATGCAAAGGCCTTTTTGGCACAAATATAAAGTGAATAATATCAATGGCTTACAAGGCTAATTTCGGCAAGCTTTATGCTTATATCTATGGTGTAGGGGGAAAACTACAATGGAAAATAAAAACAAAGTAATAATCGCAGGTGTACTATTAATGGCTTTAGCCATTGGTTTAATGGTTAGTAAAGGGCAAAGCTCTGATCAGACCGCACAAGACAAAACAAATATTGAGCTTTCAGATAAAACTGAAGAGCATCAAGCCTTTGCTGTACCAAGTAATCACCCAGCTCATAACAGGCAAAAAGAAGCTTCTAAAAAGCTAATTCAAAGTAAAATAGCTAAGTTTCAAAGAAGAGCCAGGTCTAATCAAACAACTTTAATGCCAACTACTGCTCATGAGTTTCACAACCCGAATGGGCAAAGCTTAGCTGGAGCTGAAAAAGTTAAAGCTGTAGCTACAAAGGCTAAGAAAAAGGAACATATTACTGAAGTAGAAAAAAAGAAAGCTGCTGAACTTGCTAAAAGCCAAGCTTTTATGGAAAAGGAATGCGGAGACATAAAAAGTAATGAAGAAAAAGCTGAGTGTCATCAAGCCGTAGCCTTTTACTTAAACCAACAAAAAAAGAAGGCTGCTTTAGAAAAAGCTAAAAAAGCTAAAAAAGATAAACAAAAAGAAGAGGCTGTAGCTAACAATAGCGACAACCCTGTTAAATCTGAAGATCTAAATGAAGATATAGATGATTCTAATGAAAATACACAAGATCCAAACCCGAGCGTAGTGACTAATACAGCTAATAACATTACGACTGAAACTCCAACTCCAACTCCAACAGGTGAGACTGCTGAAGATAACAAACCTAAAACTTTAGCTCAGTGGAGAGACTTCATGGTTGTAACTGATGAAGAAGGTGGATCTTTATTTGCTAAAGCTCCCGTTTTATTAGCTGCTACTAAAAAAACAGGAAAAGACAGTTTAGCTTTAAATGACTTTTATGTATTAATTAGAGAGTACTACTTACAAAGTGGGAATGCAGAGCTTGAGTTTTTAGGCATGCAAACACTTAACGGTGTACAAAGTTTACTTAGCTTCAGAAATGCAGTTGCATTTTTTGGCCAAGAAAATATCGCAAGCACTGGTGAGCAATTAGCAGAGATAGATGCAATCATAAGAAATACTTACCAACAAGATAGCCAACTTGGTAATTTAAATATCTTTTTAAATACTTTTGCCTTACCAGCTGTAATAGCTGAAGAAGGTGATGAAACAACTACACCTTGGAACAAGAAAGATCCATTGTTTTTAACTATTCAATACATAAGAGGATATTCTGAGGCAAAGCTTGCAAGCATATCTAATTTAAATACTGAAACTGATAACACAAATGTTTTAAAACTTATTAACCCTATAACTAGCATTCAATCAGACTTAAGAGCTTTAATTGAAGACACTGAAACTGTTGAGGTAGTAAGAACTGACGCGGCAGGCGCTCTTGGCTCAGTATCACTTTTATTAGAAAAATTAATTACTTTGAAACCTGTTGAAACAACAACACCAGAAACGCAAACCCCAACTACTCTTACTGGGTTTGCCCCAAGGTAATTACATGAGGTTTTTCTTAAGACAGCTTCCAACAGTAATACTAGCAACTTCTTGTTTGTTGTCAGCACCTCTATTTGCAAGCACAGAGTTAAGCTGCAAACGGATATTAAAGCCTACAGCCCTTAGAAGCACACCTGCAACTTACATAGAAAAAAGAATGTTGAGCTTGAAAGCTAATGAAACATTAGAGGGGTCAGCTCAGTACCAAGGTACACAGCCAAATTTCTATTTAGATGTTAATAGCCCGTCTTTTAAACCAATGAAAGATTTTGCAAAGTCCCTAAAAAGAAAAAATTTACCTGTTTGGAAAAAAGTTGAAAAAATAATAAAGTATATAAATAAAGAAGTTTTTCTTAATACTAGTTATGATAACCCACTAACACTCCAGTTAGCAAATTTATATCTTTTGAATAAATCTGACGTCCCACTTTCTGAGTATATAAAATTAAAATCTGGGGTTTGTCGTGAACACGCTCTTCTAACTTACTTTATGTTAAAATGGTCTGGAATAGAAAATCGTTACTTCTATTTTAAAGAAAAAATGCTTAACACAGGTGAGATCGCAGACCATGCTGTTAATATTATTGTTCATAAAGGAGAATTTTATACTGTGGATTCCTATTTAACAGATATCTATAATGGGATAAAATTAAACTCACTAATGACTAATAAAAAAATTGATCCATCAGATGTTGCCCCTTATATGCAAAGTAAAATTAAATACGGCAAACAAACAGTTCAATGGGTAAATAACTTCCCTAATAAAATTCAATATAATAAAAAAGAACCTGGATTAGTAGACCTAACCAGTAAAGTAGAAATAAGCCAAAAGCACTTAACTATTGGAAAAGATATTTTTACAAACCAAAACAAACCTGTTTTTCTTCATATTGAAGCACGTGGGCATATGAGTATGCAAGTTGGTTCATATCGTTTAGAGGGTCATGTATTTGGCCCTGTAGAGCTTATTCCTAATAGTAATAAACTTCGAAAAGGCTTATTCATCGAATTAAAAAATTTAACTGAGGTTGAAAAGAATCTCCTTTTAGATAAATTTAAAAAAATTGAAGGCAAAGACTCCGTTTCATGCTCACATGAAATCATGCAAATTTTATCTGAAGTTCTGGGCGTACAACACTCACTAGGTAATGAATCTGCTATGGTTATTAAAAACTTAATGTTTTTCCTGACTAACCCGAGCCTAAAAAGAATGGGTGACAGTAACCTAGGCTTAGAAGTTCACTTAGCATCTAGCAGCGAATCATTACCTGATTTTATTAACACATTAAAAAACGGTGAAAGTAAAACACTTATGCGAACCTTTAAAGGTATGTTATTAAGTGAGTCAAAGTTATCTAAACTAGATTGGTGGAAAATTTATAGAACTATCAAAAATGACCCTAACGCCAAACATTTAGACTTTTTCAATTATATGGATCGATACTCTCAAAAAGAGTTGGAGGCTCTTAAGTCGACTTTAATTGATATTATAGTTAACGATAAAAATAATCTTTTCTATAATTTCTTAAATAACAATGGCTTTATTAAGTAGATTCCCCCGGGCAAGCCCAGGGTCCTTACCGCTACAGCTCCAAAAGGAGCTGACCTGAACAAGTTCAGGAACCATTGTCGGCACTTGTATTTTAATATTTTACTTTATGGTTACAAGTGGTCGACACTGGGTTCATTCACCCACGGGCAAGCCCGTGGTGCTCTGTCTTCGACCTCATAGATTAGACATAATTCTTGAAAACTGTTCAATATCAATACCATTAAAACTAACATTGTTGTTTCTAAGGTTATTTTCGATACTAACTTTTATGTTAATAAATTTTTTATCATGATATCTAATTATTAATTCTGATATTAAATAATCTAACCTCTAAACTATATTAAATTGGTCATTTTTCTTTATCTTAACCTCATTTTTTAGATCTTGAATAATTTCCTCTACACGAATCGTAGCCTGGCTTAGGAGGGTATTCTCATTCTCTCCTTTATTAGATAAGAATTTCAAAGCCATTAATGGCGACTGTACGTCATGCACCAATTGATCATACATATTAACAAGAAATTTATTTTTTTATTTAAACTATTATTTTTTCTTACTAGCTTCTTATCTGACTCGTCTAATAATTGCCTGCATTTACTAATAAATAAATCAAAAATATAACAAAAAATGAGCCCGATGTAATGACTATCTCAAACAGCTTATTCTTTCCTAATGCTTTTAATAAGATAGCTCCATTAGCTATATAACTTATAATTGATAAAAAATATAACACTAAGAACTTTTTTAATGAAATCGGAATAATAGTTAGCATAATTAATACTATTGTAAATCCGGAACTTGCTGGCATTGATATACTTGATAAAAATAAAATATAAGACATATTGACCAATAATACACAAATTAAAATTGGAAATCTAAATTTATCTTTTTTATATAGCTGTAACAGACTTAGTGCTGTAAATACACACAACAACCTAAACAAAATATTCGCAGATCTGCATAACCTAAAATATTATCTAGCATAAAATTATATGCATGGGTTACCGCACCGCCGATGACAATTAGATACCTATAAATATAATAACTATCATTTATCTTATGCTGCAACTACTTACCCTTAATAAAAAGTAACTCTACTTTAAACCATTTGTTAGTCTGGAACTCAAAGCCTCGGCCGAAGCCTTCAATAATTTCTATATCAATACTAAACCTAAAATCTGAAACCATTAACCTGCTCTCTTTGTTGACTTGCCTAAAATGTACGAAACTTTAACTTCAAAGCCTTTTTGACTTTTTATTTCTATTCGCCCACCACTTTGAGTTACTACTTTTTTGGCATGTGATAATCCATAACCACGATTATTTCCTTTCGTAGAATAACCTTCTTCAAAAATACTTGAATTATTATTTAACTTAACACCTCTGCCATTATCTAATATTGTAAACGAAAATTTATCGGCTTTAAGGTGATCGTTTATAAATATAATATGATTTTTAGAATTTTTTGCTTCAAAAGCATTATTAATGATATTGGAGGCTATTCTTGAAAACTCTATATTCGTTATTGGAAATAAAACCTCATTCTTTAAATCATCAGTAATGGATAACTCAATTTTAGTTTCACTTAGTAAGTTTTTATACCTAATTTTAGCCTCTGAAGTTATATTATTAATGCAGTCTTTAACAGAGTATTTATATTGCTTATCATCTGGTTTTTGCCCCTCTTCGAGCTCAAGAACTATTTTTTCAACTCGCTGAGTGGCAGACTTCAACAGGCTACTCCCGTTATCATCTTTTGATGATATATGTTTCAAGGCCATTAACGGCGACTTTACGTCATGTATTAACTGGTTGTATGTTGAGTTTAGATAGTTATTATTTTCTTCAATTTTGTTAGTTAACTTTTTATTCTCAAGAAACTGCCTTATTGATGTATAGTTTCTCAATGAAAATAATATTATTATTACCATCGTACAAACTGAATTGCTAATCATTATATATTCAGATCTTCGACCAGCAATTATAATTATTGAAACTATTGATGCTAAGATTAATCCGTAAAAAAAACTTTAAACAGGTTTTGGCTTTATCGTGTAGGCCAAAACCATAATAAGAATATATGGAATGAACGTCGTAGTCTTAATTGTCATATAAGACATCACTGCCTGTCCAAGTATGACTATTGTGCACAAAATAGGAAATGGTAACTTGTACAATCTCGATGTTAATTTTTTGTAATTGAAATAAAATATTATGCCAATCACAGCTGCAACAAATGAAATTGATCTATGTATAAAGTAATATTTTAATTGTTCAGCATCAAGTAGATTCCCACGGGCAAGCCCGTGGTCCTTACCGCTACAGCTCCAAAAGGAGCTGACCTGAATCCTGCTGACCTTGGTTCTTTACATAATTTTTAATTATTTGTTCGTCCAAGCCAACGCTACTTATAAAATAACCTGGCGACCATACCACATTTTCTTTCCAATACACTTTCCCGAGCCACTTGAAAGTTTTCCTTAACTGCGACGACGACTGGCCTTTCAATCT
>Ga0209187_1002422_pt1 | contig 17766 bp, 7 predicted proteins | sample BantaG_FD_187430 | JGI IMG/M metagenome (GOLD analysis project Ga0209187, IMG submission 187430) | Marine algal microbial communities from Bantry Bay, Ireland - BantryBay_4 metaG (SPAdes) (version 2) | ecosystem: Host-associated > Algae > Red algae > Unclassified | place: Bantry Bay, Ireland... | reverse complement strand
GTCAGGATAAATAGATGGCTTGGTTTTTCCTCGGGTAAAGGTGGTGACCGTATGTCCTCTTTGTAAGGCATATGCGATTTGGTGTGGTCCTAAAAAACTGGTACCTCCGAGAATCAGAATTTTAAGTTTTTGGGTAGTGGTAGTTTCTTTGTCTCCTTTCGTCTCTGATTCACAACCCAACAATCCGGTTGCCAGAAAAGGAAGTGCCAATCCTGTCTTTAAGCCAAATTCGATAAAAGTTCTTCTTGATTTTTTCTGATCCATGATTTATTTGTTGAAAATTTTCAAACACCTTCGTTTGGTCGATCAAGGTAAGAAAACTTTAAAAAAAATAAAAATTTATTATTTTGAACCTGTGGTATAAATACTATTTTTCCGCTCCACCAATCATGGCAGAATACTGTGCTAAAGATTTCAGGATCATATTTTTACCGGGAACATTGGCTACTTCGATTTGCATACCCCACCACTGGTGAGCCGTGTCGTGAGCCGTAATATAAAACACCATATCTACGTCTTTTTCATCATCAATATTTAGCATAAATCCAATACCTTCAGAAAAAGAAATCGTTCCAGGAAAAGACTGAGCAAAGTCGGCATAGCGAGGAAACTTAACAATCCGTAATTGCGAATATTGATAATGACTAAAATGGGTACTGTAGTAACCCGGAGAAGCTTTCATCGAAGCCATCATTCTATCCAGATTATTTTCGTGATCTGGATGATAATAAATTTCCAGATTCGTTGGAATCGTATCCGTAGAATTTAACCATTGATCTGCTCGAAGCGCGTAGTTTCCCGAAAGGATGAAATAGAAATTTATCATGGGCTACTCCATTTTATAGCGGAAATGTTTACGATTATTTTTAGTCCAGGATTTTTCTAAAATACCCGGAGCAATAACGGTTTGATCGGCCGTCGTGCTGGCAGATAAAGAAAAAATAATAAAATTATGGTGGCTGGATATACGGTTCCGATTGGAAAAACGTATAAGATTGAATATGGATGCGTTGTTGCGGTGATGAAAATGTAGGGGCGAATTGCAATTCGCCCCTACATTTTCATTATCTTGCGAAAAACTGGACGATCATTCCGCTTCTTGTATCCTGTTACTTGCTTCTTTTAATTTCGTCTTAAGAAGCGTTCGGATGAGGTGATAGATTTCATCCAAATAAACGTAAAACACTGATAATGAACAACATACTAAGCCAAGAATTACAGGCTACACGTACACAGATGGATCAAATCGTAGGTGAATTGCACGAAATGACCATCGATATCGGCCATAAGGAAATGACGCAGACCGTAAGCGATTTGCGCAACCGAATCAACGAACCTTTTATGTTTGTGATCGTGGGCGAAGTCAAAGCGGGCAAAAGTAGTTTTATTAACGCCCTGCTCGACACGGATCGCGAGATTTGTAAAGTGGCAGCCTCTCCGATGACGGATACGATTCAGCAGATTACCTACGGCGAGACCGAACAGATCATCGACGTAAATCCTTATTTAAAAAAGATTTTGCAGCCGGTAGAAATTTTACGGGAGATTGCCATCGTCGATACACCGGGTACCAATACCATTGTGGATCATCACCAGGAAATTACGGAGCGGTTTATTCCCGCTTCTGATTTGATTGTTTTTGTTTTTGAATCTAAAAATCCCTACCGACAATCGGCCTGGGAATTTTTTGATTATATCCATAAAGACTGGCAAAAGAAAATCATTTTTATTCTCCAGCAAAAAGACCTCATGGTTCCCGCAGATCTGGTAACCAACTTAAACGGTGTAAAAGAATACGCGGAGAAAAAAGGGATTCTAAATCCCAATGTTTTTGCCGTTTCTGCTAAAATGGAAATTGAAGGAAACAAAACAGAAAGTGGATTTCTACCAGTTCGCGATTATATCCAGCAACATATTACCGGTGGAAAAGCACCCATTCTGAAATTACAAAACAACGTACAGACTTCGCAAAATATCAATCAACGGATTCATACGGGACTAGGCTTGCGACAAAAACAGTACGAAGCAGATATTGAATTTCGAAATGATATTAAATTTACGCTCGACGAACAGGAAAGTAAATCTCGTGCACAGGTAGATATTTTGGTAGAAAATCTGGTGGGGACTTACGACCGAATTACCAGAAAGTACGAAAAAGAACTGGAAGATGGACTGGGCTTTTTCTCGCTCATCAAACGTTCCGTTACCAGTATGTTTAGTAAAAAACAATCCGCCAAGGAATGGCTGGACGGTCTGGCGGGTAACCTCGAAAAAGATCTCAACATCGAACTCCGGGACAAACTCAACGAAGGCGTGATGGATATTGCGGACAGCATCCAGCAAATGGCAAAGATTATTGATTTAAAAATCAAGAGCAGTTCTACTATTTTAAAAAATGATCACGAATTGTTTAGTGATATCGCCGAAAAACGTTCCAATATTCTAAAAGAACTACAAGAAACCTTCGCCCGTTTTATGAGTCGCAGCGAAAATTTTGCGGACGAAACCATGCTGAGTGAACATACTGACATTTCTCCCAACCTGGCCAAAGGTAGCGGAGTGGCCGTGATCGGCGTGATCCTGACGGCCGTTACCAACGGTGCGGTATTCGACATTACGGGAGGTATTCTGACCACGATCGGTTTGTTGTTTGCGGGAGTTTCCGTCGGTATGAAACGTCGTAAAATTTTGCAAGGCTTTCAAGGAGAAATTTCTAAAGGTCGAGTGCAGTTGGAAGAGGAAGTAGATAAAAAACTCAAGGATTATATTGCCAATATCAAGGAAAAAATTGACACGAATTTTAATCGCTTTGATGGATTACTCACAGAGGAAAAAGTGGAATTAGAACGGATTACCGAGAAGCATACGTCAATTAGTGATCGATTGGGGAAGATGGAAGTGGAATTGAAGAAGGAACTGGGATAGATTTTTTGATCTGTGGCTTGCAGCCAAGACAAGTTGTGTGGATTGAGTTTTGAGAAAACCGCGAGCAAGCAAAGCGTAAAGCAAGTTTTCTTAAACCGGCTCGATGTGGGGAATTAAAAAAATCACTCAAAATTACCCCGGCCCTAAAGGGTGTTTTGAGTGATTTTTTTCCCGGACTTGCCCGTTGGGCTTTACGTGGAAAGAAGAACCGTAATAATTTTGCGCAAAACCTCCAATGTAACTATCCAGATTGACCAGTACATTATCAAAGGCCAACATCCAGAGTGCTTTATCTACATCCAAAATCTGGTCGACTACTTCTGTATTATTAACCAAGGTATCACAAAGGTCAATCAACTCGTCCCATCCCTCGTCCGATTTTAATTCGTAAGCATCATCGTAGCTGGAAATATTATCTCCCAAATACCTTAAATTGGGAAGGGCACTAGTACCTGGTCCGGCGCCATCAATTGGGTTACATTTTACGAACGTATTGTTTTTAGAACCAAACCTGTCTTTGACGAATGTCTTGGAGATCGCTTCAGAATTAGAATAAAGTCCGATCAATATTGATTATCCATCCGTTGTAGTAACTTTGTCTGAGATTTAACGAATTACTAAACTGAGAAATTACTAAAATGCTATTAAAACAATTCGGTGGTAAGATTACCAAAAAAAATCTTCAAAGATACAAAAAATCCCCTAATTGGCAGAAAGGATGCTTTCAGAATTTGGTAGAAACTTTCATGGATTTTAAGCTAAAAAGAATGCCTGATTTCATCTATCGTCAGATTTTTGAGGGTAAAATCCGACAACCCAATCAGCCGCTTCCGATTATTCCTTTTGATAAAAAAATATTCCTGAATGATGCGCTCGCTCCAGGAAAAGCAAAATTTATCTGGTATGGTCATTCTGTCTTGTTATTTAGAATTCACCAAAAAACGATTTTGCTGGATCCGATGCTGGGGCCGGACTCTTCCCCAATTACTCCTTTTAATACGCCCCGATTTTCAGAAAACACCCTCGATCTGATTGATGCGTTTCCAAAAATTGATTTGATGCTGATTACCCACGACCACTACGATCATCTGGACCTGGCCAGTATTCAAAAATTGAAAACCAAAACTAAAAAATATTTTGTCGGACTAGGTGTCAAACGTCATCTGGTGGCCTGGGGAGTCGATGCGGATCGGATTACCGAATTTGATTGGTGGGATGAAAACATTTTTAATAACATAAAAATTACTTATACGCCAACTCGACATTTTTCGGGTCGTGGTCCATTTTCCAGAGATAAATCCTTATGGGGTGGCTGGTCGATCTGTACGCCTACGGAAAAAATCTGGTTTAGTGGTGACGGTGGCTATGATGATCATTTTAAAACGGTCGGAGAAAAACTCGGCCCCTTCGATTTTGGTTTTATGGAATGTGGACAATACAACGAGAACTGGCCAATGACGCATATGTTTCCGGAGGAAAGTGTACAGGCGGCTTTGGATGCGGGCGTACAGAAGGCCATGCCGGTACACTGGGCGGGATTTGCGCTGGCGCAGCATAGCTGGACGGAACCAGTGGAGCGATTTTTGGCGGCGGCTGGGGCTGTTGATTTGGAAGTTGTTTTTCCGAAGATGGGTCGGATTTGTTATATTGATACCAAAGGGGATGGGGCTTGGTTTGATAAAGATTTCGCTAAATAAATTTTTTTCTTATTTCTATGAATTCAAAAAAAACTCCTCGAAAAAGCTATATCCTACGTCGTATCTATTCAGGGCTTTTAAATAAGAATCCTAAAAAAATGGATGATGGCGAATTATTTTTGGATTATCCCATTGTGGACGAATTTCAAATATTTCGACCACCTGATCCTTGTAAGTAACTCCTACATCAACTTGAGATCTGATTTCTTCTGGCGGACGCCTTTTTTTTAGAAATTCCTGGATAGTCTTTTCCTGTAAATTATTACTCATATTGCTTTCTATTGTTGTTGCAATTTTTCCGTAACTAAAGCCAATCTTTACACTTCACTAGAACATCATAGTCTGCTTAGGAACAACGATCTAATAGATTCAGAATTATGACTAATATTTTTTGTGCCTAACTTCGTTTAAAATACGCGCCATAGCTACGGCTATGTCTGTGTTTTTCAACTCGTTATACACAAAAACTACCTACTCAAAATTTCTTAATCTATTTAATCCTCGTTCCTTAGCGCAAAAGATAATAAAAATTCAAGAACTATAAAATTATATTTTCAAAAAAGATTCCCCACCAATAAAAAAGTCCGCCAGCAAACGCCGACGGACTTCTTTATGATCATAGTTATGTTTAGGATCAATAAATCTACAGATCCACGAATTAAAAAATCCGCACATCTACTAATCTACATTCCAATTTTCACAAAACGCTTACTAAATCGCTTCCGCTGATCTACCTTCACCGTAATCGTGTAAAGACCGGCCTGGTAACTAGCTACGTTAAAGCGAATCGCGCGTTCCGGTATTTCTTCCAGACTCACTCCGTCCATCAGTACACCGAGTGGGCTATAAATCTGAACCTCGGCACTTCGTCCCGCAAAGTCGATTAAGCTTAACTGTACTTCCGTTTCTGCCGGATTAGGGAATAAACCAACTTCCGTCAAATCAATATCGAAGCGGACTTTTTCCACGTTAGAATATCGCATGGTTTCATCCTCAAATACTTGACGTACTCGATAATACCCTTCTCCTAAAGCAGGTCGGATATCTTCGTCTTCGTAATTGGTTACTTCCTGACTTTGGTAGCCAAACGCATCTACGGTTTTCAATTCCGTAAAATTGGTTCCATCCAGGGATCTTTCAATCACAAAATAATCGTTGCGGTATTCAGAATTATTTACCCAGTTGAGTCCAACCGCTCGGTTTTCTTCTCTGGCAAACAAACGTAAGAATTCCGTTTCGGGTGCAATGCTAAAGGTAGCTCCCTCAGTAACCGTTACGTTGGTTTCCAGGTTACAAACTTCCTGATAACTTCCATCCAGCACTCTTAGTCTAATAAAGTAATTACCCGGATCAACGTCTACTACTTGATTTTGACAATCTCCCCAACAATTAATCACGGTACTCCAGTTAGCTGTGTTAAATATTTGAATAACATTATTCGGTCCACTTAATCCGTCAATCACCAAACTATTGTCGGCAGCAGTTACCGTTGGATTACATGCTCCGACGATCACCCCGGTACAAGTACAACCATCTGCACCAATCACATCATTATCAGTAGCAGGATTTCCATCGTCACAACTACTACCAGGCGTTGCTGGTAAACTGGCATCGGTATCATCACAGTCTTCTACCGCGCAGAATCCGTCACCGTCATTATCGGCAACCGGTGTTCCGACACAATTACAATCGGCGTCAAAGACGTCACCCGTAGTACAGACATCACCATCATTACAGGTAGCTCCTGTTGTACAGCCATCCAGGATTTCAATTATCTCCGTCAGTTCACAGATCACATTGTAATTGGCATCCCGAACGGACACTTGTAAATAGTATGGTCCAGCTGGTAAATCAAAACTAGCTGGTGTCGGACAATTACCAAAGCAATTAACCACATCTTGCCAGCCATTATAGATATCCAGTAATTTAACTGAATTAACCGCTCCGTTTAAACCATTCACAGTAATATTACCTGGACTCAATACCAAGGTTGGATTACAACCCGTATTAATCGGCGTTCCTGCACAGCTACAACCATCCGCTCCGATCACGTCGTTTTCCGTTCCGGAATCGCCGTCATCACACGCAGTTCCGGGGGCAGCGGGTAAGCTCGCGTCATTATCATCACAATCAACGTCCGCACAGATTCCGTCGCCATCCGTATCACCGCCATTGGCCGCACAACCCACTACGATCGGCGTTCCCGCACAGCTGCAACCATCCGCACCAATTACATCATTTTCTGTATCTGGATTTCCATCATTACAAGTGGTACCTGGAGTAGTCGGTACGCTTGCATCGTAGTCATCACAATCTTCTACGGCACAGAATCCGTCGCCATCATTATCGGCAACTGGCGTTCCTGAACAGTTACAGTCTGCGTCAAACACATCGCCATCGGTGCAAGCATCTCCGTCGTCACAAGTTGCGCCAACGTTACAGGTGGTACCAGGTATTTCAATCCTTTCAATCAATTCACAGATGAGATTATAATTGGCATCTCTAACCCCAATAGTTATGTAGTAAGGTCCAGCCGGTAAATCAAAACTCGCCGGTGTCGGACAGTTGCCGAAGCAATTAACAACGTCTACCCAACCGTTGGATATATCTAAAATCTTCACAGAATTCACTGCTCCGTTTAATCCATTCACGGTAACATTACCAGGACTCAATACGAAGGTTGGATTACAACCAGTGTTAATCGGCGTTCCCGCACAGCTACAGCCGTCCGCACCAATCACATCGTTTTCCGTATCTGGATTTCCATCGTTACAGGCTGTTCCGGGTGCGGCGGGTAAGCTCGCGTCGTTGTCATCGCAATCAACGTCTGCACAGATACCATCTCCGTCTACGTCACCACCTTCGCTCGAACAAGGAACGATGACCGTTCCCGCACAGCTACAGCCGTCTGCATCAATTACATCATTTTCCGTATCTGGATTTCCATCGTTACAGGCTGTTCCGGGTGCGGCAGGTAAGCTCGCGTCGTTGTCATCGCAATCAACGTCTGCACAGATACCATCTCCGTCTGCGTCACCACCTTCGCTCGAACAAGGAACGATGACCATTCCCGCACAGCTACAGCCGTCCGCTCCAATCACATCGTTTTCCGTATCTGGATTTCCATCGTTACAGGCAGTTCCGGGTGCGGCGGGTAGACTCGCGTCGTTGTCATCGCAATCAACGTCTGCACAGATACCATCTCCGTCTGCGTCACCACCTTCGCTCGAACAAGGAACGATCACCGTTCCCGCACAGCTACAGCCGTCCGCACCAATTACATCATTTTCCGTATCTGGATTTCCATCGTTACAGGCTGTTCCGGGTGCGGCAGGTAAGCTCGCGTCGTTGTCATCACAATCAACGTCTGCACAGATACCGTCGCCGTCCGCGTCGCCACCTTCATTCGCACAAGCTGCAGTCGCCGTTCCCGCACAGCTACAGCCGTCCGCACCAATCACATCATTTTCCGTATCTGGATTTCCATCGTTACAGGCAGTTCCGGATGCGGCGGGTAGACTCGCATCACCATCGTCACAATCGTCCGCTGCGCAAACACCATCGCCATCCGCATCCGGACAATTATTTACCACCACATCAAAGGTGCAGATTTCTGTATTATTACAAGCATCTGTAAAGATGTAAATTACGGAGTAAGTACCTACCGCAAGATCACTACCGTTAGCTGGACCAGCTACCTGATCAATGGTTAAACCATTGGTAAAACAATTGGTGCTAGCGGTTGGCTCCGTCCAGTTAGCCGTACTCGTATTACTCGTGGCTTGCAAAATTACATCGTCGGGGCAATTAATAGAAAGTTCCGCCGCAATGGCAACTACATTAACATTAAAATTACATCCTTCAAAGTTCCCACAAGAATCAAAAACGGCGTACGTAATTTGTGTATTTCCAATCGGAAACGCTTCGCCACTTTCCAACCCTAAATTTTGTGCCACACTAACTGGTCCACCTCTAAAACAAGTAGAATTTCCACCTGGCGCGTTGAAGGTAGCCACTGCGGTAGTCGCTCCGGGTAGCGTATTGATCGTAATATCAGTTGGGCAATCAGTTACTTCAAGAACAGCTGGATTCTCTTCCACCGTTACATTGAATTCACAAATTTCCAAATTGCCACAGGCGTCGGTAATTTCTATCACAATCGGCGTATCTCCCACTGGGAAATTACCACCACTTTGTGGACCTGCAATCTGAGTGACCATCAATTCAGGATCATCGTTTCCAGTATTTCCAGGAGATGGTAATTCCACCACAAATTCAAAGAGATTAGAACTAACCACTCGATCAGTCCATTGTCCATGACTTTTCACTAGTCGGGCAGCCACGTTTGACTGTGTTTCGTTTGGCTCACCTGAAAGCCAGTTGGTATATGTGACGGCCTCGCCACTTTGCCAGCTAAAGTTATTACCGTTATTATTGTTGTTTAAACCAATCCAAACACTTCCAGTAGATGGAGAAATAGCATTTTTGATAAAGGTATTTTCGGCAGCAGTATTAATCGTCGCCAGATTTCCGCCTAAGGCCGTAGCCGCATTAGCCGCATTAGTCCAGTTGGCAGTAGCGTGAGATTCGTAATATAAATTTCCTTCACTAGCTCCCAAATAATCATATCCGTCAATGTGTACATCGTAGCAGCTTATTTCTATCACAAATTCGAAATGATTATCCAACTGACGGTCGGTCCATCGTCCATGTTTTTTGACGAGACGAACAGCAACGTTGCTACTGGTTTCATTTGGTTCTCCGCTCAACCAGTTGAGATAATTAACTTCGGCTCCACTCTCCCACGCAAAATTATTACCATTATTATTGTTTCTTAAACCTGTCCAGATACTTCCAGAGGCAGGATGGATCTTACTGATGATATAATTATTCTCGGCAGCGTCATCAATGGTTAGCAGTTGACCACCGTTGGCTTGCGCGATGGAATTTGCCGTATTCCAATCTTCCGCCACATGACTGATAAAATATTTACTCCCGCCTCTACGACCCACATAGGTAAATCCACTAATAGAATTACTAACATCCGGGCAAAGAGTAACTGTAGTTGGAACGGCAGGATTACAAGTTGTTGTCGCTTCCGGAATAACAAAACTCGCTTCTGCAAATTGAGCGCCAGGTTGTGGCGTTACCGTTACATCTTCGGGACAATCAAAACTAATATCCGGATCGTCCACTGGAACAATCGGTGGCGTATATGGCAGCACGGTCACAAAGTCATCACAGCTGGCAGAATTACCAAATTCATCCGTCACCGTAATGGTAACAATCTGTACACCAATATCTGCAGCCGTAAAACTATTAGGAGAAGCGGTAATAGATACCAGTTGTGCTCCACAACTTCCGTAGGAACGTCCTCTTTCAATATCGGCTCCGGTAAAGGTAATGGCGCCCGATTCTGGCAACTGTAAAAAAGCATCTTTTTTACAGGCCGGAACTGGTGCGGGACGGCCATTTATATCGGTGAAGGTTTCTCCGAATTCTAGATTCGTTTCGTTAATGGTTCCGTTTATTTCGTAAACGCTTCCATTATTTTGAATAGAGCCGGTAATTTCATTTGTGTTTTGTTGAATTAAATTTCCACAGATTTCAATATCAATCCCACCATTATTGATGATTTGTGCATTGTTTTCAATAATCCCGATCGAATTAATCATCAGCGGACCATTAATCCTCAGAGTACTATTATTAACGATTCTTCCCGCAACTTCCATGTTCCCGCCCGTTCGGTTTGTCAAATTATTTTCGTTAGTAAAAATACTGGCGATTTGTACGATAAAATCTCCGGCGTTAAAAGTACTTCCAAGATTATTGTATTCACCGTTCACACTGTAGCTTCCTCCCGCAAAATTTTCGGTAGTTGCGCCAGCACGGTTTTCCGTAATAGACCCGGCTTGTGATTCGAAGGTTCCATAGTTATTAAAATTACCGCTATTATCCAGACTAGCAATGATATTAAAATCACCATTATTATTGGTAGTTCCAGCGTTTAGTACCGGACCAAAAGCAAGGGTTTCATTGTTATTATTAAAAATACCGCCCGCTTCGTTATCTAAACTTCCGGAAGCGGCCACATCTACTTTTCCAAAATTATCGAGCGTTCCGTTATTTTCAAAATGTCCATCTACATCCAGAACACGACCACCGGCATTAACAAACTGAGCATTGTTAACCACGCTGCCTGATTCAAAGATGATGATGTTTCCAGCATTGTAAACAAAATCATTAAAAGTCAACATTCCCGCCAACTGGATGGTATAGTTGATAATGGGTGTTCCACCGAAAACCGGAGCGTTGGCGTTGGCCGGAATCGTGGCCACGGAGCCGGCAGTTGGAACCCCGGCCGACCAGTTTGCCGGATTGGTCCAGTCAGAATTTTCTGCCCCTGTCCACACACTTTGTCCGTGTGCAGAGAACATTCCAAATAATAGAATAAATGCGTAAAGCAATCTTTTCATGAGTATTTTTTTTTTGATTGAAAAATAAATTATGATACAAACCAGCGGAACAATTCCGTGATGTCATTAAATCTCAGGTTGATGGTGTATTTAATTCTGTGTTGGAATTGAAGGGTTTGAATCGCAAGCAGAGGTTATTACTTATGCTAAATGCATAAAATCGCTTACTGAAAAAAACTGTTTTTGGAACGGAAAAAATAAATCAATACGCGGACAAACTATTGAAAAGTTTTGGGAATGAAAATAGATCCACGTACTACAAAGCTAAGGAAGTTAAAAGGATAAAAAAAGAAAGAAGGATTTATTTTTCATTTTTTTTGACAAATTTTTTTTCAAAGACATTATAAAGAAATGACAAAAGAGGCCTCTTACGACCAGTGAATAAATACATTTATTTAAAATAATATATTTATTCTATTGATTCTTTGGACTTAAAGTCTAATTTTAGAGAAAAAATGTTAGAGTATAAGACTTCAGATACATTACCAATGTTGGTGTAGGCGTAGTCGATGGTTAGATTTCCAAATTTTATTCCAAGACCAAAATTAGGTTGTACACTTAGATAAGTTCGGTCATCTCCGGCGTTAAATTTGATTTGCTGAAAATTCATTACTCCACCGCGCAGGAAGATAAAATTCTTATAGCCGACCTCAAAACCGGCATGTGGGTCAATATTAATAGATTTGCTACTGATGAGTACGTTTCGTTGTCCGTCCGTCGTAAAATCAAAATCTCCTTCGATTAATAAATTAAATTTTTCTCCCAGCGTTTTACTCCACGCAGCGGAGAGAATAATACGAGGTCGGGTAATTTCGACCGAACTTTCCAGAATATCATTTCCCGTTTGGATAAAAACTGCTCTTTGTTGCTCCGTAGAATTGAAAGACCAGGCGTTAAAAGTGGACGTTATATCCCGGCCCATCACCCCAAATTTCCAGTTTTTCACCTTATACTTCAAGCCGAGATCTATTCCAAATCCCCAGGCACTACCAAAAGTACCAATCACCCTACGAATGACTTTAACGCTACCTCCAACATTGAGGCCTTCCCGAAGTTCTCGCCCGTAAGAAAGAAATAGTGCATAGTCCGCCGCCGAAAATTCCGTAATATTATCGTAATTAATACTTCCATCCGCACCGACCAGATTCAGGGTATTGGGAATATTATCAATCCCCAAACGAATTAGAGAAACACCAATCGTTGATTTTTTTTCTTTATTTAACGGTTTGGCAATCCCGAGATAATCGTATTTGGCAATCCCCGCAAATAACTCGGAGTGCATTGCCATGACCTGAAAAGGGGCTTCAATCTCTACCAAACCCGCAGGATTCCAGTATCCAGCAGTCACATCATTTACATTGGCAACCACCGCATTGGACATCGCCTGCGCTCGGGCTCCTACTCCAATGGTAAGAAATTCGTTACTGTATTTGGCTTGTGAAAATAAAAGACTGGTAGAGAAGAATACTAATAAAAAAATGGGTAAAAGCTTGGACATTTGACACATTTAAAGATGATTGCTTAAAATTCGATCAAAAATAGACTTTATTTTAGAATAAGTACTTGGACAGAATTATGTTTAGATAAAATTATGCTAATATTTTGGTGCTAAGGAATGAGTTACTAATACCTCATTCCTAATCGAGGCATCGAAAGTTGAATTATGCCGAGTATAGTGATACTTTCGATAACGACGAGTAGCAGCAAAAGATACCATAATTGTTTAAATTTAATTTGTCCACGTACTTAAAGTCCAATAACCAAACTCACAAATAAAACGCCAGCTTACACATTATAGTGCGCTTATATTTAAAATAGCGCTGTTTTTTTTAAAATTATCCCTCCGACGACAAAAAAGGGCTGTCGATAAATCGACAGCCCATAACCTAATTGAATATGTATGAAAATATGAAATTATAATCTGCTAACGATAAATAGCTTAGCTACCGGCTTTCGGCCTTCGATCGTCACCATGATGGTATAAGTTCCAGCTTCATAAGCCTGGTCTAGTTCAATATGAACTGGAGCCACTGGAATTTCATCAAAAGATACTTCGTACATCTGCTGACCAAGTGCGTTAGCGATCTTCAGCGTTCCGGAACGACCCGCGTACTTTGATAAGCTAATGTTTACTTCCTCGACAGTTGGGTTTGGATAAACCGCAATTAGTAGAGGATCAACTTCGAAGCTTACTTTTGTTACGTTAGAATAAATGATAGTTCCATCATTCATAATCTGCTTGATACGGTATTGATTCACTCCTAATGCAGGTTGCTCATCCCTTGTCTGGTAGAACGTTGCATTGGTACTTTGAGTCAGACTAGCTGTTTCTTCGATTTCTGTCCAATCGCTTCCGTTTTCAGAGCGCTCAATGATATTAAGTGCAGTACGGTAATCGTTGTTAGAAATCCAGTCCAGTCCGGTGCTGTTTCCAATCTTGGTAGCATTCAGATGTAGATAGCTTGCGTCAGGAGCGATTGCAAAAGTGCTCGCCTCATCACAAACATCATACTTCAGTACTTTTACAAAATCAATCAATCCTTCTACTGCCCAACCAAATTCAGTATATACTCGGTAAGACTCAATGGAGTAGTCTAATGAAGAAGTATTAGCATCTACTAACTGGCTTACATCAAAAGAAACAATATCAAGGTTCGGCGCGGTTTGTCCATAGAAATTATTATCTCCGTAGTACTGTCCACCTATTCTCAGATGTTCTCCTTTATAACCGTCTCCTTCAAAAGTTACAATCGTTAACTCCGCATTTGAAGCACAACTTACACTCGCATCTACACAGTCAATACTCGCCTGGTAAGTTCCTTGTGGGAACGTAAACTCAAACTCATCCTGACATACGTGGATCGCAGTCTGCTGGAAATCATCATGTGCATAAACAACTACCAAAGACCAGGCTCCGTAAGCAGCATTACCATTACAGTAAGCGTAAGCATTAGACCAGGATAGGTTGCTCACCGTATAGTTGCTGCTACCCTGTGCCTTCACCAAATCAGTCACATCTGCGTAGGCTCCGTAGAAATAGTACGGTGAGTAGCTATCTGTGAACGTACGGTCTGCATGTACATCTGTACCATTCAATCTTACTTTTGTATCTACGTAGGTTCCACTTCCTGACCATTGTAAGAAAGCACTTACTACCGTTGCTCCACTTTCTAGCTGTAAAGCACGCGAAGAAGAAGACTTCTTGCTACAGTCTCCTCGATCTTCAGATCGACTCATACTGTTTCCAATTACTTTGGAATCAATGTTTCCACGGAATACATAACAATCTTCGTTACAGTTGCTGACTACCACTTCTTCTCCAGCACATCCACAACCATCCGCCAGGATGACATCGTTGAGTGTGTTAGGATCATTATCGTTACAAGCAGTACCCGGAGTAGTTGGAATCGCAGGATTGTTGTCATCACAATCTTCCGCCGCAGGCACACCATCGTTATCATTATCAATTACCAGGGTTCCTCCACAGCTACATCCGTCTGAAAGAATGATATCATTCTCCGTAGCAGGATTGTTGTCATTACAAACCGTTCCTGGAGTAGTAGGTACACTCGGATCGTTATCATTACAATCTTGATCAGAGGGTACACCATCATTATCATTGTCAATTACGATTACTTCTGATCCGGCACAATCACAACCATCCGCAAGAATGACATCGTTAGTAGTGCTAGCATTGTTATCATCACAATCCGTTCCAGGCGTAGCAGGAATCGCAGGATTGTTGTCATCACAATCTTCATCCGCAGGTACACCATCGTTATCCTCATCGACTGGTTGTTGAGTACCCGTTACTTCGATTACTTCTTCTACCGTACAAATTAACTGGTAAGCAGCCGTGTAGTATTTAACGTAGATTCGGTAGGAACCTGGTGTTACCGTTTCGGTAATCGTTGGCTCACAGTCTCCAAAACACTTGTACTCTTCCTGCCACGTAGCGTTAAAACATTGTACACTCGTTATCGGTGCGCCGTCTAATCCAGCTACGGTAAAACTACCGTTTCCAGCAGTAATAGAAATATCTGCGCAATCAGGACCCGTCGTTACAATCGGTGTTCCAGCACATCCACAACCATCAGCAGTCACTACATCATTTTCAGTATCGTTATCTCCATCATCACAAGTAGTTCCTGCCGTTGCTGGTACACTTGGATCGTTGTCATCACAATCTTCATTAGCAGGTACTCCGTCGTTGTCATTATCCGTAGGACCGGAAACATCAGTTCCAGCACAATCACAACCATTGGCCAGGATCACATCATTTTCAGTATCCGCATTTCCATCATTACACACATTTCCTGGAGTAGTCGGTACACTTGGATCATTGTCATCACAATCTTCGGATGCAATTACACCGTCGTTGTCTGCGTCTACTGGCTGACCAGTGGTTACTTCGATTACTTCTTCTACCGTACAAATCAACTGGTAAGCAGCCGTGTAGTATTTAACGTAGATTTGGTAAGAACCTGGTGTTACCGTTTCGGTAACCGTTGGCTCACAGTCTCCAAAACACTTGTACTCTTCCTGCCACTGACTGTTGAAACATTGTACACTCGTTACCGGTGCGCCGTCTAATCCAGCTACGGTAAAGCTACCGTTTCCAGCAGTAATAGAAATATCTGCGCAATCAAGACCGGTCGTTACAATCGGTGTTCCAGCACATCCACAACCATCAGCAGTCACTACATCATTTTCAGTATCTTTATTTCCATCATCACAAGCAGTTCCTGCCGTTGCCGGTACACTTGGATCGTTGTCATCACAATCTTCATTAGCAGGTACTCCGTCGTTGTCATTATCCGTAGGACCGGAAACATCAGTTCCAGCACAATCACAACCGTTAGCCAGGATTACATCATTTTCAGTATCCGCATTTCCATCATCACACACAGTTCCTGGAGTAGTCGGTACACTTGGATCATTGTCATCACAATCTTCGGATGCAATTACACCGTCGTTGTCTGCGTCTACTGGCTGACCAGTGGTTACTTCGATTACTTCTTCTACCGTACAAATCAACTGGTAAGCAGCCGTGTAGTATTTAACGTAGATTCGGTAGGAACCTGGTGTTACCGTTTCGGTAATCGTTGGCTCACAGTCTCCAAAACACTTATACTCTTCCTGCCACTGACTGTTAAAACATTGTACACTTGTTACTGGTGCGCCGTCTAATCCAGCTACGGTAAAGCTACCGTTTCCAGCAGTAATAGAAATATCTGCGCAATCAGGACTCGTCGTTACTATCGGTGTTCCTTCACAACCACAACCGTCCGCAGTTACTACGTCATTTTCAGTATCTGCATTTGCATCATCACAAGCAGTTCCTGGTGTAGCAGGTACACTTGGATCATTATCATCACAATCTTCATCTGCTGCAATTCCGTCACCGTCTGCATCAACAATAAAGTTAGGACAATCAGCACCAGTCAATCGAATCACAGAGATAGAATTTGATAATTCAAAACATCCATCTAAGTCACCGGCATTCGCTCCAACAGTAGCTCCCGTCAAACCATCTTCAAAACTTAAGCTCCAGATTAAACAAGTTCCAGCTCCAGCTCCTTCCAAGTCAAATGGTGGAGCAGTAGGTAATCCTAAAATGTTTAAATCTGCATCAGTAATTACCCATTGTTGGTTCGTACCGATTGGTCCGAAAGCGTTTACCGCTAATGGATTAGCAATCTCGTCGTCTGCACAAATCGTTGTTTCCGTAGAACCATCCAATAAGGCAATTTGTCCACCAGCAACTGTGCACGTAGGAATTAAAGTTCCCGCACAAGAACAGCCGTCCGCTCCAATCACATCATTTTCCGTAATATCACTGTTGTCATCACACACAGTTCCCGGTGCAGCTGGAATAGAAGGATCGTTATCATCACAATCTTCTTCCGCTCGTACGCCATCACCGTCTGCATCAACAATTAAGTCTCCGCCACAAGAACAACCGTCCGCTGCAATTACGTCGTTTTCTGTCGTTGCGTCTCCATCATCACAAGTAGATCCAGGTGCCGTTGGAATAGAAGGATCGTTATCATCACAATCTTCTTCAAAACGTACGCCGTCTCCGTCTGCATCAACGATTAAGTCTCCACCACAAGAACAGCCGTCTGCTGCAATTACGTCGTTTTCTGTCGCTGCGTCTCCATCATCACAAGTAGATCCAGGTGCCGTTGGAATAGAAGGATCGTTGTCATCACAATCTTCGTCCACAGTAACTCCATCGTTATCATCATCAATCACCGTTGATTCAACAGTAACATTAAAAATACATAATTCGGTATTATTACAATCATCAGAAATCAAGAAGATGACAGAATAAGTTCCGATGGCTAGAGCATCGCCAGATTCAGGACCATCCAATTGACGAACCGTTACGCCTGATCCAGTAGTAGTACCAGTTGGAGCAGCAAAGTTAGCTACTGCAGTAGTTTCGTTTCTGGCAGCCGTTACGGTAATATCATCAATACAGTTTACAGATAATTCTCCTTCTACTTCGTTTACTACGATATTGAAGTTACAAAATTCAGCGTTTCCACAAGAATCAGAAACAATGTAGCTGATCATCGTAGTACCGACTGGGAAAAAGTCTCCACTTGAAGGATTGGTATCCACCCGGTCAATGATAATATCACTGATATTACAAGTAGTCG
>Ga0209187_1002419_pt1 | contig 17781 bp, 12 predicted proteins | sample BantaG_FD_187430 | JGI IMG/M metagenome (GOLD analysis project Ga0209187, IMG submission 187430) | Marine algal microbial communities from Bantry Bay, Ireland - BantryBay_4 metaG (SPAdes) (version 2) | ecosystem: Host-associated > Algae > Red algae > Unclassified | place: Bantry Bay, Ireland... | reverse complement strand
ATTTATTCAACAATAAAATACAACCAGAACTAGCAAGGATCGAAGGTGTGGCTCAGGTTAGAATTCTCGGAGGAGATGACAGAGAGATCAGCGTAAATGTGGATAGTGATAAGCTAAATTATTATGGGATTTCATTACTACAAATATCACAGGCGATTTCTTCTTCTAATCTTGATTTTCCTACAGGAAGTATCCAAGATGCCGAGCAAGATGTATTGGTAAGATTATCAGGAAAACTAAAGGGACTCAATGAATTAAGAGACCTCGTAGTGAGAACGATGGATGATGGATCACTCGTCTATCTTAAAGATGTAGCTGAAGTATACGATACAAAAAAAGAAACGAGTACAATATCACGAATCAATGGCCAGAATTCTCTTGGAATACAGATTACGAAACAGAGTGACGGAAATACAGTATCTGTAGCAGAAGAAGTAAAACTAAAAACAGCGGAACTAGAGTTGAAATATACGGATATGAATCTTCAATTTGAAATCTCCCAGGATAGTTCAGTATTCACATTAGAAGCGGCAGATGCAGTTATTCATGATCTTTTGATTGCGATTGTACTTGTGGCTTTCATAATGTTGATGTTCTTACATGATTTTAGAAATGCTATCATCGTAATGGTTGCAATCCCTGTATCTGTAGTAGCCACTTTTGCAGTGATGAGCTTAGCTGGATTCACATTGAATTTGATGACATTGCTAGCACTATCATTAGTTATCGGAATATTGGTCGATGACAGTATAGTAGTACTAGAGAATATACATGCTAGAATGGAAAAAGGAATATCCGCTAGAAAAGCGGCCATTGATACTTGGAAGCAGATAGGTATGTCGGTAACATCTATCACATTGGTAATCGTGGTAGTCTTCTTACCTATCGGTTTAGTATCAGGTATTGTAGCGGATTTAATGAGACAGTTTTCTCTCGTAGTTGTAGCAGCTACAATCATTAGTCTACTTGTATCATTTACATTGACTCCGTTTTTAGCTTCTAGATTTACGAAAGTAACTCACTTATCCAAAGATAAATGGCACCAAAGACCATTAATATGGTTCGAAGCGGGTGTGAAGTGGATAGAGAATGGATTCAAATCGATGTTAGACATTGCTTTAAGATGGAAAATAACTACAATGATACTCATTTTCGCCATGGTGTTTATGTCATTTACATTAATGACGAATGGGTATATCGGTAGTGAATTTGCAGCTGGTGGTGACAATGGTGAGTTTATTATCAAGATGGAATTACCCAAAGAGACACCAATCCAACAGACTAACTATATCAGTCAGCAAGTAGAAGAAATACTGTTGAATGATCAATATGTAACATCGGTATTTGCAAGTATTGGAGCGAGTAGCGGAGGGGCTGGAAATGGATCTGCATACATTGCTGAAATCAATGCAAAGCTTGTACCTGCAATAGATAGACCTTTCTCTTCTGAGCAATATGCAAGAGATATAAAATATAAATTGAACAAAGATATCCCTGGAGTAGAATTTAGCGCTGCAGCTGTTGGTATGGTAGGAGGTGGCACTGCCGCTCCGATAGTTATCGAACTTTCTGGACCAAACCTAGATGAATTGATCGCATTCTCAGAAGCAGTGATTGCTAATGTAGAAACGGTATCTGGCACTTCGCAAGTTAAAGCCAGTGTAGAAGGTGGTAACCCAGAAGTAAGTGTTGATATCGACAGAGATCGTATGGCTTCACTAGGGTTGTCTCTTGATATAGTAGGAGCAACGATGCAAAATGCACTTACTGGTAATACAGATACAAAATTCAAGGATGGAGATTACGAGTATGACTTGAGAGTTCAGATAGATGCTTTTGATAGAGAAAGCAAAAACGATCTTCAAGAGCTTACATTCTTAAACAGTAAAGGAGAGCTGATCAAGTTATCTCAGTTCGCTACAATATCAAATAGTTTCGGTCCTTCAAGATTAGAAAGAAAAGATAAGATTACTTCTATGACTGTAGAGTCACAGTTGATTGGAAGAGATGTAGGATCAGTAGGTGCTGAGATTACAGCTCTTCTAGATAAGATGGATAAGCCTGAAGGCGCTACGATTTCTATGGGTGGTGACATCGAAAGTCAAACTGAGGCATTCGGTTCACTGGCTTTTGCTTTGATGACTTCGATCTTATTGGTATACCTTATTATGGTAGCACTTTACGATAACTGGGTATATCCTTTTGTGGTGATGTTTTCTATTCCGGTAGCCTTGATTGGCGCTTTACTAGCATTGGCACTTACTATGCAAAATATGTCAATCTTTGGGATGCTTGGCTTAATAATGCTTGTAGGTTTAGTTGTAAAAAATGCGATACTTATCGTCGATTTTGTCAATCAATTAAAAGCGGAAGGAATGGATAGAAAGAAAGCCGTAGTAGAAGGTACGATCCAACGATTTCGTCCGATTTTCATGACTACGATTGCCATGGTTATAGCCATGATTCCAATTGCAACAGCGTCTGGAGCCGGATCAGAATGGAAGAATGCTTTAGCCTGGGTATTGATCGGCGGACTGAGTAGTTCTATGATACTGACTATGATTATAGTGCCTGTAGCGTATATGATGGTAGATAACATGACAGAATGGTTAGGCAAGAAGTTTGGTAAGAAAGAGAAGTCTGAAATAAAGCCAGAATTGGCAACCTCATAATGATTAGGAATAATGGCCATTCCTAATTAGGTGTTTTTGGTAATGTGTGTCGGTGTTTATGTTATTAATATTTAAGTGCCAACACCTTTTTTAATTAAAAAATGAATAAATGAATCAAATATTAAAGTATTTATTTCTTGTAGTATTTATATTAAATACGGGACATATATCTGCTCAATTATCGAATCAGAAAATCGAAGAACTATCTGCCACTGAAGCTAGAAGATATGCAAATGTGCTATCTCTTTCACTAACAAAAGAGTTAGCCTTGTCAAAAATAATTGCAGAATATGATAGATTAATAAGTAGTAGCATTTTAGATCCAGAGAGTTATATAGCTAATTCAAAAAAATACAAAACAAAGAAAGAATCTGATATAGAACAATTACTTGGTGATAGAGGATATAGAAACTATAAATTATTCAAAGAAATTGATCGATCATCTGCAGAAGAATATTATCAAGATATCTCTGGTGCAATTAGTGAAGATAAGGTATTGCTGACGGAACTCTCAAAGTATTTTCTTGATAATGTATTTCCAGTTTTATCTAATTACAGAGCAATGTTGGATACTAATATCTCCAATGCGGACCGAAGAGAAATCAATTTGATAAAATCTTCAATATATAGAAATATTGAAATAGATATAGACAGGGATTCACTCATATTCTTAGACACAATAAGTAATAAACTCTATTATGATTTATTGGCTTTTACGAATAAATATGACGAAGAATATAACCAGATAATGGTAAAACTAGAACCATATACAAGTCAATGGAAGCAAGCTATTGGTAATATGCTTGAGGAGCAATATTCTGATAGCCAGCTAAAATCTATATCGGAAGCAAATGAAAATCTAGCTAAAAGAGGTGTGCTTACTTCAATAGATAGGTTAAGTTTTTTCTTGTTAGAACCAGGGGATAAAAACAAATTTTTCAAGAATATTAAACTCATTACCCTTATGAAAGAATACATGATGTATAATAAGTAATTCTTCATGTAATTTTTTTAACCAAAATCACATCTAAATTGAAATATACTATTAAACTTAAATCACTATTATTCCTTATTGGAATTTTATTCTTGACAACAGTAAGTGCACAAGAAAAATACACAATCAGTGGAACCCTATCAGATGGTACTTCAGGAGAAGAACTCATAGGTGCTACTATTTCTATAGCGGAACTCGGCACAGGTACCACAACCAATGTATATGGCTTCTATTCGCTTACTATACCAAGCGGCAATTACACTATTGAGTTAAGTTATATAGGTTATGAATCCATCATTAAAAAGATAGATCTTACCGAGAGTCAAAAGATAGATGTCGAGCTACTGCCACAGTCAAATCAACTAGACGAAGTTGTGATTACAGCGGAGGAGCAGGATAAAAACGTACAATCAACCCTAATGAGTGTCAGCAAACTAAGTGTTGCCGAAATCGAAGCGATACCGGTAGTTTTTGGTGAGCCGGATGTGATCAAAACGATACAGCTACTGCCAGGTATCAAATCTGGTGAGGGTGGTGGAGGCTTCTTCGTTAGGGGTGGAAGTGCTGATCAAAATCTTATCCTACTGGATGAAGCACCAGTCTACAATGCGTCTCACTTACTGGGTTTTTTCTCAGTGTTTAATAGTGATGCTGTAAAAGATCTCACAGTGTATAAAGGACACATACCAGCGGAATATGGTGGTAGAGCTTCTTCTGTTCTAGACATCAAGATGAAAGATGGAAATAATAAAAAAATGAACGTAAGCGGTGGCTTAGGGTTAATTTCATCTAGACTGACAGTAGAAGCTCCTATCGTGAAAGACAAAGGGTCTTTCATTGTTTCTGGTCGTAGAACTTATTTGGATTTATTTACAAGACTATCAAGTGATGTGGATATAAAGGATTCGCAACTCTATTTTTATGACTTGAATGCTAAGGCAAATTATCGCCTCGGTGAGAAAGATAGAATATTCTTATCAGGATATTTTGGTAGAGACCAGTTGGGATTTGCAGATCAGTTCGGTTTTGATTGGGGGAATACTACGGCTACTCTAAGGTGGAATCACCTTTTTAGCGATAAGTTATTTTTAAATTCTACGCTTCTCTACAGTAATTATAATTACGATGTGAATATTGAGGGCGAAGAAAACGAAAACAATGGATTTACAATTACTTCAAATATTGAAGACTTAAGTCTCAAAGAAGATTTCGAATATTACATTAATCCTTCAAACACCCTAAAATTCGGGGCCAATGCAATTTATCACACCTTTGTGCCAGGTCAGTTTACTCCTGGGGCTAATAGTAATCTGAATAATATCATTCTACAAGAAAAATATGCAGTAGAGACAGCAGCATACATCTCTGAGGATCTTTCATTGTCGGATAAGTGGAAACTTAATGCAGGACTACGATATAGTTGGTTCGCACAGTTAGGGCCTGGTGATATCTTCACATATGATCAAGATGGTGACGTGACCAATACTGAGCCTTTTGGTAGCGGTGATATAGTAGAGACTTATGATGGCTTTGAGCCTAGATTGGGAGTGACACATATCTTGAATAATAATAATTCGATCAAAGCATCTATCGGTAGAAATAGACAATACCTCCACCTTATTTCAAATTCTACTTCTGGGACTCCTATAGACCTTTGGATACCTAGTAGTAACAATGTGAAACCACAAATTGCGGATCAAATAGCGTTGGGTTACTTCCAGAATTTTAAACAGAATACTTACGAAACTTCAGTTGAGGTCTATTATAAAGAAATGCAAAATCAAGTAGATTATAAAACGGGAGCCGAATTAGTTTTCAATGAAAATGTGGAGTCACAGCTCATATTTGGAGATGGTTACTCATACGGAGCTGAGCTATTCCTAAAGAAAAGCAAAGGACGATTTAAAGGGTGGGTAAGTTATACTTGGTCTCGTACCGAACGAGAATTTGATCAAGTAGATGACGGTCAGCGATATCCTGCAACATGGGATAGAACGCATGATCTGTCAGTAGTAGGAATGTATGATTTGACAGATTCTTGGCAGCTATCTTCTTCTTTTGCATTTAGGACAGGCGATGCTCGTACTTTTCCAATAGGGAAATATACTGTAGATGGTCAGGTATACAATCAATTTGGAGAGCGAAATAGAAATCGCCTACCAAGCTACCATAGACTGGATCTAGGAGTGACTAAAAAATTCAAAAGTTCAAAGAGCTATGAGTCAAGTCTTAACTTTTCACTTTATAATGCTTATGGAAATAGAAATACATTCGCTTTAGACTTTGGTACAAACGAAGATGACCCTACACAATCAGAAGTGACCAGAACATCGCTTTTCAATTTTATTCCATCGATTACTTACAACTTCAAATTCAAATAAAATGAATACTAAATATATACTAATCCTACTATTTTCCACGATATTATACTCATGCCAAGACGTGATTGAACTAGAACTAAACGAAACTGACGTCAAACCAGTAATCGTAGGAGCGATTTCCGATGTATCGGGAAATATACAAATCTCAATAACTCAATCTGCAGAATTTTATGATAATAGTCTACCTACTTCTCTATCGAATGCAGATGTATCCATTTCCGATGATAAAGGGGTTACTGTTTCATTAGCCGAAAATACGAATGGTATCTATCAGACAAATGAGCTAGATGGTCAGCTAGGTGAATCATATACTCTAGAGGTTATTATAGAAGGCAGTACTTATCAGGCAACTGCCATGATCCCTCAAACGAAAATATCTATAGATTCTATTGCATTTGAATTTGAAGAAGAGTCTATATTCAGAAAGGAGGGCTTCTTTCCTATTGTATATTATAATGATCCTGTGGATGAAGTAAATTATTACAGGTTCATCGCAAAAGTCAATGGACAAGCCTTCGATTTTACATGGGAAGACGATGAAGAGGATCCAGACCTAGCCACTGCGATTCTACTATCAAGTGACAAGTTTAGTAATGGTGGCTTACAAGATTTTGATTTCAATTATCATTTAAAGTCAGGGGATATATTCACTGTAGAAATGCAGCATTTAGATAGAAGTACTTTTGATTATCTCCGTACACTTTCTGATGTTGGTAGCGGTGCAGGTGTCGCTCCAGCAGATCCTATTTCTAATTTTGGAACTGATGCGCTAGGATATTTTGGCGCCTTTTCGAGCACAACTTTGACTGCTACCGTACCGTAGTATCAAAACAACAAATAATGAATTTCACTAAATATTTTTAATAATCATAAACAACAAACAATGAAAAATTTAATGTTCTTATTCGCATTAGTATTCTCTCTGACAATTATTTCTTGTGGAAGTGATGATGGTCCTGAAGTCACTATCAATGCACCTGTCGACGGAAATTCTTACAAGCAAAACACGTCGTTTGATTTAGATTTGAGTCTTACTGATGCGGATGGTCTAAGTAGTTTAACAATATCAAATACTGAACTAGGATTAAATGTTTTAGAAACATTTCAAGGAGATATAGCTATAGACTATACTCTTACTATTGATGTAGGCAATGTACAAACTGATAAATATGAAATCATAATAGAAGTAACCGACACAGATGGCAATGTAGAAGATGAAAAACTCGAGATAGAAATAGTTGAATAGTTTAATTTAGTCTTGTGAGCTGGGCGGTTTTAATTTATTGGTTTAGTTAAAGTGGTTTATGCCCAGCTCATTTTTTATATATCATGAAATAGAAAGAAAATGCAGATTACTGAAATACACTTGTCTAAAGCAATGGATATAGACCAGATCCAACAATTGCTTACTGGAATGGAGACTCAATATAAAACTCATGGCCCATTAAATATCCTTGCCTATGTTGATTCTACAGCTGGGTATGATACCTTTTCGACATATCTAAAATCTCTTAATATGAGATCATATTTCTACACATTGATAAGGAAATATGCAATGATAACACCTATAAAGTGGATCAGAAGAATCGGAAGTATGACTGACACTTTGACTCCAGGAATATCACTAAAGGTATTTTCAATGAATGACTCTGAACTGGCTAAAGAGTGGTTGCTTAGTGGAGATTCAGCTATCAAAAGGAATATAACTTTACAATACAATCAGGATAAGACAATAACGTCATTTCAAGTAAATGATCAACTGAATGAAAGAGATTTTAAATTTATCGACAGTATTCTAATTGAAGATTATAGAAATAATTTAGGTACTATCAATCTCCATTTAGATTTCACATCTATTGATGTTGAGATTGTAACATCAGTGCTAATTAGTTTGTCGGAGCTCAAGCATTGGCAAAAGATAGCTTCGATTAAATATACGTTTGAAAATAAAGAATACATATAATTTAAATAAAATGAAGGAATTACTATTAAATAATATCCAAATAGTATGGTTTATAAGTGTGATATTAAGTACTTTTTTGCTTGTCACAATATCAAAGTATACGCTTAGTTTTATAAAGAGAAAATGGTCTAGAGGAGCGGAATTTTCCAGTTTATTTACAAGACTTGCTAAAATCAATAAAGTGTTTCTTATAGTACTTTGTTTGGGTTTACTCAGTTATTTATTTCTAGATAAAGAAACCCATAGTTTCATGAATAGAAATATCGTTCGGATTATATGGATAGGTACTGTAAGTATTATAACTGTAATCTCTGCATCTATATCTAGCCACTACTTTGATAAACGCATGAGCCTAGTTTCTAGACGAGATAAGGGTGATGTCACAACATACAAATATCTAAACTACCTAGCGAATTTCTTTATCTATTTGACTGGGCTGATTTTGATCGCTCTATCAATACCTGGCTTGAAATCTATAGCCGCTGCTGCAGCTGGTAGCGCAGGAGTTTTGGCATTGATTGCTGGTGTAGCAGCACAAGAAGGTATTGCTAATTTAGCTGGCGGGTTATTTATCGCATTCTTCAAACCGTTCCGCATAGGAGACATCATTAAAATAGGCGACGGTATTATGGGAAAGGTAGAAGATTTAAATCTACGTCATACAACAATCAATAATTTTCAAAATAAAAGAATCATCATCCCTAATGCGATAATAAATAAAGAAAATATTACTAATTATTATTTAGGAGAATACAAGATGTGCGAATGGATAGAAGTTGGAATTAGCTACGATTCAGATATTGACTCAGCTATGGAAATCATACGGCAAGAATGCGAATCGCACAAGTATTGTATTGATAATAGGACAGAACAAGAAAAATCTAAAAACATACCAAAAGTAGATGTACAGGTCATAGGACTGGGAGATAGCAGTGTAAATCTAAAAGCTTGGGTTTGGTGCGCTAGTTATTTAACTGGTTTTAAAATGAGAAATGACCTTTATAGAAGTATCAAACAAAGATTTGATAAAGAAGGGGTTGAAATTCCATTTCCTCATACCACAGTTGTATTCAAAGGAAAGAAGGCTCTCGAAACGATTGAGTCTTAATTGAGTAAAATATGCCTTAATAAAATAATTTATATATCCAATTTTGGATACTTTACAAAAAAAGAGTATCACTCTTTCAAAATAACAAATAATGAGAAATTTAATACTATTAGTAGTTTTATTAATGTCAATAACGGTTACCTCTCAAACAAGCATTGGGATTAAAGCGGGTATCAATTTATCAAACCTCGCAGTAAACGAAGATCAAATTGATGAATCGAAAAATAAAGTGGATTATACCATTGGTATAGTCAATCATAATCAGATGGGTCTACTATTTGTACAGTCAGAACTACTTTACAATAGAAAGGGAGCAGAATATAGTGCAGGCGGATTGACAGTGGATGCTAATCTGAATTATTTACAAGTGCCTATTTCAGTTGGTATTAGTCTCTTAGGCTCTACAATAAATCTGTATGGAGGAGGCTATGCTGCTTATTTACTTAATGCAGATTATGAATATAAAAATGATGCCGATGAAGTGGTTGCTACAACTAACAATAAGGATGCTTTTAACAAATTAGATTTTGGTGTGCACACAGGACTATTTGTATCTATTAGCAAAATTAATCTTGATTTAAGATTTTCGAGAGGCATCCGAGATGTAGAAGGAGAAGATATAATTACGAATCTTCAAACATTTACAAGGAATGAGGCTAAAAATTTTAATGTTGAGTTGACTGCATCATTGTTCTTTTAACAATTTGGATTTTTAACAAAGAGATCAAGCGGGAAAATACATATTGCAATAGTGAGTTAGTGTTGCTAAATACATTATTTCCTACTTTTTTTATTTAAACAAATAGCATGAAAATCTTACTTACTACAATAATAATCACTCTAAATGCCTTTTCATTATCAAGTCAAGTAGCTAGCATTGATACAACTAAAATGGTAAGTAAACCATGGTATATTGCAGCTACAGAGACTACTGCAATAAATGTAATTGTGAATCGCTTCGACCTATATGTATTAGCTGCAGAATGGGCAGATGTGAGTCCTACATCATGGAAACGGAATTTTGAAAGAGGTTTCCTTTCTGATGGTGACAGTTTTAATACAAATTTCTTTGCTCATCCATATCATGGTTCTTTGTATTTTAATTCTGCAAGATCTTTGGGTTATTCATATTGGCAGAGTATGCCTTATGTACTTGGAGGAAGCCTTATGTGGGAATTTCTTGGAGAGACAGAACCCCCAAGTGAAATAGATATAAACACTACAACATTAGGTGGAATTTACCTTGGTGAAATGACCAATCGATTATCGCGCGCATTGTTATATGATGATGGGATTCGGTCTTATAAGTTTATTAGGAATTTTGGTGCGTTAGCACTTAATCCAATAGGCCAAATAAACAGTTGGCTGTATGAGGATGTGAATGCCTCATTTAGAGGAAAGAATAAAAAGAAATTTCCGATTAGGTCTCAGTTATCATCGGGAATAAGTATTCCAATAAGAGAAATAGAAAGAGTAGATGCATTAGGTCGAGCGAACATTCATTTTGCAATGATATATGGTGATCTATTTTCAAGTGGAGTTTTTAAACCATTCGATTCATTTGTTTTAAAATCTTGGATAGATTTGGGTTCTAGGAAAGCTGAAAAACAATTCTATATGAATATAAGCTCAAATGCGAAGATTTTCAGATTCTTAATCAACGACAATTCTGCATTTTCAATTTCTCAACATTATGATTATATGGAAAATCAGATATTCAAAACGGGGATGCTTGGCATAACTGCAGATTATACAATTAGAAAAAACTTTGGCTCATGGGGATTTGTTGGGACCGCTAATCTGGGACTGATCCCTTTTGGTAGTTCTAATTCGGAAATAGTCGATTATCTCAATGAGACAGTCGATGAAGAATTTTATAAAGAGTATGTATATGGCAGAGGATTAATATCTAAATTAGAATATATAATTTACACCAATAAGTTTGGAAGACTTACATCATCGTATAGTCATTGGTATTTAAATACTGAAAATTATACCCAAGGGATTGAGAATACTTCTGTTTTACAAGTAAAATATTTCTACCCGATTTCTAAATCTCTAAACATAGGCCTAGAGCTACTTAATTATACTCGAAATGCCAGATATGAAGAGATTCCGCAGTTTGAAAATATAGATGAGAACTATCTTGAAATGAAGCTATTAGTAGCGAAATCATTTTAAGTATTTTTGTGATCAAATAAAACAAGCTTAAATGAAAGATACCAAACTAAAGAAAGTTAAACAAGATAAAAGTGCTATCCAGACATTGTTCAGAACGGTATCAAAAAACCATTATGCGCTATTGGCAATGATTGATAGAAAAGCGAATATCGTTCTTACTATTAATTCTATCATTATCTCTATCATTTTAGGAGCTAGTTATTTGGCTCCAGAAGAACAAAAGGCCGACATTGAAGTTCTTACAACAATTACGATTTATTTCAGCCTAACTTCTATGGTTCTAGCAGTGCTAGCGATCAGGCCTCACAATTATAAGAATCCCAAGTCTATACTTTACAGCGGTACATTCGCAAACATAACGATTGAAGAATTCAAAAAATCATTTAAAGAGATGATGGTTAGTGGTGAAGTCATCTACGATAATATGATAGATGACTTGTATAACTTAGGTACATCCATCAAAAGCAGACAGAAATTGGTATTCTATTCTATTATAGTTTTTGTATGTGGAATAGTCATTAATCTAGGATTAAGTTTCTTTTATTTATAAATATCAATTGTGATCTAATTGTTTAATCACTTTAGGCTATCTCAATACTAACATGTTAATCTAAATTCTTAAGTTATGAACTATATTCAAAAAACTTCAATTAGATTTCTAATATATTTAGTGTTGATAACATTATCATTCACTATCTCCGCTCAAAAAAATGAGGTAAATCCTTTTTCATCTTTACCTGAGAAGGCATTGCTACATACTGCATACCTTATCGGAGATAGCGGAGGATTAGATAGTGAAGATCCACCTCAAAACCTAGTTCTCTCCGATGTGAAAAGTAAAATTAATGAAGATCAAAATGCATCGATTTACTTTCTTGGAGATAATATCTACCCTGATGGTTTACGGGATACAATTGAAGGATACAGCAAAGATCTGGATATTATAGATGCGCATATCGACCTTGCAGAATCAATAACTAATAAAAGTTATATGATTCCTGGAAATCACGATTGGGAGAGCACATCCACAAAGTATAATAGTATGGTCGCGTTGACTGATTATCTAGATGTTAATAGTAGTAATCTCAAACTAAAACCGAAAAATGGTTGTCCAGACCCCTATGTCATAAAGATATCAAAAGATCATGTGTTTATTATAATAGACAGCCAATGGTGGGTAGATAATGCGGATGATGATGGGCAATCCTATGAGCATTGTGATATCAATAGTCGTCATGCGATGATGTCTGAATTAGAAAGAATATTCATTAAACATAAAAATGATCAGATTACAGTGTTATTGCATCATCCATTAATGTCCAATGGTAACCATGGCGGAAAGTTTTCGCTAAAACAACACTTATTTCCTCTAACAAGTATAAACCCTAAACTCTATTTCCCCCTGCCAATATTAGGATCATTACTGCCCATTTATAGGAATTTAGGAATAAATAAACAAGATGTATCCTATCATTGGAACAGACAATTGAAAGCCATGTTTGATAGGATTATTTCTTCTTCTGGTGTCAAGAGAATCCTATTTGTTTCGGGACATGAACATTCACAACAATTGTTTAGCCCTGATCCATTAATCAGTAAATCAGAGGTTCATTATCTAGTAAGTGGTAGTGGATATAAACAATCCTATGTCCGTCAAGGAGGTAATTCGATGTTTGTATCTGACCAAAGAGGTTATCAAAAATTATACTTTTATAAAGATGGTTCTGTTTGGCTTGATATAATATCAGTCTCTGATCTAGGACATACAAAAGTGATTTATAGAACTGAATTATTTGATAAAAATATCGTTATCGACTCAGATATACAGAGATCTTTTAAACCATTGAAAGATAGTGTAACTGTGTGTCCCACCAAGACATTCGAAGTGGGGCAAGTAGGAAGATTTTTTGTGGGTGATCAATACAGAGATGTTTGGAGGACTAAAGTAAAAGTTCCTGTAATTAACCTTGAAGAAATAAAGGGGGGCCTTACTCCAGTAAAACTAGGCGGCGGAGCTTCGTCAAATTCATTACGACTAATGGATAGTGAAGGCAAAGAATATATACTGAGATCAGTTGTAAAAGTGTATAATAGATTCTTGAAAAGTCAGTATAGTGATATCATTTGGTTAGACTTTTATGGAGATGAAAATGCTTCTGCATTGCCCTATGGGACATTGAGCATTGGGAGATTGTCTGATGCTATCGATCTTCCACATAGTGATCCTAAGTTATATTATTTATCACATCAAGAAGCTCTCGGTTTATATAATGACCTATTGGAAGAAGGCTTGTATATGTTAGAAAATAGACCAGACGGCAAAAAATGGAAAAATGAAAAATCATTTGGTTATGCTTCAAATATAGTAAGCAATTCAGATATGGTGAAAGCCGTATCTTCAAAAGCTACTCATAAAATAGATCAACGAAGTGTATTGAAAGCTAGACTATTTGATATGTGGATACATGATTGGGATAGGCATGATGATCAATGGAGATGGTCAAAATCTGAGCAAGGAAAGATGACAATCTATAAACCGATCCCTAGAGATAGAGATTGGGTTTACTTTAAGAGTGAGGGATTAATTTATTCGTTTATTGGTAAATATGTCGAAAGAAAACACAGCTCATTTAAACATGAAATATCAGATATTGAGGGAATTAATATGTCACCCGCTCATTTTGATAGAGCTAATCTCAATGAATTAGAATGGTCTGATTGGAAACAAATAACAGAAGAGATGCAGCTTGCGCTCACTGATGATATTATATACCAAGCATTATCAGAAATGCCAAAAGAAATATTGCCCATTGTAAAAGAAGAAATTCATAGCAAATTAGTACAGAGGCGAAATGACTTAATGAAATATTCTCAGAACTACTATAAAATATTAGCAAGTGAAGTATCGATAGTAGGGACTGATAACGATGATAAGATAACCATTACAACCATCGGTGTTGATTCTACAAGAGTACAGCTAACAGCAATGAGAAAAAAGAAGGCTGATATCACAAAGTATAAAAGAACATTTTCGAATAATGAAACTGAAGTGATCAGGGTATATGGAATGGAAGGTGAAGATAAATTACAGCTGCCCGAAAATACAACTGCAACAAAGATTCAATTTATTGGCGGATTAGGGACGGATGAAGTAGAGTATACTGGAATAGAAAAAACACGTTTGACAGTATTTGATAGCGCAGATGGTGTCCTAATACAAAATAACAACCATATAAAGACTAATCTAAATGACAATATCTTCAATAACAGATATGATAGAAACGAGTTCAAGTACAACTCTATACTACCGACAATAAGCCTAGGGTCTACATTTGATGAAGGGCTATGGCTGGGGGCTGGGTTTATAAAGACTTTCCATGGTTTTAGGAAAGTACCTTTTGCAAGTAAGCATAGGTTATCCGCTAAAATAGCACCATTTACAGCAGCATCTATGATGTTAGATTTTAATTCTCAATTTAACAATATTGGTATTAATGATGTACAGCTGATTAGTAATATTTACTACCATAGTCCTGACTACATCAACTTTTTTGGACTTTTTAATGAAAGGAATAATTTACAGGATCCTCAATTTAATAGGGTCAAAGTATCGAGTTATGGTTTAGAATTAAAACTGAAAAAAACTTGGAATCAAGAAGCCATATCTGTTAGCATTGGTCCTAATATTGATAGTTATAAAGTCGGTACAGATAAAGATAAAATACTAGAGAATTATGAGCTCATTCAAAAGCAGTACAATGATCAAGAATTTTATTATGGAGGCGCAGCAAATCTTACATTGCAAGCTGTAAACAATAATCTAACACCTTCATCAGGTTTTAAATATACAGTGGATTTCGATTATACAAATGGCATTAATCAAAATGCCAACGCTCTTAACATACAATCTGATTTTGTGTTTTACTTACCTATCATCAGAAAACCAAATATGGTTTTGGCGGTCAATACAGGATTAGCTATGCAATACGGTGAGACAGATTGGTTTTTAACACCATCTATAGGCGCTAATAATCATTTGAAGTCATTTAGGAATGATCGATTTAGAGGGCAATCAATTTATTATTATCAAGCAGAATTAAGAAGTGACCTTATAAGTATAAACAATAGATATCTTCCTATGGATATTGGGTTAACAATTGGATATGAAGCCGCACATGCAAAGTATAGTAACATATCAAAATCTATGGATGGCGTAAGTATTGGTTTGTCATTTAATATTGGCGACTTGATTTTACTACATCCGTATTATGCCAGAGCCGAGAAACTGAATGCTTTTGGTCTTAGTATGGGTTATTCATATTAACTTTTCTTCCAACACCTACGTTAAATAAAGAGATTTTCAATGAATATATAAATTAAGAGTAATAAGTAAACTCTATTCTTAAATTATAAAGTACCGATATGCTGTTTTTGTGTAGTAATATCTATTTGTGCCTAGTTTTCTGTCTTGGAATTAATACAATGTGCTGAGAGTATAGTATAAAAAGTGATATATGAATGTAGATGAAAGATATTGAAATCCTTTGTGAAATGAATATTTAATTAAAAGTCCACTTGTAAAAATCAGTTATGAATATTATGTGACTCAGTTGAAATATAAGTAGAAAAGCGACTATAATTACACAACAACTTCAGAAGTGATTTGACTTGCTTCACAATATAAACTAAGGAATTCTTTCGCTGATTCTAAAGAGCTCATCAATTTATCATTGCCAAAAAAATCATAATACACAAGTGCTAAATGTTTTATATCTCGGGTAACCATTGTTCTTTCAGAATCGCTGGTCGGCGTCCCAAAAAAGCCTAATGTATCCTTTACTCCAGGCATAAACTCAATATTAAGTGGCCCTCTCCCAATTGCTTGATAGATATTGGAATCTCCAATATCAAGTATAACATCATTTTCTATATTAGCTATATTAAACCCTCCAATGGAATACTGTGAAGTTATGGACATCAGATTTATAGTATCTACTATATTATTTACTTTGTACAGGCCTTTCCCTAATCTCAACCTTCTTAATAGTGCTTCTGCAGACGGTCTATATCTACTCGGCTTTTTACCGCAAACTCTATATGCTTGTCGAGTTTCTGCAATAATTTCTAATTCAGATTCAACTGTGGACTCAAGGATTTGAATGTACTGATCTTCTATCTTAGACATTTTGGATAAAAGCTCCGAAGAAGAATTCTTGACAATTACTTCACTGGTAATAATTCCTAATCTACAATTTGGAAGGATACTTTTTAAAGAGTCACTTATTGAAAATGTAATACTCATATTTTGGATAACAAATCCTTATAATTTAATTATTGAAATTTTTAATAACATCTATGCAGACGTTTTTAAATCATCATCTTCGGGTGGCATTTTAGAAATATACATGATTATCAAACCGCTGAACAGTAAAACCAGCTTAATGCTTATACTGATTCCAGTGCCAAATGAAGAAATCCAACTTAAAAAGGTGAGCTGTAGTCCTACCATACTAAGTATAATGGATAAAATTCCTGCTAGAAATAATAAATAACCAATAAATGTTACATATCCTTTATTCATAACACACTTTTTATTTTTAAATGCGAATTTACAATTAATGTTTGATCAAATTACAAAGATTTCCTTAGTGCATGTCATAACAACATCATATTACATTCCTTCTTCTGGATTACTTGTCTAGATAGAAAGAAAGGTTTATTTTGCAACAAATTCTAATCAAAAAATGTCAACACAAACCCTCAAATTGATTGAATGCCCACGAGATGCTATGCAGGGCATTCATGATTTTATTGATACCGACCTAAAAGCTGATTATATCAATAGTCTATTAAAAGTTGGTTTTGACACTATTGATTTTGGGAGTTTTGTTTCTCCTAAAGCCATTCCTCAAATGAAGGATACGGCTGAAGTACTATCGAAGCTTGACCTAGATAATACAAAATCAAAATTACTAGCTATAGTTGCCAATATGCGAGGTGCCAATGATGCTTCTCAATTTTCTGAAATTGGTTTTCTAGGATATCCTTTTTCTATCTCTGAAACATTCCAACTAAGAAATACAAATGCAACAATAGAGGAGTCCCTCGATCGAGTAATGCAAATTCAAGATTTGTGTGGAAAAACAAACAAGGAATTGGTGATTTATATCAGTATGGGATTTGGTAATCCATATGGAGACGAATGGAATGTAGAAATATGTCAAAAATGGGTTGATAAACTTGCTGAAATAGGAATCAAAATCATGGCTCTTTCTGATACTATTGGTGTTGCAAATCCGGGTTCAATCTCGTATTTATTTTCTAATCTAATTCCACCCTATCCAACTGTAGAATTTGGTGCGCATCTGCATACTAGACCAGATGCATGGGAAGATAAAATAATAGCAGCTTACGATAGTGGATGTAGAAGATTTGATTCTACTATAAGTGGATATGGAGGATGTCCAATGGCCAAGGATGAC
>Ga0209187_1002418_pt1 | contig 17786 bp, 13 predicted proteins | sample BantaG_FD_187430 | JGI IMG/M metagenome (GOLD analysis project Ga0209187, IMG submission 187430) | Marine algal microbial communities from Bantry Bay, Ireland - BantryBay_4 metaG (SPAdes) (version 2) | ecosystem: Host-associated > Algae > Red algae > Unclassified | place: Bantry Bay, Ireland... | reverse complement strand
ATGGAGAGGGGTGTAGTGTCAGAGTTGTGGGTGTTTTTGTTGTTTCAAATATAAGGATTTTTTCTCTTTTGATGGGTTTAGCTTTCAGTGGGCTTTCAGGATTGACAGGATTTTATTTGATGTTTAGCTATATATATCCGAGTTACTTTATCGTAAATACAAATTTCACGAGCCATGTCGATTCCTCGATTATCTCAAATGCATTATTTTTTTTGTGCAATTTCCAATCTATTACCACCAGGATCTCTAAAATAAAAGCGAATCCATTTTTCAACGGGTTGTTTATCTAAAATTATTTTTACCCCGTAACTTTCTAGTCGTAGTTTTGCTTTTTCCAGATCATCAACTTGAAAACACAGGTGTCGTTTGCTGTTGTTATTATCAATCTCTTCGAGCGAGATGTGTACTTGCTGATTTTCGTTAACTTTAAACCAGGCACCTCCGTTCTTTTGCAACTTTTTGGCTTTTGGAATTCGTTCCAATCCTAATATTTCTTCATAAAAATGGATCGCTTCTTTTTCTTTTTCCGCGGGAACTCGAAATTGAGCATGATGAAGACTCGTAATCATAATTTTTAAGTTTTAAATAGTATCCTAATCTAAAATATCCTCTCTATTCTGCAATATAACCTGTATCTAAATTCGTGCTCGCGAGATATCTTTCTGATAATTGAAAGATAACACTTTTTTTCATGGTAGAAACTTTGTGATGATATTTTTTAATATGATTTTTTCCTTATATTTGAATCATGAATCTCTCCTCTTCTATATCCACTCTGGAGCACTTCCCCACCAGCACTCGCCAACAATGGAAGGCCCTGCAACAAAAGCTCTTGAAGGATAACTTTCTATTGTTGCTGACCGAGGCAAACTGGTACGGACACGTGGAAGAAGGTAAGTACGAAGCCATTCTAAAAAGTAAAAAGCAGCCGGCACTCGCCACCTTATTTGATCCCAGTTTTAAGGCTACGCAAAATCATTGGCGATCGTTAACCGATGCGATGAATTTGAGGGGATTTTTTGTTCCAGTGGCGGCACTGAAAAAAAATTCGGTGGCGCAGATTACGGAGCATTTGGCGTACTTGCGGGCGTACGAGCAGTGGATGGATTTACCGCGATTGTTACAATTGACGAAGGCGGGAGCGAGTGAGACGAATTATCGAGACATTCCACTACCCTATTTATTTAGCTGGGAACATTTTCGGCAGTTTGCGTTTTTTCTGGCGCAGCAAAAACAGGTCAAGCCTTATTTATTTCAACACCGTTTTCGGGCGGGTAATTTTGCGCAGTTTTTGCCGGGGCAACAGGTAATTGCCTATTTACATCTATTGGCACTGGATTTTTTCGGACTTGGCGATCGAGGTATTAAAATAAAACGGCTGGCGGAAGCCGCACAACCTTCCGTTCAAACATTTATGGAAGAATACGAAGCGGCCCTGGTTGCCTTTTTTGAAATTATTAAAAATCAAAAACAAGTTCCTAACAATATTCCTACGGCGACGAATATCAAGGAGGATTATTTTAAAATTTGCCGTGAGGATCTTCCGCTCGTAAAATTTCAGGAATTACTGGACAATCAGTCGGGGAAAAAACTGGGCGAAACGTTGCCAGAGGCGACTTTTCAACTATTGACCAACGGTAGCGAAAAAGCGGGAACCCGGATTAAAAATATCTTTGGCCAGAAATCTATTGTAGCGCGCTTACAATCCGTTCGGGAAAAAGGACATCAGGAAAACTGGCCCGCGTTCGCTCCGGACACATCCATGTGGACCGATAAAAAACAAGTCCAGTGGCATCAATGGTCTCCCAAGAAACGAGAAGCAATTTTAACGGCGCTTAGCTTTATGCTTCCGGAGCAACAACTTGCGCTCACCAACGTCGCCAAAGACCGACTCGCTTTGTCATTAATTACGGCCACTAATCAATTTACCAGTCCTTTTTTACATTGGAAATTAGAAAATCAACAGGTACTACCATCCCTTCCCGCACTTCCGTCCGTGGAGACCCAACGATTACGTGAAGCCTTTTTCCAAACGCAAGGCGAAGAAACCAAAGCCAACCATCGCCTAACCGCCTTAACAAAAAAATTACGAAATTTAACTTCCAGAGTAGAAGTAACGACAATGGTAGAAAAAGAGGCGTCCTTTACCCAGCCACATCTGCAAGACAAATGGCAAATATTTATCCGCTCCCACCTGACTTCGATTGCCAATCAGATCACTTTTGATGAGCACAAAATGCGACAATACGGAATTCTGGAAGGCGACGAATTACCGGACGAACGAAAAAATATCTGGTTGCAAGAAATGTTAAAAATTGAGGAAGAAGTAAAGCCATACGTGTTGTTTGTAAAAGGAGCTTTCCGGACCGCTCTGCCTATTCGGCGAACGGTGCGATTTGATCCGTATCGCCATAGTCTGGACGGTGTGGAGTTTGATCCACAAACTTTTGGTAATCAATTTAAATGGCAAAGCGGGGAGGTAATGCGGACGTTGCGCCACGAAGTTGCCCGGGGCGAAGCGGAGCAACTTAATGCGTTTGCGCTGGATTCTTCGGGTTCTATGGAGCACGAAAAAATGCGTAATTTATTTAAAATATTATATTTATTAGTACTCGGTCTGGAGGATCGTAAAAGCCACGATGCTTTTCACTTTTTTGGTACCTTCTTTATTGAAACTGTCAACATCTCGGATACCTATACCAACCGTTCAGTACTGTACACCATCATTCGAAATATTGCTAAAATTGTGAATGCCGAGGTGGTCTACGGCGGTCGCGGTGGCACGAATATCAGCGAAGGAATCACCCGCTGCCACGAGGAAGTCATGACGCTCAAAAATAAATTACAATTGTCCCAACCAGAACTGAACTTACTTTGCTCAATCTTTGTCATTACAGATGGAGAGCCTTCGATCGGGGTAATAAATACAGCGGATTTGTCGGAGATGATTCAGGGCCTACGCCAAAATGGAGAAATTGCCATCAAAGGAATTTTTGTCAAACCAGAAAATGAAGAGGAAGATGGTGCTTTTATGGAACCTGTTTTTGGGGAAGATAATTACGTAGAAACGGATGATTTTGAAAAGGCGATTCATGAGTTGGTATTGTTGATGTCGAAGACTTATAAGCAGCAGAGGAGGGAAATGGATTGACGATGGGCTTTTTTCTCTTCTAACTTGTTTGGCTTTCAGTGGGCGGACGATGGGCGGACAATTGGCTCTCTTTTTACGTGTTTAGCGAGATGTGATAAGCTTTCTTTGGTCGCAAGCTTTCTGAACTTCATGGGATGCTAGCGCAAAAGGAAAAGTTCGGAAAGCGTCGTCTTGTCTTGGTCGTAAACTAGTAAATTGCATTAATTAAAATTGAAAATGACAGTTCTAAACATAAAAAAAGGAGATATTTTCGATGGAAATACGGTGGCAGATGCCCGAGTATTTGGGGATATTGTCGTGGTCTGGTTAACAGAGAATTTGGTGGAGGTGTATCCGACGGTAGTAGTAAAAAGGGGAGGAAAAACGAAGTATCAAATTGAGGGAAAAACGGTGGTGCGGGCATTGGTACCGCCAGAGAGTGAGCTCCTTATTCTAGAAACGGAGGAGGGGATTTATTATCGTGATTTTGACAATCAGCCGTTACCCGATTCTGAAAACTGGATAGATTATTTTTTGGAGCCAATCAAGGGGCAATTTTACCGAAAATATCCGAGTGGAGAATGGTTTGGAATTGAAGGATATCGTTTGTGGCCGACGGTATTTTTACAGGACGACGTGTTGGTATCGCTGGAGCAAAAGACCAGTAGGCAGTCCGTGGCTTTTATTGACAAAAAAATTGTTATTTCTGCGGGTCATTGTTTAATTCAGGCAGGACGGATCGTAATGGATCGACTATTAACTATCATTAGCTTGTACGGAGAAAAGGTGACGAGTCTGGGCAATCAATCCATTGCGTTTAAAAACGGTGAGCGATTGCAGGAAGTACAAGTTGGTCTACACCAAAAAAGATTTTTATTTGAGAAAACCGGAAGACCCTATTTTATAAATGACGAACTGATCACCGATTATCTGGGAGCCGTAGAATTGGATGCACATCATTTTGAATTATTTGCCAGCACCCAAAACAAATATGCCGTCCGCAATGATTCTTCGGAGGTTTTTTGTTGTGAAGCACAGCCGATCTTTTTAATCGCAGAAACATTTACCAAAATAAAAAACACTTCAGTGGTCGCTTGCCAGCGCAACGCGGACCAATTTATGATCAATCTGGATGGTACGCCTCTGCGATTACCAGGATTACCAGAGCAGTTAATTGAAGCGGTAGAAGATTCCGTTTTTCAGGTACACCAATCCAAAGTACGTAATATCTGCGTAGCTGGAAAAAATCAGGTGTACGACGAAACGGCGGATCAAATTTTCACCATCAATGACCAACAGCCTGACCGTATCGCCGATCCAGAACATTATCATACCGATATCGGCATCGCTTATTTCGGCAAAGAGGCAAAGTTGTTTCTAAAAAAATATCGTATCCTGCTCGAACTTCCCAACGGTACCGACATCCGTGAAATCACCAGTGGTCCGGACCAAAAACTATTGAACGCCATAGATGAAAATGGTCAATCGGTCGTACTGGACATTCGTAAAGGATTTATCAATCTGGCCATTGCCACCGTCGACGATGAAGTGGTTTCGGAAGTATTCGATCAACCCCGAAAAATGGGATTGATTACCGTTCAGAACGTCGCCCTAAAAACACTCGGCGGACAAACCGATCGCGTCGTCAATCTGGACGAACCAGCACTGAAATTGTTTACGTTACCCGATAAATTTACCACCGTCCTCGCCTCCGACGATGCCTCTCTTTTTCAGTCTTCGGAGATTCTCAGAATTGATTATTCGGCCCTCATTGAACTGGGTGATATGGTCCTGGTTAAGGCAGATTTTATTGCCTATACCGACGCCAGTTTTGCGGTATTGATTGATCAGATCACAGGACAACCCTTGCATCTTGAAGGTGCAAATCATAAAATTGAGCTGGTAACGGGTTTATTGCCCGCCACGCTAAAAAAGGAATTTTTTATCGGCGCTCACCGAATGATTAGCGCCAATACCTTGACCGAAGAATTGCAGGCCAGACAATTACTCTTTGCGCTTGACTCTCGAAAAACCTGGTTGCCTTTTCAAGATAATGTGTTGCCTGCGTTTAGTAAACTAATTGATTTGCGAGGAACGACGAGCTGGGGATACCGATTGTGCGAGATTGCCAATCGTAATGGAAAACGGGAGTTGGTGGCCATTGAAAATAAACCGCCGTACCGGATTTTGGTAGAAAAGGGTCGATCCGGAATGAAAATAAAATTGATTGATCGGAATGAGCATAAATTGCGGACGCCTCAGGAACGGAATCTGTTTTTGAAAATTTTTATGCGGGATCCGGGGGTGTTGGTGGAAGTGGAGTAAGGGACTGATGAATGATGAATGATGAATGTTCAATATCGAATATTGATTGATGCGCTTTAACTTGAACAAAAGAATGAAGTAGTGTAATACTAATAGATAGATGAGCCTGCTCCATAGCCGTCAGGCTATTAGGTGATTATACAAGTGAAAAACAAATTTCCTTTTGAAAAACAACTACCTATGTAATATGTGATTTTATAAATTTAGATTTAAGTACAATTTTAAATGACTGATAATCAGTAGGTTTATTTTTTAAAGCTATATTTTAAAATGATTGAAATTTTAAATTTTATGAAGAGCGAAATTTAGGCGTTTTCACTACTCAGGCAACCCTGGATGGTAAACCAATGCTGAGGGTTTTTCATGATAATGACGGAGATTTTCAATTTCATAGCGAAGAAAATCCTGATATTGAAAACTCAAGGCTTATTACGCTGGAAAGTTTAGTAAGACAAGATCCAGCCAAAAACGTAAATTTATTATTAACTCATTCCCAAGAATTCTGAATGGGAAATTTTAACCTAAAATCGTTGTCAAAATGAGTAATTTGTTGTAAATTTGCACCCCTAACCCAAATATTTGGGTTAAATAGAGGAAAAATGGCTTTGTAGCTCAACTGGATAGAGCACTTGACTACGAATCAAGAGGTTACAGGTTCGAATCCTGTCAAGGTCACTAAGCGGTTTTTTAATCGTAATTTATACATTATTTTAATACAAGAGACATGTCTAGAGTTTGTCAACTAACGGGAAAGCGTCCGGTCGCTGGTAATAACGTATCGCATTCGAACCAAAAGACGAAGCGTCGTTTTCTACCTAATTTACAGAAGAAACGTTTTTATATTCCAGAAACGGACGAATGGGTGACCATGAAAGTTTCTTCCAAGGCGATCCGTACCATCAATAAACTAGGTGTTTTTGCATATCTCAAGAAATTGGAACGCAAAGGCGTAAAGACTGGTGTAAAATTATCAAAATAGCATTTTTAAAAATATCTACCAATGGCTAGAAAAGGAAATAGAATTCAGGTGATTCTGGAATGTACAGAACACAAAACAACGGGACTTCCCGGAACTTCCCGTTACATTACGGTGAAAAACCGAAAAAATACGCCCGAACGCTTGGAACTGAAAAAATTTAACCCGATATTGAAAAAGATGACGCTACACCGCGAAATTAAGTAAACGGCGAGCATCTTTATTATTTCAATTATCCAAAAAATTATAGATCATGGCAAAGAAAGTATCGAAGAACTCCAGAGTCGGACAAAGAGCAGCAAACGCTGGTTCCGGCCGTGATTTCGTAAAAGTTGTTAAAAGTGTAAAAGATCCGGCTACCGGAAAATATTCTTATAAAGAATTAATGATACACAAAGACAAGGTAAAGGAATTTTTCGCATCGAAATAATACCCTTTTACCAACCGGTAAAATAAATAAAATGGTTATCTCGTAAAACGAGGTAACCATTTTTACTTTACGGGAGACCTTATGTCAGAAATTTAGGTCCTGGATAGCCAGGTTAAATAATTTTTTCAACCTTTCGCTGCTTCAATTTGTATTATTAATTGTATTTTCCAAACTCAACTTAATTTGAGTAGGTAACGAATAAAAAACAGAATCTCGCTCATTAGCAGCGAGACAAGTTGAGCCAATTGTTTGGTGGCGATTGCTGTTAATTTTTACTCGTAATATAACGATAGAAGAAAGCCAACCAGCCAACCGGCTACGTGTCTCGGCTGTAAGCCAAGAACCAGCAAATAGCTTCTTAAAATATATACAATCACTTTAGAAATCCCCGGTTTATTTTACAAAACTAACTAACAACGATTATGAGTTTTTTTAAAAAAATGTTTGGCAAAAATGAAAAAGATGAGGAAACCATCAAATCAGAAAAGGCCGAACTAGACAAAGGACTGGAAAGAAGTAAAACTGGCTTCTTTGACAAAATATCCAAAGCCGTCGCCGGAAAGGCTACCGTAGACGTCGAAGTACTCGATGAATTGGAAAATGTACTGATCACCTCCGACGTGGGGCTTGAGACGACCGTCAAAATCATTGAACGGATCGAGGCCCGCGTAGCCCGCGACAAATACATTAATACGAGCGAACTAAACGAGATTCTTCGTGATGAAATCGTTCAATTACTCGCCGAAAATAATAATACCCAGGAGATTGAAGACTTCTGCCCTCCTACCGATGCCAAACCTTACGTAATGATGGTAGTAGGCGTAAATGGGGTGGGTAAAACGACCACGATCGGTAAACTGGCTTACCAGTTTAAAGAAATGGGATTAAAGGTTGCCCTGGGAGCAGGGGATACTTTTAGAGCAGCGGCGGTCGATCAATTAGAGATCTGGGCCAATCGGGTGGGTTGTGAATTTTTCTCCAAAGGAATGTATACTGATCCGGCAGCCGTAGCTTACGAAGCGGTTCAATACGGAATCAATAATGATTGCGATGTCGTCATCGTCGATACCGCCGGTCGATTACATACCAAGAAAAACTTGATGCTCGAGTTGACCAAGATCAAAAATTCCATGAATAAAAAAATGCCCGGTACGCCGCATGATGTCATGCTGGTACTGGATGCAACCACTGGACAAAACGCCATCGAACAGGCAAAGCAGTTTACTGCTGCAACGGAAGTTACTTGCCTGGCACTGACTAAACTGGATGGCACAGCCAAAGGGGGTGTTGCCATCGGCATCAGTGATCAATTTAAAATTCCAATTAAATATATTGGTATCGGGGAAGGAATGACGCAACTACAGGTTTTTAATAAACGGGAGTTTGTGGATTCGTTCTTCAAGAAAATTGAAGGCTAATTTTTTGGTCGCAAGCTTTCTGAACTTCGCGGGATATCAGAGCGCGAAGGGAAAAGTTCGGAAAGCGTCGTATCGGTCGGACTGCCAAAGTCACTTTGTTTAGGATGTTTTATCGATTAAAAGCGAGAACTGTTAATTTTGGAACATTCCTTGAATAGAAGATAGTAGCGGACTGTCAATCCGTCGTAGGGGTTATAAACCTTTACTTTGATGATTTACACCAGATATGGGCTTGCCTTATATCTGGTTTTCTTTTTTTAGGCATTACGATAAATTAGTATTGTAGTATTAGACTTTATTCATTTAGAAAATCGAGGACGGCTTTTTCCCAGGCAATCGAATCATTCACCAGATAGCTTTGGTGACCAGAATTTTCCATCCACACTAATTTTTTGGTACCTGCCAGATTATCAAAAATTTGCTGAGTTTCCGGAACACTTACGCGGGCATCTTTCGTACCGGACATTAGTAGCGTTGGAACCTTAATACTTTTTGCGTAGTCCTTCGGATTGTGTTCAAATGCATCAAAGCCGCTTTGCCAGCCTCCATAAAACATCAGCATTTCCGCAAAGGGATAAGAGGGCGCATTGAGCGCATCAAAACGTTTTCGGACGGTCCCCAATAAAGTACCAAATGGACATTCCAAAATAATCTTATCGGGCTGAACATCGTGGGCATAGACTGACCGCATGATCGACGCGGCGCCCATAGAACTACCCATCAATGTCTTGGGCAATTCGGGGAACAACGAATTGACTACTGATAAAGCCCGCGCTACATCGGCTCCTTCGTGAAACCCAAGACTGGTCTCCAGACCTTCCGATCCCCCACTGCCGGGAAAGTCAACGAGCAAGGTATTGTAGCCCGCGGCGTTGAGCCGATTTCCGTATCCTACCATCCCCGATTTAGAATTTTGGTAGCCGTGAAAAAGTAGTACAACTCCTTTCGGTTTGGGGACTTTTAAGAGCCAGGCTTCCAGTTCATAGCGTCCAGAAATTTTTAGGGTTTCAAATTTATCTTTTGGGAAAATTTTATTTTCGGGACGGGAGACGGTTACGCCAGTAAACGCCAGTTTTCCTTTTTCCAGCAAGCCGAGGTCTTCCGGTTTCTTTTTCTCAAATCCGGTTTCTGCGGTAAAATGGGTGAGTTGCCAGGCATGGTTGTAGAGGATTACGTTGAGGAGGACAAAGAGAAGTAGAAAAATGACGGTGAGGCGGGTGAAGATTTTTTTCATGATATTTGGTTAGTAGCCAGCGTATTTCATTGATCTACGGTTTTTAGTCAAGACAGTTAGAAAGCTTATGTATTTTTTAATATTGATTGATAAACCTCTCTTCCAGACAACCACTACAACTTTTAAAGGTCTAGTACCCCAAGCACTAAATAATCCGGTTTATTCCTAAAAATACTTTATTTTGTGGAAAAATATTGAAACGGGTTTTCTTTCGACCCGTAAAAAAGACATCAACATCACCCAATTTCTCCCTTATGGCTGCGAAGCGACCTAAAAAATCCAAGAAAGTAAAGATCGCAAAATCCTCCGGAACCAAAAAAGCGTTAAAAAATAAGCCAGCGGGTACGGGACGGATCGTTCCTTTACTAATTGTATTGGCCGTTACGCTGATCGTTTTTATTCCTTCGTTGTCAAACGATTTTGTCAACTGGGATGATGATGTAAACATTATTGAAAATGTAAATCTTGAGAAATTTAACTGGGAAAGTATCAAAAATATTTTCCATCCCGTCGAAGGGCACGTCATCGGAAATTATAATCCACTGACCATTTTTACCTTTGCCATCGAAAAACACCTCGTTGGACTGGACGCGACGCTTTACCACGTCAACAACCTCATCCTCCATCTCCTCTGTACCTTTTTGGTCTATCGTCTAATGTTGTTGTTGCGGTTGAGTCCGATGGCGGCCATGTTAGTGGCACTCTTCTTTGGTATTCATCCGATGCGGGTCGAAAGTGTGGCGTGGATTACCGAACGAAAAGATGTTTTATTCGGTGCTTTTTATCTGGGGGCCTTGTGTCTCTATGCACGATACGTAGCGGAGGGTTTAAAAAATAAAAAACTGGTCTGGATCGTACTGGGGTTATTTGTTTTTTCTTTATTATCAAAGATTCAGGCGGTGGCACTTCCATTGACGATGTTGGCGGTTGATTATTATTTTAAGAGACCATTGAATTTTAAATTGATTATTGAAAAGATACCCTTCTTTGCGCTCTCCCTGTTTTTTGGTTTATTGGGAATTTATACGCTGTCGCTGCAAGGTAGTCTGGCGATGGCGGATGATTTGACGAATTATAGTTTTTTTGATCGACTGTTGATTGGAGCTTATTCCTGGATTGTGTATCTAATCAAAGTCGTTGTTCCCTATAAAATGGTCGCATTGTATCCCTATCCCAAATTTTTGACCTGGCAATTTTACGTGGCGCCTTTTATTGCACTCGGTACGGTAGGTGCTGCTTTCTGGGCGTATAAAAAAGAGATGACCGGAATCGTTTTTGGTTTTTTGGTTTTCTTTTTTAACGTCGTATTTATGTTGCAAATATTGGGTGCAGGACAAGGTTTTATCGCGGACCGTTTTACTTATATTCCTTACCTCGGATTATTTTTTATGGTGGGTTACTATTATGATGAATTGAACAAAAAAGACGTAAAAAAAGCAAATACATTAAAATATGTTTCGTTTGCCTTTCTGGCGGTTTATGCTTTTTTGAGTTTTCAACAAATCAAAACCTGGAAAAACGGCGAAACTTTGTGGACCCACGCCATTAATAATCTAGAGGCTACTACCCTGCCCTATGGCAACCGTGGTTTTTACTTTCGAGAGCGTAAAGAATATCAAAAAGCATTGGTAGATTATAATAGTGCCATCCAGCTAAATTCCTCCAAAGGTGAATTATACAATAGTCGGGGGAAGACTTATTTTGATATGAATAATGTGCAGCCAGCCATTGAAGATTACCGTCGGGCCATTGCACTGGATAATACAAAAGCAGAATTTCACGTTAATTTGGGTGCGGCACTCGGTGCTCATGGCAATATCCCCGCTGCGCTCCAGGCACTCAATGCTGGCGTAGCTGCCGACCCGGAATTTGCGAATGCTTACCTCAACCGTTCGCTCGCTTACAGTCAACAAGGTCAATTTCCGGAAGCCCTGAAAGATGTCACTGCATACCTGAAACTAAAACCCTACAACTCAGAGATGTGGTACGAAAAAGGACTACTCAATCGAATCCTCGGAAAAAATCCGGAAAGTATCCAGTCCTTTACCCAGGCGCTTCAACTCGATTCCAGTCGTGGTGAATTTTTTTACCAACGGGGTCGAACTTACGCGGGCATGAATCAACCCGACGCGGCGAAGCGGGATTTGCTACAGGCGCAGCAGATGGGGGTGACGATTGAGGAGGATATGAAGGGGTATTTGCGATAGGCTTTTTTCTCTTTTGGCGGGTTTGGCTTTCAGTAGGCGATGGGATATATGGAGCCCCGGGTGTAGGGGGATCCGTAGATACAATTCATAAATTGTATTTACGAATCCCTGTATTTACATCATGGTATCCAATCTTGCCACCTTACCACTCTCCCGATTTCGTCGCTTCCTTTTCCATTTTTTTATTAAAAATATAATCCAGTGGTCTTCCGTCAATGTTACCTATAACCGGAATATTGAGGATACGGGCCAGGGTGGGTGCCATATCTACGACACCAGCAGATTGATCGAAGACCTGTGCTTTAACTTGTGGGCCCATAAAAATCAAGGGAACATTGGTATCGTAATGATAGATCGAACCGTGACTTGTTCCATTGGTACCAACACCGACAAGAGCATATTCATTGAAGCGAATTTTCATTTCTACTCCTCGATCCGGACGGTAATTATTGCGGAAAAAGCTGATGTCTTTTTTGGTGCTGGTGGTCGACATCAACTCTTCGGGAAGATATACATCGGCTACAAAAGGGAGCGTATCGACCGCGTTGGCGACTCTTCTTTGTAAATCTTTTTCGATGATACCGAGTCCCATTGCCTCTTTGTAATCAAGCGCGAATCCCTGATAGTTGGCGATTCTAATGATATCATTTTTCAGTCCGATTTCACGTTGCAGGCGAGCTTCGATGGAGTCAATGATTACGCTGTATTCGGGGGCAGTGATTCGTTGTGCGTCGATACCTCTACGTACTAATTCTTCCGGAATCGGCATTCCACCGTGATCGGCAGAAAGTGCTACGTAATAGTTTTCTGATCCAATTCGCTCGTCGAGGTAGGCGAAAAAATTTCCCATGTATTGATCAAGACGGAGGTAATAGTCCTGTATTTCCTGGCTGTAGGGGCCAAACTGATGTCCAATTTTATCCGCTACGGAACAACTGACAAATAGCATGTCCGGAATTTCATCCATCCCCAGTTTTTCATTTTCAATAATGGCTTTCGCAAATTCGAGGGTGTAGGCATCTCCCATTGGAGAAATCCAGAGAAGTGGTCCTTTTCGAGCTTCGTAGGAAAACGTGGAAACGGGAGGTAAAAAACTAAAAAGGGTGTGTGGAAAAGTAGTTCTTTGCACTCCTAGTTCATAAGGAAAATCATCCTCGCGGGAAGCACTGTATTCTTCTTCTGGCAACATTTTACTCCAGCCTTTTTCCAAAGGTGCTTTCATGAGGTCTTTGCCAATATAATATTTAGTCCATTCCGGAAAAGGAGACTTATAATAGGTAGAAGAGACCATCCGGGTCGTAACTTGATCAAACCAAAAAGCATGATCCGGATTTTTTCCACCCATCAGAACGGACGAACGATCCTTTAAGGCCACCGAGTAAACCTTGGCATCAGGCTGAGCAGCTTTGAGCCAGTCTCCAAGCGCAGGAACGTTCAAATTATAGGGAGAAGATCCGTAGACTTTTGCATTAACTTCGCCTAATCCCATCAGGGTAGTAGAAGTATCGGTGACAGAATAGGGACTTTTGTAGTCTGTTCCTCCACGTGTAAAATAGTTATTTCCCATGATACCGTGCTTCGCCGGATTACATCCGGTGGAAAGGGTGGCATGTCCGGGTGCCGTACCGGTGATGGCGTGCTGATAATTGGCGTTGTTGAAAACTGCCCCGTCATCGAGCAGTCGCCGAAATCCGCCAGTGAACTGGTCTCCAAAACGGTCGAGATATTCACGCCGCATTTGATCGACGGCGATGAAGACGACCAGGCGAGGTTTTTCGATGTCTACTTTCGTTTGGACTGGCCGGGATGAATTCTTGAGGGTATCACAAGCAAGGATGCCAAGTAGCATAAGGGTTGTAAGGAGGATAAGTTTTTTCATGGATTTTCATTTTTATTAGAGGGGCGAATTGCAAATCGCCCTTACAGTTGTTAAGTTGATCTTGGGGCGGTTGGGGCTAGTTCGTGCGAATTGCAATTCGCCCTTACTCGCCGCCCTGCACCTCTGCTCCGTCCTACAGCTGTGGCATTGCCGCGCGGATCGTGTTGGTGATGGCTTCGGTTTCGATGAGGAAGCCGTCGTGGCCCGCCTCAGAGGGAATGGATCGGAAGTGGGCGTTGGGTAGATGTTCGGCGAGCATCTGCTGAAACGGGATGGGGATCAGCAAATCCGATTCGATGCCAATTACGACCGTTGGCATGGTCAGCTGCCTTAGGGCGGCTTCGATGCCGTTGCGATTGCGGCCTATATTATGACTATCCAGTGCCTTGAGTAAGTAATAGTAGCATTGTGCGTAGAAGCGTCGTTCCAGTTTGGTCCCTTGGTACTGGACGTAGGAGGCCGCTTTAAAATCGTCTATTTTATCGTCGTCGGTATCGGTTTGTTGTTTGACATAAGCCTGGATGGTCCGGTAGCCGAGAAGCGCTTGAGCACGGGCGGCTTTGAGGCCGATGGCTCCGGCGCGGTCGTTGTTTTCTCGAAAGGTCGGATCAGCCGTGAGCGCCATTCGTCCGGCTTCATGCAGAGCGATGGCCCAGGCAGATTCGCGGGCGGAAGTAGCGAGGAGGACCATATTTTTTACCAGTGCGGGTTCTTTGAGAGCCATTTCGAGGCATTGGTGTCCACCGCAGGAACCACCGATCAGGAGGGCGAATTCGTCGATATTGAGATGGTCTTTCAACAATAAGTTTACCTTGGCAATATCCCGCATCGTAAAGATCGGAAATTCCAGGCCATAGGAGATATGGTCCTTGGGATTGCGACTTCGCGGACAAGTGGTCCCATAACAGGAACCCAGCATGTTGGCACAAACGATAAAATATTTATCCGTATCAAAGAGTTTGCCTGGACCGAGAAGATTTCCCCACCATTCACGTACGTCAGAATTGGCAGTCAGAGCATGACAGACCCAAATGACATTATCACGAGTTTTACTGAGGGTACCAAAGGTATGATAGCCAATGGTAAGTCGAGGTAGAAGCACACCGGATTCTAGTTGTACGGACTTTTCGTGCTCGTAATATTGAAGATCCTGGATATTAATAGGAATGTTGTAGGTAGTCAATTCTTTTGGATGTTTATTTTGAGGGTAAAGATAAGGAAATTTCCCCTCTATCGTGTTTGGGTATTCGGTGGGGAGAGAAAACGTATCTGGACGAGGACATCCAAACTAGCGGAGGATGGATGGGTAGTTAGCTTATGAACAGAGCTTTCTGAGATTAAGGCATTTTACGAATCGGCGACAGAAGGGATTTTGACGAAAGTCATCCTAAATTTACTGGTAGAATAAGAGTTAATGTATGGTAGATTTGAATTGAAGCACCGATATATGATACGAGTAATACTATAAATTAGTTTTTTTGAGTTATATTATTAGGTACTTGAGTCGAACCTTGGGGGGTGTTTTTTTGTATATATAGATAGAAATACCTGACCCCTCTAGTGCCCAGGAACTAAATAATCCATAATTTTTTTTTCATGAAGCGTAAGCACGTAACGACGGTTTTGGCATTGACTCTGGGCATATACGGAGTTCATCGATTTTATCTGGGACAGAAATTGAAGGGAATTCTTCATTTTGGTCTGGCGATGTTTTCGGGATTTTTATTTTTTGAAGAAGGGGCACCGCTGATTATGTTGCCAGCGATTATTGGATTAATGGACGCCGTCTTGTTTATGGTGATGCCGCAAGAGGAGTTTGATAATCGTTATAATTTTAGTCGTCCAGGGAAACGACAAAGACGCACAACTCCACAACGACGGACACAGGCGTATGATGCGCGGCGTGAGGAGTCATCGTCTTACGAGCAGTCTTTATACGAGGAGCGACAGTGGGATGAGCAACCCTTTAAGCGAACGGGGGTGGCGAAATTTAATCGGCACGATTATGAAGGAGCGATCAAGGATTTTTTGCGGGCGTTGAAGGATGCGCCGAATGATTCAGATTTGCATTTTAACTTGGCGTGCTGCTACTCGATTGAGGAGGAGACGATGATGTCTTTGTATCACCTGGATAAAGCGATCGAAAATGGGTACCAGAAATTTGACAAGATTCATCGCCATAGTTTTTTGAGTTATATTCGTCAGCAACCGCAATTTCAGGAGTTTGTGGACAATGAATATCAACTGATTGAATACTACGAGGAGGTCGAAGAGGCACTGGACGAACAGCCAGACGGACTGGAACTGGATGGGTTGATTGAACAGATTAAAAAACTAGGGGAGTTGAGAGAGAAAGGGATTTTAACGGATGAGGAGTTTGAGGAGCAGAAGCGGAGATTGTTGTAGGGGCGGACGATGGGCTTTCAGTGGGCGCTCTTCAATCGGTGAGGGCTTTCAGTGGGCGCTCTTCAATCGGTGAGGGCTTTCGGTTGGCTTTCGGTTGGCTTTCAGTGGGCGCTCTTTTGACGTGGGCTCTTCAATTGGTGAGGGGGCGGACGATGGGTGTGGAGTGTGGGCTAATAATGGGCGGACAATTAAAAGAGCAAGTCCCTTTAAGGGAGGGAAATGTTTCTATGATTGGCCACATCTTAAACCGGCCTAAAAGCTCAACGAGCAAAAAATAGATAAAGAAAAAGTATTTCTTATGAGGGCGCGGGAGGAAGATACTCCCTGCCAGACTGACATCGGCAGGCAGGCTTCAGGAGGCTGGGAGGTGAGAAAAGCAAAAAAAAAAAGGCCCAATGATGAAGAAGTGAAGTCTGCCTATCTAACAATCCGCATATTTACTAATCCAATAATCCGCATATCAGTTTTCAGGGAAATCAAATTCCAACTGTATATTATCGTCGGGGGTTTCGCGGGTGAGGTTAGAGACGGAGAGGCCGAGGAGGCGGACGGTACCGGCTTCGGTCCAGTGTTGGGTGAGGAGTTCGAGGGCGATAGAGCGGAAGGTGTCGCGGGTTCGGATTTCGCGCTGGTAGGTTTTGGAGCGGGTGTAGATTTGGAAGTCGGGGGTTTTCATTTTTAGGTTGATGGTACGGCCGTAGTTGTCATTTTTTTCCATATAATCAAATACTTTGTGGGCAATGGGTTCGAGAAGAGTCCACATGGAGTCGAGGTCTTTTTGGTCTTCGGAGAACGTACGTTCGGCACCGACGGATTTACGGCGGCGATTGGGCTGGACGGGGCGGTGGTCTTCAGCACGGACGATCCGATAATAATGACGACCCGCTTTTCCGAATCTTTTAAACATCTCAATTTCATCGAATCGTTTGAGATCGGCACCGTTACGAATCCCCATTTTGTGCATCCGGGCAGCGGTGACTTTTCCAATACCGTGGAATTTTTCGACGGGCAGTTTTTCTAAAAAAGCGAGGGCTTCGGCGGGGCGGATAACTTTGATGCCGTTGGGTTTGTTGATATCGGAAGCGATCTTGGCGAGGAACTTATTGAAAGAAACGCCGGCGGAAGCGGTGAGTTGGGTTTGGGCAAATATTTCGGTGCGGATGGCCTCGGCTACTTCGGTGGCGGAAGCGATATCTTTTTTATTTTCGGTGACGTCGAGGTAGGCTTCGTCGAGTGAAAGGGGTTCGATGAGGTTGGTGTACTCGGCAAAGATCGCGCGGATTTTATCGCTGACTATTTTGTATTTTTCAAATCTTGGTTTGACAAAAACCAGATCGGGACAGAGTCGCTGAGCGGTGATACTAGGCATGGCGGAACGGACCCCGTAGCGTCGGGCTTCGTAACTCGCGGCGGCCACTACCCCACGCTGCCGACTGCCGCCTACGGCAACGGGTTTTCCGCGTAATTCGGGATTATCGCGTTGCTCTACGGAGGCGTAGAAAGCGTCCATGTCGATGTGGATTATTTTTTTGAGTTGTTGAATCGCTTCGCTTGTTGAATTGTTGAATCGCTTCGCTTGTTGAGGCGTTGAATTTATATAAACTTAAGCAAAAAATTTATAATTAGGAGGACTATTAGGAATGAGGTATTAATAAATTAATATTTGACTTTATCATGCCTTCACTCCACCTTCACCACTTTCATCTTTTGCTCACCCATATTCCAAAACAGATTTCTCGTATATACTTGTTGAAAGCCAGGCTATCCGAATCATTGGCCAG
>Ga0209187_1002417_pt1 | contig 17793 bp, 24 predicted proteins | sample BantaG_FD_187430 | JGI IMG/M metagenome (GOLD analysis project Ga0209187, IMG submission 187430) | Marine algal microbial communities from Bantry Bay, Ireland - BantryBay_4 metaG (SPAdes) (version 2) | ecosystem: Host-associated > Algae > Red algae > Unclassified | place: Bantry Bay, Ireland... | reverse complement strand
CTCGGTGCCACTGTGTCCGTGTCCCAGCTCTCAAGGTGACTCCGAAAGCTCTCTGAAGCTCCAAGCGTTGTCGCTTGTCCTCCTCCAGCGGCAGCAAATCCGTCGGTCGGATCATCGCCAGGCCGGCGGGAGTCCCGCCGGCCCATGTACCCGCCAAGCTGCCCACCCCCTCCACGCGGAGTGGGCCAAAGGGCGGCGCCCCTTCTAGGCACTGCCCATCCATCGTCGAGTGGTGAGCCCCCACGCCCCAACGCTGGGCATCCGCCAGCGTAGGTGTCCGTCCCGCGCCGGGAGGAGGACGAGGACCGGTGGTCGGCGTGCGGCCGGGATCCTTGGTCGGGGAGCTCGACTCACCCGCCACCGTTCAGCCGCCGCCAACCGGGACCGCCCTTCCACCCCCAACGAGGGCCACGGCGCCCAACGCTGGTGTTGGCCCGACGTCTCCCGCCAGTGGCACGTCCGTCACCCGGCAAATGCCGGGCATCTCAAACGGAGAATTACCCTAGTCAAGCGGGGAAGATGAGGAAGATCCGAGAGCCATGAAAGCGGGGCCCGCGTATCGATCGGATGTCCAACCCGGCCCCCCGTGGCGCCCGCATGGCGCCCGACGGCTGGTCAGGTACGCTTTCCCGGTTTCTCGTATCGGGCGGCGCGGTTTGCACCGTCTTCCATGTCCCCGCGTCGCCGTCTCGCGGCTGGCGTCGCGACCCCCCACCAGGTGCCGCGTCTCCGGCGCCGCCGTCGCTTTCACGGTAACCCCGGCACCCAGGGATCAATTGCCGCGCGAATAGGCGTCTCAAACCGCACCGGTTGATGGCGTCAGCAACCGATGACGCGCCAGCGCAACAGAATCTGGCGCCCAGGCACGTCCATTCGCGGTTCATCGGGGGCGCTTCGAGCTCCGCAAGTCGCTGCGCGCGGTCGCCGCACGCTACTCGGGGCGGAGGGGGGAGGCATGGGGGCAGGCTCCCTCCGGGCACAGTGACCCCTGTGGCAGGACAGTCCTTCTCAGCCACGTAACTCTATTCGCTTGGAGCGTCATCGCGACCCTTCCGACGCTGACATGCCCTCAAATCCCTGAGGACACGAATGCAGACTTCCACCTCTGAAACGAAGAGGAAGTCCCTCGTTCTAAGGATATGTGTGCACTTTGAGAGCATCCTGTTCTGAAGGCCAGGGAGTATCTGACGTAATCTTGCCCCAGAGCCAACACAAAGCAAGCTTCGGGCATTGCTCTCGACAAGGCTCTTCACCCAAAGCTCTTCAGTGTTTGCTCTCGGCAGGATATTGTTGTAATGTCATGCTCATCGCCGCTGTAAGCCCTGCTGCTGTGAAAAGCAAAATTCAAGAAACCAGGTATGTGTGACGGTCCGTCAAATGGCCCCCACACTCGGGGAACCAGATTCCCCGGAAATATTCCCCACTACCGCTTATTTCAAAATGTTCCGCTGGCGACCCACTCGTGATCGCCTCGCGGGTCACCAACCACAACCGCAATCCCAATACTTCCCTGGGATCCCTAACCCCCTCGAGCGGGCCCATACTTAAGGGCTTAAGATTGTGTAAGCCCGACTTGGATTACCGGCTGATAATACTCCGCGCCCCTGACCCCGGCGAGCCGCGAGGGTGTCACGTAGCACCCTTCCCCCGCCTCTACTCAAGGCGGTATTCGAGGCCTCGGTCGTCATCCGGGTTTTGGGCCCCGTGGGCCCTGAGAGGAGGGTTTTCCGTGGGTCTTTTGAGGGAGTCTGAGGAGGGTTCTTCGAGGGTCCATTGAGGGTGTCTGAGGAGGGTTTTCCGAGGGTCCTTCGAGGGTGTCTGAGGAGGGTTTTACGAGGGTCCGAGAGGAGCGGATGGGATAAGAGGGTGAGCCGCGAGTGTCGCCTCGAGGCTTTCGACGCGGGCAAGTAAACTTTTGGTCACACAACTCGTGTTTGTCGCTCGGGGCGCCTTCCCCCGGTCGACGCCGTGCGTGTGTGCTGTTCGGGTTTTTCTTCCGGGGCGGGTATTCCGCGACAGGACTACCCGGCGACACGGTTTGGCTCGCCCTTCCCCCAACTGGGTGGGGTGGGCGGAGTGTGTTGTCACATTTGAGGGAGCAGCAGGGAAGGAAGGCATCTCAACCTTCCTCGAGGTGGTGGCGGTGCGCCATCCCGCCTCGGAAGGAATCTAGTTGGTTCTCCTTCCCTTGGTGCACAGCGCTGAGGGCGGCGCCCAGAAACGCCAGGTTTGGCTGATTCCGGCCGGGTCGATGGCGGATGGGGGGGGGAATTCTTGTTAGACTGTGATGCTCGTCGCCGACTCCACTGGCGGTTCGCGGATGGATGATGGTCAGTGACCCTTATTGTACCCCACATGGTACATTTGCAAGACGTGGTCAAGTTGCACGCATTCGTGTCGGGTCATCTTGGGGCGTTTCTTTTGGCATGTTTTGGATTTGATCTTCGCTTTGCTGTAGTGGCTTGTAATTTGGTGAGTGATTCGATTTGGAGCGATGGCGTGGGCGTCGGTGTGGGCGCGAGAGGAGGGAGCACTTGGGCCGGTGGGGACTATTTGAGAGGTGCTCTTGGTTTGGAGAGGCGGGCGAACCTTCGGACAACCAACAAAGCACGTTCGCACACACACACACAAGCTCAGGCCGCTCAACAACTTCACCGTGGTCCCCCAACCCCTATCATGACTGCGTTTCAACAGGTTATGGGCGCAGAAAAATCCAGTCAGAGCTGGTTGACTTTGCAGGAGGTCGCACGTTCAAATCTCACAAGTTGGCGACTGGGAAGGAAATCAGTCAAAGGAGCCTTTGGATTGGCTTCTTACGTGAGACCTGGCGACTTGAGCTCCTGTGAAGTTAGGGGGAGTGTTGAACTATAAGTTTGAATTCCCTCAGGACCATTAACACCGGTATTGTGGCTGTAGCTGAGTGGTACAAGTTTCGAATCCCGACAGGTTATGGGCCCAGAGCCGGGGCTGTGACAAGAGCAACGTGTGCCGGCTGGTGTCGCGGCGGTCGCGCCAAGTGCGAAGATGACGAGGTCTAAGTGGTTCAAGGACGTGACGGTCAAGGCGCACGGCTCAGCAAGGTCGGGCGCGACGACAAGAAGACATCATGGACGGAGGCGCTGCCGGCATGGGCGGCATCAAGATCGACAATTTTACGCATACGAACTTCCACGAGTGGTGTCAGCGCATTAAGATGGTCCTCGCGCTGCGCGACCTGGACGATATGCTTGACGAAGACGGCAAGCCGACGGACGCGGAAGACCGCGAGTTACCTTTATGGAAGCAGCGAGACACGAAGGCGAGCGCGATCATTGGGCTCACCCTTGGGTCTGAGCTGCTCGAGCACGTGTCGGGCTGCAAGACGACGGCAGAAATGTGTTCGACGCTGCAAAGTGTCTGTCAGCGCAAGAGTTTGATGAACAAGATGAAGGCGCGACGCGAGTTCTACACCGTCAAATTGACTGTCGGCGAGGGCATGCTGGGCTACATCAACCGCGTGCGCAACCTCGGCGAGAACCTCAAGGCCATGGGCGGCGAGGTGACGGAGATGGATGCCGCCATGAGCGTTCTCAACGGGCTGACGTCCAAGTCCGAGAACCTGCTGGTGGCAATCAACGCCAAGTGCGAGAACAAGCTGAGCCTCGACTTCGTCGAGAGCCGCTTGCTTCAGGAGGAGTGGGTTCAGGCGGACAAGTCACCGGCGATCAAGCGCATTGGTAACATGGCACTCGTCGGCGCCAACTATCGAGGTCAGGGCGGCCGTGGTGACCTCTCAAAGATCGAGTGCTACTACTGCCATAAGTTTGAGCACATCTCTCACGATTGCCCGGAGCACAAGGCCAAGAAGCAGAGAGAGGACACGGTGGCCGCGATTGCGGCTGACGAAGATAGCGACAGCGACGACGCCATCCGTCTTGTGGGCCCTGCTGATGACACCGATGACATCTCCAATTCGTGGCTTGTCGCCTCTGCGGCGACCGCACTCATGTGCTGGATGCGCGGGTGCTTCGACGACTACCATACGACCACGGGATGGAGTGTCACCATGGGTGACAAGGGGACCGTAGGCACGGCGGGCGTCGGAACCGTCGTGCTCATTGTCATCGTTCAGGTTAAGACGCGCAAGATCAAGTTGGAGAAGGTACTTCATGTTCCTACAATGGCTTCAACCTCATGTCGGTCGGCATGATGAAGGAGCGTGGTGCGGAAGGGTCATTCAAGGGCGGTTAGACGATCATAAAGATTATCGACAAGGTCGCTGCGTGCGGCACGCGGAAGAGCGGGCTCTACCACCTGGACATGGCCCTACTGTCGGATGTTGCTGCGGTGGCCTCTCTTCAGCTCTGGCATGAGCACTTCGGGCACGTCAACGTGGCTGGCGTTAAGCGGATGATCAAGAACAAGGACATTGACGGACTCAAGTGCTCTTCCATGGCGGTCAAGGACGTCTGCGAGCCGTGCGTGTATGAGTGGGCGGCTATGACGCCCATGCCTAGTGCGGGAGAGGGTCAAGTGACAAAGCGCGTGCAGCTCGTGTACTCGGAGCTGGGTGGGCCAATGTCGCAGCCGTCGCGTGGCGGTGCACTCTACTTCGGCACCTTCACCGACAGCTTCTTCCGCTGGACCGACGTGGTCTTCCTGCAGAAGAAGAGCGATCTTCTCTCTGAGGAGAAGAAGTGGCTGACTAAGATCATGCTGCATACGGGAACCAAGATCAAGATTCTGCGATCCGACAATGGCGGCGAGTACGTGTCGAACGCATTCAAGGCTCTTCACGATGAGAACGGCACGACGCACCAGACGACGGTGCCCGACACGCCACAGCAGAGCGGAGTTGCTGAGCGGCGTAACCGTGTTTTCGTGGAGATGGCTAGCACCATAATGCGTCACAAGGACGTCGATCAGGATCTTTGGGCGGATGCCATCAAGACGGCGGTGCACATCAATAACCGCGTCACCAGCCGGGCGCGTATCGCCGGCAAGACGTCTTCTGAGCTGTGGACCGGGAATACGACCAACGTAAGCCACATGCGGGTGTTCGGGCCGACATGCTGGGTGGTGCTGCACAAGAGTCACATCGACGGCACGTTTGGCGACAAGGCGGCGAAAGGCGTCGTCTGAGGCTATCCCGATGGCAGCAAGGCGTACAAGGTCGTCCTCTACGACGGCAAGGTCGTCAAGGCACGAAGCGTTGTGTTCGCCGAGACGAACGTAAGCAAGGTCGCAGAAGTTGCAGAGGAGTTTCCCGAAGACGAAGTTGTCGATGTCGAGACGGGCGTGCGTTCTACAAGCGACGGCGAAGACGTAGATGCTGACAATGACGACAAGGATGACAAGCAAGACGATGGATCTGACAAGTGCGCGGACGACGATCAAGATAGCGGCGGCTCTCTTGACACGCTGCGTCGGAGCGGCAGAGCGCGGCGACCACCTGTCGAGTAATGGCGCCTGGTGAGCCTGGTTGCTCACGAAGCGCCCACGACGTACGTGCCAGCCGTTTAAGGGCAAGAATCGGCTATGTGGAAGATGGCCATGGACGAGAAGATGGAGGCCATCCGCAAGAACAAGACTTGGAGCATGACGAATCGCCCGGCCAGTCGACGCGTGCTGAAAAGCAAGTGGGTTTACAAGGTCAAGAACGAGATTGACAAGAACGGGAACAACACGACGCGGCACAAGGCGCGCCTGTGCTTCATGGGGAACCGGCAGATCAAGAGGCTCGACTTCAACGAGACGTTTGCGCCGGTGGCCAAGTTCATTACCTTCCGATGCATCCTGGCGATAACGGCGGCGAACGGGTGGGAGCTACATCATATGGACATCAAGACCAGGGGTTGTCAGGATATGCATTTCGAGGCGAAATGGGATACGGATACACGCCGATGCGGTGTATCTGATTACGGAAAAATCGCTTAACTGAGATCCGGATGCGGATATCTGCCTCCGAAACTGGAATATATCGTAGATTAAATCCGTATCTGAGTACGATTATCGTATCCGATTATATTCCTACAAGTACGCCAGGCCGCACAATGAGGACCAGAAAAAGACGCCATTCAGACACTTGTTGAGAGCAAAATGGACGTCAAGTACGACTTGATATTCACATTTGATGTGTGAGCCCCAACGGGCGCGGTCCAGGCGGTTCCCCACCGTTTTTGGGAATGGTCGACAGAAAGACCATTCTGAAACTCGTGTCACACTCTTCTGATATCGCAAGCGGGCCGAGTCGCGTGCTTGATCGATTTCTTCCGGGTCGGGCGGCGCAGTTGGGCTTAGACCGCGTACCTTACGGATCTACTGATTCCGTGATGCAGGTTGTTGCAGGATCTCCACAGTCTGCCAAATGGCTGCAGGTCGAGCCATTTTGTGCTAGCAGCCTGCTGGTTTAACAGATATCTAGCAGATCGACACGCATGTTTTCTGCTCTTTCGCTGCTTGTCTGGGACATCCAAATGCTGGGACGATGCTGTTATCGTCATTCTGCAGGAGACTTGATCCTGAAGACATGCACTTCAAGTGCAGCCCAGTGGCATGCTTTCACAGATCCGGCGCAGAGAATGTGCGCTGCAACAGGGGTCCGGCAGCGACCTGCAATATTTTGCCAGCAGATTTCCTGCAGGTCAAAATCAATACAGGCTTGTCGTAGGCAGAAAAAAACGAGGGACCACGCTGGATCTCTTTGGCTCAAGACACTCGCACCGTCACGGTGCTTTCCGAAGAAGAAAAGCACAGGTCTTCCGTTTTTTTTTTTGCATAAATGCACGACAATGAGCTGCTCCACAGATCGCTGCTGCAGGAAATCATGCTGCTTGTGCCTTACGCGGCCACTTTTCCAGACCTGCAAGCAGTCTGCAACACGCCATTGCAGAGGATTGACAGATCTGTAAGGTACACGTTCTAAGCGCCACTGCGCGAGATTGCCGCTTGTCGCTGCATCATGCTTGCACATGAATCTTCCGATGATCGGAATGTGAAAGAGAGGTGGACTGCGCTTTACCGGAATTCTGTCGGCCCGAGAATGTTTATAGTATTGTATATCCCTGTGTCCTGACTCTCATATCTGGAATACGGATCCGATATAATCTTCCAAACTTTGTCGGACAAGATAGATATATCCTCTCCTCTCTTTCTCATAATGCATTTAGAATATGGCGCTTGAGCACGGCGCCGGGACCCACGGTATCGGTCCCCCGGCCCTCGGGCCCGGTGGGAGATCCCCTCTCGGTGCTTGGGAGAAGAGTGCGATGCCAGAATCGGCACGGGAGCCTGCAGGCGGGAGCTCTAGTCGTGCTCCCCCAGGCTCACGGGGTGCCAGGGATGGCCAGGGTCTCGAGTAGCGAGACGCCGTGGCCGAGGTCGTTCGGTCTGAAGTTACCCGATCGCTAGTTAAGGTGTTGAGGGGCTCTACGCCCAGGCCCACTGAGCGGCGGGGCCGAACCCGGCGCTGTTCTCGTCGGCGCCGACGCGACGACTCGTCGTCGTCGTCGACCACTGACGTCTCCCGCTCGGGGGACGGGTCAGCTGTTGCGGCCCTACTTGGTGCGTTTCGTGCTACCCCCACGCCGTCGACGGTGAGAGTGGGCACTCGGGGTATTGACCCGAGGGCCCAACAGACTCCTGACTCGCCGGAGGGTGAGCAAGGCGGGAAACCTGCGCGAGAGATACCCCGGGGTTTTGACCTGGGGTTCCCGACGCAACTTTCCTCCGCGACCGGTCCGGAGGCAGAGGGGTGGCCTACTCGAACCACCCCAACACCCCCAACTCGGGTGGTGCCGCCCAAGATTGTGGTGAACCACCCGTACAACCGGGTGATGTTCAATTGTGAAACCTACGCGCTAGACAACAAGTCGGTTGCCTACACGCGGCGCCAGGCCTGTACTCTGTGCCGGCGCAAGAAAGAGGTGGCTCAGTCCTTCGGGGTAAACGACGAGTGGGCTGGTTCCCCCCCGGCCAAGGTCTTTCAGTTCTTGCGCAAGTTTGCCAAGGCCTGTGACGACAACAACATCTCCGAAGGCGAATCCTTCCACATCCTTCAAGACTTCACGAAGGAACCTCTCAAGTCAGAGGTGATGATGGTTATGCCAACTCGCCGGGCGGGTAACACCGGCGAGGTCACTTCATACCTGGAGCTCACCAACTGAATGATCCGGCGTAAAGTCCACGCGGCCTCCGTGGCTACTCTAGTAGAGACCCTTAACGTCGCGGTCCAACCGGATGACGAGGACGAGTTGTTCTTCTCCGGGCTCCTCAAGGGGCGCTTTGTGGAAGGTGTCCACCGCGCGGCGCGCACCACTGAGGGCGAGCGAAACACCCCCGGCATGACTATGGCGGAGCTGGCTCGCGTCGCTCAGACTAAGGGCGACAAACACCGCGGGCTACGTCTCGAGCAGCACAAAGAGCGGACCACGGAGCGAGAAGCACTTGCGGAGTAAGCCCGGCTCCGGCGGCAAACTCGTGCGGCCGCCCTTCCCCGGGTCACTGGGGGAACGCGGGGTTCCCAGCCGCGGGACGCCCCCGTCCGGACCGTCAGGGCCGTGGGTGCTCCCACTCCGGGCCCCCGGTACGATGGGTCCCGACCCAAGGCTCTGGGCGGCTCGACCACCGGGGGCGGCGACAACCCGCGCTACCGCCCCCGACCGAGGGATGAGCCTTCCCGACCTGAATCCCGAGCGGGAGAGTACCCTTGCTGGCAGTGTGGCAAGTTAGGTCATTGAGCCGAGGTGTGCGCCAACTTGGACGCACGCCTACGCGACCGATTGGCCATATCCAGTCGGTGGGCCCCTCTCGGGACCTCCTCGGGCTCCCGTGATACCCAGCGAGCGGGCCGGCGAGTAGCCGTTACCACTCCCAACGAGGAATCCTGCTCAAGCGGCGAGGAGTCGACGCCGCTTGAGAAGGTGGAACCGCAGACTGGGCCCGAGTGGCGCCCTTCGACGCGGCGACCGCCCAGTTTTTTGACGTGAATGGGGGACTCCTTCCCGTCACGGGCACCGTGACTCTTACGGTGCGAGGCGGCACCTACTCCACCCCAGTCACGTGTGGAGTAGTGCGTGGCATGTCGGTTCCTCTACTGCCAGGAACGGACTACACTGACGTCCATGTCCCCAACATTTGCGGACGCAAGGGTTACATCCGGTTACTAAACGGATGTAGGGTCCTCATCCTCCGTCGGGGTAAGACGGTGTCGTATTCCCGGGCGGACCAATCCCAGTCGGGGGCCGCTAGTGAGGCGGACACCAATGTGCGCCTGGCACACGAGGTGGTGCTTCTCCCGCGGTCCCGGGGATACGTCGAAGTACAGACGTCATTCCAAGGGAATGGGGTCATTACCCAGCGCCATCAAGTGTATGAGCGCCACCGCGTGCATGTTGCCACTGGCACCATGGACTGCACCGCCAATCAGACGTGGAGGGTGGAGGTAACCCATACGGGGAATACGAGTAAGCGCTTCCCCAAGGTCATGCTTATGGGGCAAATGTCGGCCTACTCCGGTCCGGTAGTCGCCATATCCCGAGAGGACTGGGCTGCACTCAGCTTCAGACCGAACACCACGCCCGACGCGACAAAACCCGTGGAGAAGTCCCACGTTCATCTTTCGAACGTGCCCGAGGGACTGCGGCCTCAAGTGCTTGCCCTACTGGAGAAGCACCGAGCCCTCTGGAGTGCGCACCTGGGCTCCATCAAGGCCACGGAGCACAGGATCGAGTTGAAGCCGGGATGCAAGCCCGTCCGGCTCAACCCCTACCGGATGGGTCCCCGAACTAGGGAACTCATCAAGGCCGAAGTCGACCGAATGCTCAAGATCGAAGTTATAGAGCCCAGCCAGAGTTAATGGGCCAGCCCGGTGGTACTGATCCCGAAGCCCGACGGGAGTCCCCGGTTCTGCATCGACTATTGGCAGTTGAACGAGCGCGCAGTACGCGGCTCTTATCCATTACCCCGGATGGACGACTGCCTCGACTCCTTAGGGGATGCACAGTTCTTCTCCACATTGGACTGCAACGCGGGGTACTGGCTGATCCCCCTAGCCGAGGAAGATAAACCGGAAGACGGCATTCACCGGCCACTACGGGACGCACCAGTGTACCCGTCTTCCGTTTGGCCTGTGCAATGCCCCTGCCACTTTCCAGCGGGCTATTGACGTTATCCTATCCGGCGTCAAGAGGCAGAATGTGCTCGTCTAGTTAGACGACCGCATCATCTTCTCCGTCGATGCCGCGTCGCACCTGTCCCACTTGGACACGGTGCTTACCTTATTGGGGAAGCACGCGGTCACCCTCAAGGTACAGAAGTGCTACCTTTTTACTGACGAGGTGGAGTACCTTGGCCTTGTTGTGCGGCCAGGACGCTTTACTGTAAACGAGGAGAACCTCAAGGCCATCAAGAAGGCCCGCTTCCCCCAGACCCAAACCCAACTCAGGAGCTTCTTGGAGATGTGCAATGACTACAGTCGGGTCACTGTAGACTTCGCTAAAACAGCGAAGCCGCTGAACAACTCGAACAGCGTGAAGCTTCCGAAGCGGTAAAGTCCCCCAACCCCGGAGGAACAGGCCGCGTTAGCCAAAATACGCGACCGGGTGTGTCACGCGCCCATCCTTGCGATACCGCGCAAGGAGGGGAAGAACATCATCGATGTAGACGCTAGCCACGTTAAGCTAGGGTGCTGCCTACTACAGCAGCAACCCGGTGGCAAGTACATGTCGGTATGCCTCTTCAGTAAGGGCCTACTGCCGGCGAAAAAGTACAACACCGTCACCGAGATTGAGGGACTAAGAGTGGTATGAGCGGTCGGTTTATTAAGACCGTACATCGAAGGCCTCAAGTTTATTGTCCGGTATGACCACAAGGCACTGAAGTGGATACTAACCACGACGGCCTGCACCAAAAATCGACTCAATCGTTGGCGAATGCTCCTCTCGGAGTTCGACTATGATGTGGAATACAAGCTCGGCCCCCAACATGCGGTGGCCGACGCTTTATCCCGCATCCCAACCGAGGAGCTGGACACGGGACCCATCTCCCAGGAGATACCCACAGTCGGTTTGACCACTGGATTGAGGGCGGTACTCGATCCCCGACTCCTTGAAAACAGGGAGACTGCCCGCATACCCCTAGGCGAACTAGTCCAGAAGCAGGCGACAGACGAATTCTGTCAGGGGGTCAAGAAGTTACTTGAAACCCCCACGCCCACGCGCTTCTACGAGAACGCAGACGGGTTGTTGTGCCGTCGCGGATACCGCGAGGGGACTCAGCAGGTATTGGTCCCCCAGGCCCTAGTCAAGGACGTATGACGGGCGGAGCACTCCTCCCCCTTGGCTGCGCACCCAGGTGGGACGCGCATGTACCAGACCCTGCGGGACCAATACTACTGGCCCTCGCTGGCGATGGATGTGTTCGGGTGGGTGGCAGCTTGCCCCACCTATGCAAAGAACCGGCTCATGGGTACGCAGAGTAAAGCGTTTATGAGGATGTTCCCCGCGACGGAACCCTTCGCAGCGCTGGCCATTGACTTACTTGGCCCCTTGCCCAGGACCTTCGAAGGATATGAGTATATCCTTGTTATTTGTGACCGATTTACTAAGGTCAATTGGGCTGTCCTGCTTCGGGATATCACCGCACTGGATGTTCTTAGCGCATTCCTCGACACTTGGGTTGCTAGTTATGGGATCCCCGATTCAGTTCTATCGGATAGCGGACCCCAATTCGCTGCCGTACTCTGGCAAGGGGTGCTCAAGACCCTGGGTATTGACCCTAACTATGCCACCCCTTACCACCCACAAACTAATGGGCAGGTCTAACGGTTTAATAAGACCTTAGTTAAGCAACTACGACACTACGTAGGTGACCACGTAGTTACGTGGTCCCGATACTTAAGCCTGGTAGTAACGGCTTACAATTCGCAAGTGCATAGTAGCTCCGAGCAGATCCCTTTTGCGTTCGTGGATCCCCGACGGCATACTCCCATGGCACTCAAGCGACTTACAGCGGGTACCGACCCCGGGGAGATAGTAATTCCCGGGCGAGCCAAGAAGAATTTCCTCCAGCGCCTTGAATCCCTTATCCCCCTAGTACAAGATACGATGGAAAAGGCACAAGCCCGGTACAAACGAGCCTTCGCCAAGCGTGTGCAGACTCGCTGCGAAGCCCTCAAAGTTAGAGACTGAATATTCGTGAGGTCCCACGAGAACCAGCGGGGTAAACTCGTCTTCAAGACACTGGGACCCTACCAGATCTTGAAGACCGGCGGGCGTCGGCTGACCATCGAAAGTGACGATGGAATCCGTACCATCAATGGTCCCTCTCCTCATCGGCCAGTAAACCGATTGGGGCTGTCTTCGACCGCTTTGTCGAACAGGGGCACGACGACCAGGAGCGACTCATGCTCGAGGTCAAGTGGTTCGGGTAAGGACCCCGGGAGGACTCCTGGCACAATGTGGAGGACCTCCTGTTGAGAGGTCAAAAACCAACTACGCCACATGACCGGTGTGACTGGCCTGGGGAGCTGACCATCACCAGTTCAACACTCCCCCCAGCTCCTCAGGGCCAGGCTCGTCTGACCCACGACTCGAAATTTCCTCTCCTGCAAATTCCTTCGTCCCCCTCCTGGGGCGCAGCCGTGGCTAATCTCAAACCCGCGACCTCTCAGAACAAAATCCAGCACGAGCTGGGCCAATAACCTGTGAAGTGAATGGTAGTTGGGTGGATGCGTTGCTTTACTCGAGAGCGGTCTGAGGCGCGAGGCCAGCAGGCTCTCAAACTCTCCGTGTGGCTCTCTCGTCACGTTCTGCCGGCGCCCCCCCCGCCAGCGCAGTGCTTCCTCCCTTGGAGGGTACATGCTCTCACCACCCCACAAATCGCGACGCCCCTCGATGACCCCACGAGAATCTCCCCGAGCTCAGCTCCAAAAGGAGCTGCCCTCAGTATGCATGTACAAGTAGTTACATCACGCACATAAAGCAATGCATGACAATGGCACAGCCAAACAAGCCGATCACCGCATAAGTCCTCCCATAATTCGCCAGGCAGTCCGCGGTAACTCCGATTTACCTGCGCGGGCTTGGGGGGCTGCCTCAACACTCCCCCAGCGCACCACAGTCCGCGCCATGAAAGCTCCGTCACGGCCACAGTGCGAGATGTTCCACCAACATCCGCGATCGAGAAAACATGGCGAAGTCGATCTCATCGACTTGGCCGAAATCGGGTCGACTCGGTGGGAGCAGTTGGCCTACAGCTGCCAGCGAGTCGAGCCGAGTTCGGCCAAGTAAAATCGACCTCCGCCGAAATCGCCAAAATCACCATCGACGTGAAGCAGACGTCGAGGTGAGTACAGCGCACCCGGGTGCGTCCCGAACGGAGACGATGCGGCGCATCGGCGGCCCGTCAAATTGTGGCCAAAAACGCGGCTCAGCGACTTGGCCGAGAATCGGCTCGACCCGAGGGAGCAGTACGCCTACTGTGCCATACCACATTCAACCAAAAATCGACTTGCACGAAAATCGATTCGGGCCCGACCAGCCGACTTGGCCCGAAGCTGGAGGCCTGCAGATGCGGGCCAAAAGTCGAAAAAAATTGACGCACAGTCTGAGCGGAAACGCGGCTCATCGACTTGGCCGGAAATCGGCTCGACCCGTGGGAGCAGTAGGCCTACTGCTCCCGGCCAAAATCGACCAAAATTGAATTGCACCAAATCGACTCGGGCGACCACCGCGAACCCGCGGCTGCGCCACTGGACGTCCCCAGTGGCGCCGCAGCGCCCCAGGACGGTCCCAACCGGCCGTCCTTCTGGTCGGCGTCCCGCGCAACCGCGCCCCATTGCCGGCTCCAAGCAAGTGGATGGAGGCGCAACCGTCCACGGCCGGCACCGGCCCGCAGCAACGTCGACAGAGGTCGCTGCCGCAAAACCGGGGCTGCGCCACTGGACGCCTCCAGTAGCGCCATGGCGCCTCAGCACTCCCCCAACAGGAAGTTGCCAAGCTCGGCGCCCCGCACGACCGCGCCCAGGTCTTCATTCACCCCGACGGCAGCCCGGAAAGCCGAGAACGCCGGCGACGGCAGCGGCTTAGTGAGCCCATCCGCCGGCATTTCGGCACTCCGGAGGAAGTAGAAGGCCACATCCCCGCGCGCCTGGTAGTCGCGAACCATGTGGTAGGCGACGTCGACATGCTTGGTCCGCCCCGTCGCCGCGGGGTTGTTGACCAGAGCCAGGCAGGACTGGCTGTCCTCTCCCATCGCCACAGCTCTACCGTCGACGCCCAGAGCCGACAGCAACTTGCGTAGCCACAGTGCCTCCTTGGTCGCCATTGCGGCGGCCACGTACTCGGCCTCGGCCGTCGAGGTGGCCACGGTCGACTGGCGCTTACTTGCGCACGCAATCGCCCCGCCATTGCAGGTGAAGACGTAGCCGGTTGTCGACCGACGACCGTCGATGTCGCCGGCCCAGTCGGCGTCGACAAACTCCTGCAGCGGCTCGCTGCCGCTGTAGACCACACCCAGGCGAGTCGTCCCGCACAGGTAGCGTAGAAGCCCTTTGGCCGCGCGTATGTGGTCCTCCTCAGGGCAGGGCATGAAGTGCGACAGCACTCCCACGGCAAAAGCGATATCTGGCCTCGTCGTGGTAGACAGGTAGAGGAGGGAGCCGACCAACTCGGCGTAACGGTTGCCGTCTGGCAGCAGGCCCTCCCCTGTCTTGGTCAGCTTGCCTCCCGACGCCATCGGCGTCTTGTTCGGCGTCGCCTTGTCCATCCCAAACGCCTTCAGCAGCGTGGCGGTGTGCCCCGGGTCGTCAACGTCAGAGTTTTGGCCGCCCGGTTGCGCATGACCTTCATGCCAATAAAGTCCCTGACTTCCCTTATGTGGCGCACCTCAAACGTGGCAGAAACGGAGCGCTTGACGGCCTCGACCCCAGCCAGCTTCTCGCCCGCCACGATCAGGTCGTCGACGTTCACGAGGATAACGATGCACCCGTGCACGAGGTGGTGCCACTCATAGAGGCACGGGTCCACCTTGGACCGGACCGCCCCCATCTCTTTGAGCTCTTTGTCAAGCTTGATGCCCCACAGCCGCCCCGCCTGCTTTGTCCCGTAGAGCGCGAGGTCAAGCTGACACATCTCTTCCAGCCCCTCCGGTTTGACACCGACGGGGAGTTTTATGTACATCTCCTTCTCCATCTTGGTGTTGAGGAAGGCTGTCTTGACGTCGACATAGTGAATCTCCCAGCTCATGGCTGCCGACACAGCAAAGAGAGCACGTGTCGTGGCCGTGTTGGGTACCGGAGCCCACGTCTCGTCAAAGTCTCGTCCGGGCACCTGGTTGAACCCTTGGGCCACGAGTCGAGCCTCGTAGCGCGTCAGCTTGCCTTCCGCGTCTTGCTTGATGTTGAACACGAACCGCGTCTTGATTGCCTTGTGATTCTTGTTGTTCCCCTTGGTCTTGGACCAGGTGCCAAACTGCTTGTGTGCCGCCACCTCCTCCTCAATGGCCTGCTTCCACAGCGGCCAGTCAGGACCAGCGCGCGCCTCCTTCTCGTTTTCAGGCGCCTTGTGCAGGTACCAGCCCGCCTCAGCCGCGGAAGCGTTACCGCTTGCCAGGTACGCCTTGGGTACCTTCTCCCACCATGTTACGTTGGGAGCTGGATTGCGCTTCGAGCGACGAGGCCCCAGTGTGACGCTGTCACTGGCCGCAGGTGCTTGAGCAGCTGCGGGTGTCGAGCTACCGACGCCGTCCTCGTCCTCCTCCTGGCTATCGCCAGCGAAGGAAGGAGGACCGACTTCGTTGTCGCTGTCAGAGGTGTCGTCGGGGGAGTACTCGTCCTCTTGCCCGCCTTCTGCGCCGAGCATGTCCATTGCCCCTTCCGTGGCGCCTTCCTTGTCGCCGTCATATTCCGCAGTCAGCCGGGGACCAGCGCTTGACCCGACTGCTGACGTCTCGACCTTCGCCGAATTTTCCTCCATCAGCACGTCCCGACGCTCGAAGACTTGGTTTGTCTCGTCATCGAGGATGCGGTAGGCCTTGCCACGGACAGTGTAGCCGACAAAGCGGCCGACGTCGGTCCTCGGCTCCAGCTTGCGCTGCTGCTTATTCGGCTTGAGCGGCCACGCCCGACTCTTCCAAACGCGAAATCCCGCGACGTTGGGGCGTCGACCCGTCAGCGCCTCGAGCGGCGTCACAGCGAGCCCCGCCTTGGGAGATCGGTTGAGCACATGGACAACCGAGACCAACGCCTCGGCCCACAGCTCTTCCTTCGCGCGGTCGTCAAGCAGGGCAGGACGCACGCGCTCCATCAGCGTGCGGTTCACCCGCTCCGCCTTGTCGTTCTGCTGCGCCTTGTACGGCGCCGTCATCTCAGAAGTGGTGCCCTTTTCCTCGTACCACGCCTTAAGATCGTTCGTGACGTACTCCTTTGCACCGTCGTGACGGACACGCTTCACTTTCACGCCCGTCAGCGTCACAAGCTGCTTGATGCGCGGCTTGAGCACCTCCGGCGCCATCTCCTTTATCTTGATAGGCGTAGCCGTAATTAAACCCCGTTGAGTCCTCCAGCGCCGTCAAAAAGTAGAAGGAGCCACCCAGCGACTCAGTGAGTGGGCCACCACACTCGGTGTGCACCAGTTCGCACTTGGTTGTCGCTGTCGACGAGCGGGGGCTGGGCGACTGAACCATCTTGCCGTCCACACACGGCACACACACCGTGCCAATGACGCGCTTGGCGTCTGCCACTGACGACGGCATGTCGTCGACCATCGTGGCCGCCCGCTTGAGGTTCTCCAACCCCAAGTGGTTGAACAGACGATGCCAAAGCTCCGCCTCTACAGCGATGCGCGTCGATGCCGCGCACGCCGACGCCTTGACCGGCATGTCCTTGAGCACGTTCTGCTCCAGGTCGTTGACCTTGCCGACAATGAACGCCTTGTCGAGCACTCCGCTCGAATGGACGGCATCCCCGTCGCTGAGGATGTAACAGGCGTTTCCGACGAACTCTACCGCACCACGATTGCGGTCAACCGCTCGAAACAAGAGCAGGTTGCTGGTCAGGTCCTGCATGAGCATGGCCTCCCCGAGCACCATGCGCGTCTTGTTTTTTCCCTTGCCAACGTCCATGGAGACGTGGCCGTTCCCCTTGATGGGTACCTTTTCGCCGTTGGCCAAGGTGACCTCGGCCCCGCTTCCCGCCGTCCGGACGGTGAGGCCCTCATCCCCAGCGGCCATGTGGTTGGTTGCGCCGGAGTCGAGCACCCAAGTAAGTGAACACAGGGAGCCTCCGCGAGCCTTGCTGCTCCCGGTATTACCAGTAGAAGCAGTGTAGGCCAGAGCGGCACCCGCGTGAGGCCCGCCGCCGTGGCCTCCTTCACGCCCACCACCGCCGGGCTTGCCCTAACACTTGGCCTCGTCCTCCTTCTTCTTGTGGCCGTCGGGCTGCATGTGTCCCTTCTTGTTGCAGTAGTAGCACACGACCGACTTCTTGTCAAACCGCCTCTTAGGCGCCGCTGCCGCAAAGGCTTGTGCCTTGACACTGCCAGAAGGCTTGGAATTGCCGACAGAAATGCTCCGTTGCTCGACTTGAAGCAGCTTAGCCGTGACGTCCGACATGATGAGCTTAGTGTCCTTGTTCTCCAACACCGTCCTTAGCATCCCGTACTCTGCCGAAAGCCCTATCAGGACACGCAGCGCAAGCGTGTTGTCGGCCACCGGGATTCCGAGCATGGCGAGCTCGTCCCGGAGCATCTTGGCGCGCGACGCAAACTTGATGATGTTCTCGTCGCCGCCCTTCTTGAGGCTGCTCAGCTCGTCCAT
>Ga0209187_1002416_pt1 | contig 17797 bp, 17 predicted proteins | sample BantaG_FD_187430 | JGI IMG/M metagenome (GOLD analysis project Ga0209187, IMG submission 187430) | Marine algal microbial communities from Bantry Bay, Ireland - BantryBay_4 metaG (SPAdes) (version 2) | ecosystem: Host-associated > Algae > Red algae > Unclassified | place: Bantry Bay, Ireland... | reverse complement strand
AGCTCCGCAGCACGCGCTTCACGAAAGGCGAGTACGGCAGCCTTACCCTCACCACGCCACGCACTGGGCAACTGCTTCGGCTCAGGCTCGATATCCAGCCCACGATCCGCATAGCTTTTCATGTTCACCCGTTCTGAATGCCCAGCCCGCTCAAGCGCCGTATTCACACACGCGCCCCAGCGCTCACGCAGTGCCTTCAATTCGGCTTTGCGCTCAACCACCGTCAGCTTCTGACCAGGTTGCTCACCAAACCCTTTCTGACAACCCCCACGCTCAGGGTGCGCCGCATTGAATCGCTTGAAGTACTGATCGGGATCTCGCGCTACTCCATCCACCCGACGCTCTGAAAACATCAGATGCACATGTGGATTGTCCAACCCATCCGACGCACGAGGAACATGGATCGCATATTGGTAGGCATGGGTATCACCCAGCTCTTGCGCAACAAAATCTTTCACAAGCGCCCGCCGCTCATCCGGTGACAGCTCACGCGGCAAGGAGATCAGAAATTCACGGTAGGACGAGCCATTCGATCGCTCGTACGCATCAGCCGCCTGCCAGAACCGCGAAGGATCATGCTCGGCCCACGCAGGCATGTTGCCGTGCTCTCGTGCCTCCAGCACCTCACCCTGCTCGGTGTAGCGCTCGTAAGCACCGGTGCGCGCCACATACGCCGCATGAGCAGTAGCGCTGCCTTTGGCTCCGACTTTGACGCTAAATCCGGCTATGGCCATGGATAAGGCTCAGGTGCAGTAATGAGTGGTTGATCGATAACGCTGTTTTATTTTGTGCCTCTGGCACCGCGATGTTTCTAGGCTTGACTAGAAACAACTAATCGCGCCTTATCTTCGAACGGACTATAGCACGTACGCTTCGTGCTCGCCTTCTCTGATACACTCATCATCAGTCGAAGACAACGAGGTGATGATGGCTAGCAACGCGCAATGGGTAGAGTCGCATGTCCAGTACCTTCAAGGGCATACGTCACTCAGTCAACAGCAGCAGCGCTTTCTGGAACTGGCGCTGATGACATCACGCTCGACACTCGAAGAAAAGCAGTTCAAAGCAGCCCTTAAGCTGGAAAAGCTGTCAGTGCAGATGCTCAAGGCCAAAGCTGAATCCGCCTCCATTGAGAATGCAGCAAAGAAGCTGGCTAGGAAAGCTCGCGATCACGAGCTCTACAATTCGGCAGGATTAATGATCGTGGCAGGATTGGTGGATACTGTCACCGGCAAGCCACTTGTGGACAAGGCCGAATTGCTCGGTGCATTGATGGGACTGGCCAAGGTGCCAGACGATGACGCACGGCGGGCAGAATGGAAAAAAGCGGGCAGTGAAAAGCTACAGGCACTGAACAAATCAGCGCCTGAAAAAACAATCGCCTGAGCAGGCTGGAAACCGCCTTTTTTGATCAGTCAAATAAGCGTTTTTCAGTCGTGTTTTATGGGCAATAAAAGCCTCGTCGCTCACGGGAAAATGAGATAATAGCGGACGCTCTCAACGGGTCAGTATCGCAACCATGACAATCGCATCACTGCAGATTAACGACGGCTATACCACCTACCCCATCGAGCTCCATGAACGCTTTGTCGTCACGAATACGACCGACGTGCCCGGTCGTCCCTGGCCTCGACGGTCGGGTTATTGGCAGTGGCACGTCAATGATCAGGCTTCAGTGCATCTGGATGCCCCTTGCTCTGGACCTTGATCGAGGTGCGCATCATTGAGGCACTCAGCCCGGATCTCTACCGCTGCGTCATCACCAAATTTGACGGCTCACTGACCCAACTTGCTGGCCTGTGTATTGGGGACGAGCTGACAATCGAGGATCAGCATTTCTTCGCCCTCTGGGCACCGGGCCAAACCCGTGAAGATGGCGAAGGCGCTCAAAAAATCTATGAGGATGGGAGCACTCGGCGACCGATGCCGATACCGGGCAGTGAGTGGACTCATTGAGTTGAAAAGCGGCGCGACACAGACTGCCTAGCCAACAACCTCACCTATCGTCAGGCAATCGCTCATTTGCCCGGCGAAGTGTCAGCAGCTCCTGAGCACGCTCTATTGCGGATGGTGGGATCACGCCCCAACCTTCTCGATAAGCGAATCGATAACACGCCGCTGATCAGCCAGACGCGCCTCCAACCCGTCGATCATTGCGGTGGCCGACGCATCCGCCGTCGCCTGACGTTGCTCCGCCTCGATGGCCCGCTTTTCCAGCACCGCCTGCGCACCGCGCAGCTCCTGGATGAGCGTTTGATCCTGCTCAGCCGCCTCTGCCTGCCTGGCAACAGTAGCCTCCATGCCAGTGTGCGCGCCGGACAGTACAGCGTGCTCCTTCTGCAAGGACTCATGCGCAGCATTCGCCTGATCAAAAGCCGTGCTTTTCTCAGCCAGCGCTTTATCCAGACGATCATGCGCCTCGGTCATGCTCTTCAATTCGACAGACAAGGTGTGTGCTTGCGTCTCAAATTTCTGCCGAGCAGACTCGGCACGCTCAAGTCGCTTTTTCTCATCGCCAGCTTCTGCACGCAGTGCCTTGATCGTCTCGCGCAGATCCTTCACCTGATCGGCTCGGGCCGTCAGCTCAATACGGATATCGTGAGCAGCAGCAACCGCCGCATCCCGCTCACGCCCCATCGTCGATTGGGCCGTCTCGAAGGTAGAGCGCATGGCCTCGACCTGATCATCAGCAGCCTTCGCCGCCTCCTCCCCCAATCGCTCCATAGCACTGACCAGCGCAGGCAATACGCTCGATTCGATCGATCCCTCGACCGGTGTCCGGGTGGCCAGCAGCCGCTCACCCCGAATCTCGCTGCGCAGCCGGGAGATGGTGCCGTTGCTGCCGCGACCCAAATGCTGGCGCAGCTGGGCAAGCGACGGATCGCGGATACCGCGCTCGACCAGCACATCGATGGCGTCGGCAACGTCCTTGCGCTGCAGGCCCGGACGACCGGGGGATTTCGGGGGAGTCGATGGATCTGTCATGGTATAACTCGATTTGCTAATTCGACTATATCGTATCAAATAAATACGTATACCTATACATAATTATTAAATACAAATTATAAAACCTGACTGCCACCTATACTAAATAGCCGTCAGCGGCCGCAGGACATAACCAGACCGGTAAGGGGATAAGGCCTTGTTGGTTTGGGGGGGGGCAGTAGAGGATGCGGGTGACGGCCACCGGCCTGCCCCCTCTCCGGTAATTGTGTGCTGCCAAGCAACAATCAACGTTTGAGTGCAAAAGCACTTGTTACTAAGCTGGCTTAGCACTAAAATAGCCAGAACCGCCCCACTGGATAAGTTGATTACAACGGACTCGTGGGAGACAAAGCCACCTTAACCGGTGGCTTTGTCATTTTTGAACAGCAGGAAACCGTAAACCTCTGCGCACACTGGTCTACATTGACGGCTTCAACCTCTATCACGGTTGCCTGAAACAGCTCCCTCATTGCCGGTGGCTGGACGTTGAGAAACTGGCAACCCGGCTATGCGACGAGGCCAACAGCTCAGCGGACGTCATTCAGATCAAGTATTTCACGGCCCCTATTCTCGAGAGACTCTCGCCCGAAGGCTCCCGATCTTCGCAATCATTACAAGCTTACGTACGCGCTCTCGAGGTTCACTGCAAAAAGGTGAGAATCATTCAGGGAAAGTACATTGCTTTCCCCGGCACTTACTATGCTGCTGACGAAAAAGACAAAATAGATTTCTCACGCAAACTTAGGGTTATCAGGCCTGAAGAGAAACAGACGGATGTCAACATTGCATTACATATGATCACTGACGCTGCGGACGGCCAGTGTGAGCAACAGGTATTGATCAGCAACGATAGCGATTACATGCCAGTGCTGGCTATGCTGAAAGACCGGCACCCCACTATCATCAGAGGCCTTATACCTCCAATTTTGGAAGGACACGATAACCGTCATGCCAGTACAGATGTGCTGAATCTAGCCGACTGGAATCATTACCCTATTAAGAAAAAGGTACTTGAAACCTGCCAGCTGCCAGACAAAGTTCCTACAAGAAAAAAACCATTCGTCAGACCATCTCACTGGTGATGATAATAATCCAATGGGCGCTAATCACAATCAAGCGACAATGCAAACCTTTGAATATTAAAGAGATACTACTTTCTTACTATCCCACTCTCCTACCTTCTTACTTTCCGATAGTAGGAAAGTAGTATTGACATACTTTCATACTCTCCTACCATCTTACTATCGGAAAGTAAGAAGGTAGGAGAGTATGAAAGCCCCAGTCATTGCCGCCATTCCAGAGGCGACCCCTCAGACGTCATTCACTGAAAAAGTGAGACAGGCGAAGAAGACCAATTCAGTTTCCGAAAGATCGACTGTTAAGCGATCCTTTTCGCTCGGCGCTGATGATGCCGACTATATCGAAGGGTTGGCCCTGAAGCTTGGCGCAAAGCGTGGCAAAACCATGCCGGTTAGTGAGGCGTTGCGCACGATCATTGCCGACCATCGGAATCAGTCATGAAAGGTATTGCCGTGCTGAGCGACAAAGGAGGGGTTGGGAAATCTACGTTATGCCACTTGCTGGCAATTGGTGCAGCATGGAGAAACGTTCCGGCTTATCTCTTCCACACTGACAACAGAGATCCGATGGTCGTTAATGGCCGGCCTTACGCTTACATTGATGCTCGTGAGCTTGAGCGACTCTCCACTGTTATGGGGTCTCTGATCAACAATGACGGTTACTGCATCATTGACGGTGGTGGAAATCGCCCTGAGTTTGACAAATGGATCGCCGAAGCTGTGGACCTTGTGTTGATACCTGTGACTGCCGATGAAGAGGCGGTAAAACTTGCTCAAGGAACGATGCGCCGGTTAGAAGGGCAGGGTATCAATCACGCTTTGTATCTTCTGAACATGGTGTCTCCGAACGAAAAAGAGCGGGAATACGACCTTCAAAGATTCTTCGCCACCCTGGAGTCGGAGAAAATAGCGGGACAGGTCAAACGAGTATCGGGAGTCAAACGGTTGCGGATGTCAGATGAACACGTGCCTTTCCCAACACCACCTACTAACGTCAACAATCTAGCTCGCCATCTTCACCGGATTGTTGACGATGTGCTTGACAATGGTCGGGGTCAGGCCGGGATACGTGTAAAAATTTGTCACTAGGAAATATTTTCCATTTTTTTCAACAAGATACACAGGCCCTTACTTGCGTTATAGAGCTGGGAAATCATGCAAGCTCATCCCCGGGGACTAAGATTGCAACTGTCCAAAAAGGGTGTCGCCTTGGCGACTGACAACCATCTGATTTTACTAGGATAAATAATCCGATTTTCCTGTCCAATAAGGCAAACCTATTTGGACAGGTGAGTCAGATCTAGCTCTACAGAGAACACCACCAAATGGAGTTCTGAGGGTCTTGTGATAAAAATTTGCACGTATCCCGACCTGACCCCTGGTCAGGCAAACAAAACACAGCCACTGGTGGAACTTGCTCCAGGTTGAGCTCGATTTGGATTGTTACCCTTGCTTCAATTTCTGGTACCCAACGCAAATAGTGGCTGGACCAACATCAACAGTCTGCTTGATTCGTCCTGCATTGCACCTGTAGACCGCCCTGAGCGACGATCGCCTTAAAACCAAGCCCTTAGTAGCAGTAGCAACTACCAAAGGCTTCAGGCGGCTTTCCTTGACTTGCACGATGTGCCGAATCTGATGGAAGGGAAGGGCTGTAAATATTATGCAATTCTAAATCTGGCCTTGGGCACCGACTGAGCTGGAGGAGTTGAACCCCCGTTCGATATTTGTATCTTGGATCGAATAGGTAGCTTCGACTGGTGGTTAGTGCTGAGAAGAGGACTCGAATTTCAGAGGGAGCTGCGTCACCCCTGTCCTTGGAGACCATCTGTTCGACCGACCTTGAGTCGGTCGTTATCTATGTCGGCTTTGCCGACTCCTCGTAGCCGGAGGGGGAGCCGACGCGGCGCGTTGGGGGAACCCCGCAGGGGTGCCCTTTACTTGCATTTGTATTTTGTCTGAGTGAATAAAAAATTATCCACAGGCACAGGTGTTAAAAGATAATAAAGTTAAAGAATGTGCGCGCGCGCGTTACGGTTTTTGAAAGCCAATAGGATAAAGGCTTACAGACCTATTCCGGTTCCTAATACACCGAAAGAGCGGTTCCTAATACACCGTGTCTAAACTGTACGTCGGTTCCTAATACACCGTGCCTGTCCACAGGGTGATAAGCTTACAACGGTTCCTAATACACCGAGGTTTGACGATGCCCAAAACGCTGCTTCCAGTTCGTCATCCCAATAGAGATTTTTTTATTGCAGACATCCTCGATGCTGTGCCAAAGGGCGATATGGGGAGCATGGAACATCCTCTGTTTTCGCTCTCCAAGAAACCTGATATGACAGAGCGATTCTATGAGCACAATGGCAACACGCTGCGTGTTATCCCCAGTGGTCGTGGTATGGCTACGATTTGGGATAAAGACATCTTAATTTACTGCGTGAGTCAATTAGTGGCAGGTATCAATCAGGGCAGAGAACCATCCCCTACGATCCACGTTACAGCTTATGACCTCCTGACATCCACCAATAGACACACAGGTGGCAAGAACTACTTGCAACTAGAAGATGCTTTGAACCGTCTGCGAGGGACCACCATCAATACCAATCTGATGACGGGTGGCAAAGCAGATAAAAGAGGTTTCGGCATGATCGATAAATGGCGAATACTTGAACGCTCCAACACCGATGATCGAATGACAGCCGTAGAAATAACATTATCAGACTGGTTGTATCGCGCAGCACTTGGCTTAGAAGTCTTGACCATCAATTCTGACTACTTCCGATTGCGAGGCGGGATCGAACGCAGGGTATATGAGCTAGTGCGCAAGCATGCAGGGAATCAGGCTATGTGGAAAATTGGTATAGAGCTTCTGCATAAAAAAACGGGCTCTCGCTCCCCGATAAAACGGTTCCGGCATGAGATCAAACGGATAGTCACTAGCGGTATTCTTCCAGATTACTCGTTGGCCTACGATTCAAAAAATGACCAAGTAAAGGCATACAACAAAAGGGGAGGGAAGGCGACTATGGCTTACCTTAAAGAAATACTAGAACAGGATATTTGATAGTGAAGGGTGAACAGTTTGCTTGGTAAAGTGTTCACCTTTTTGAGCCCTAAAGCGAACCGTTGCTGCAAGCAGGACAGCCCCATTGCAGGTTCACGCGCACAGCGAAAGTAGGACCAGTGAGTATTGAAAACCACACTCACACACTTAGAGGTCAGCAAGCCTTTAAACAAACTTGTGCTAGTTTCCGGGCTTTTGTCAAAAATTCTACACTTCACTAGTAAAACGATTTAAATATCTGTACTTTTGTGGTCTCTTTACCTAAAAATGTACCACTTACGGACACTCCAATACCATTTTTGAATGTGTAGCTCCAGCGAGCCAAAACTGTTGCGCTATTTTTCAGCCGTATATCGTTACTTCGCTCAATACCTGATTCATCTTTTATGTCTTCGCTGTATCTGGCGTACGTGTACTCTCCTCCAAGTCGTAAGTTAGAGCTAAAAATATTTGTGCTATTTGGATCAAAGAGTGCCGCCATAAAGCCGACATTATACGCTACGCCTGTAATCTCATAATCAGTAGGATTTTCATCAAAATCTATTTTTAAAGTATCTAATTCAAGATGCCAAACAGAATTGTCGAAGCGCCCAAGAAAACCAAAGGACGCCTTCAATCCATCACCATCACCTTCTGCTCCAGCAACGTCTCCATCGAAACAGCCAGATACAGCCCCCCATACTGACCAATCGCGTTTACCGCGATTTTCCACTAGACCCAGTTCAACGCATCTAAACTCTAGATCAGCATTACCTACTTCAAGCCCACGCAAGGGTACTGTCATCGACGAATATCCGATAGGCACTATCCAAAGTGCATTCCTTTGTCCTTCTTGAAGCGTACCAAGAGGTGGTTCAGCTCTCGCAGAGCTTACTACGATAGACATACCGAAGATTAACAGTGCAAAGGCATTCTTTGCTGATGCATGATGTAAAAACATATATTTATGTACCCCTTATTTGTAGCACAGCTAAGTCTAATTAGTTCTCACCAATCTATAACGAAATTTATTCTTGTATCTCCAAACACTGTTACATTTTTTGGTACCGATACTTTTCCAGGCGGACTAATAGTTAGTACATGCTTTCCTGGTTGCAGTCGATCAATACTGTATATTCCACTACTGTCAGTGATAACACTGACGCCTAGGACTGAAACTGTAATCCCTGATGCAACTTCTTGGTTTGGCCATGATATTACCCCAGAAAGCTTATCCGCATGAGAAATCTCAGATGTTGCAATAGATAAGAAAACAACAAACAGCAGTATCAGATTTTTCACTAATATTTTCCTTGTATTATTTGATTAGAAACGAATGTCGAAAGGAGTCGGGCCAGAAAAATCTAGCTCAATAGGATGTTGAAAAAGTATTTCGTCACTGTCTATATCTTTCACAATTATATGTTTGTTGCCAACAGGGATATCTGTAATACGATAGTTGCCTTCTTGATCTATTTCACCTGTTGCGCCATCGACTTCTACAATACTATTTAGCGAGCTTATTTCTGGATGAAAAACCTGTCCTTGAACAACTCCGGAGTTGTCCGGAAAGCCGCCAAGAGTGCCAAGATTCAATTCATCATCAGGTGCTGCATTGCGCCAAAATCTCACTGGATAGGTTCCATTTTCCGGTGTCACCAGAATTGTATATCTACTCTTGACCGGAACAGCTACAACAAACGAGTCTGTGAACGGACCGAACTCTTCTTCAATTAGTGCAACGTTATAATTTTCTAGTGGTACACCTTCTACTGACTCCACTGTGCCCTTCAACTGTACAAGCCCATCCGGAAGTGAACTCATCGCAGGTGAAATAGCAGGTTCAAACGTAGCGTTGTGATAGACACTCGATATATGCCAACTCCCGATGGCTACTGAGCTAAGAACCAGAAGCGCTGAGGTTCCAAGACTGAGGGCTTTTTTTGCAGAGACACCCCCCCAAAGCAGACGCCATATATCTGACCATCTTAAATGGTCTTCATTCTCCGCAAGGAATGCTATTGCATCAGCAATGTTTTTTTCAGGACGTTGGCGGTTGCTCATAGATAGTCTTTACTCCGGAACAAAGTACGTGTCTGCATTGATCTGTCAGTAGCTATATCACGATACAAAGATATCGATTCGTGTCACTGTGTTTTTATTCTTTGATCATTTTTATTCAGGCTAATACACAATTTTGGAATCTACAGAACCCACTCTTAATGAGAGCTGAACTGAAATATTATTGATTGAGATAATATTTTCAGCCGCTGCCACAGCTTCCGGCTTCCGGCTTCCGGCTTCCGAGTAGAGATCAGGAGAGTGAACACTTTCCTATCATTTTGATCACTCGTGATCCTAAATATTTCTGATTTCTATATTTCCTTGACAAGGCATTGAACTGCTTTTTCTATCTTTTTATCGGGCAATCCAATTACCGACTCTAGACTGAGATCACTCACCATATCCTCTATCAGCTCATCCGGGTTTGATGCCTTGATTGCTCGGATCTCCGAATCGTGTATTTTTTCCTGGCAATGCCTACGTATTTGCTCATTGCAATCGAGGTTCATTCCGCAATTCTTATGCTCAATGTCAACATTGTCTTCTGTCTTTTCGAGCCACGTAGTTTTTACTGTGCAGTCACAATATGTCGAAGGGGAATCTGAATTATCGTCAATAAGTATCGTTTTGAGTTGGCCATCTCCTACATTTGGAAGGTGGCCATCTGAATGCAATATGTCGTAGCCGACATTCACGGTCAGCACGATAGCAAGAACACCACACCAAACACGCGTTTGTTCGAGTTTTTTCTGCATCTCAATACGCGTCATCAGATATTCCGAGTGAACACTTTGATAAAGAAGTGTTCACCTTTTCGTCGATTCTGTCAAATGCACAACCGCATACCTATGCGGTTCCTGGTGATTGACTCGACTCAGAATTGCCGTAAAGTGAACAGATGACCAGCGAACTGTTCACTTTAGACGGAAAACGCAAATACCTGACCGCTGAGGAACAGGGCCGATTCATGGCAGCGGCCAACGCGCACGAGCGTGCCGAGGTGCGCACCTTCTGCCTCACCCTGGCTTACACCGGGTGCCGAATTTCCGAAGCGTTGGAGCTGACACCCGAGCACGTTGACCTGTCGGATAAGTCCATTACCTTCCGCACCCTGAAGCAGCGAGACAAGATCAAATACCGTTCTGTCCCCTGCCCCGATACTCTGCTCGATGCGATCGAGCTGGTGCACAGTGTTCGTAAAGCGCGACGTTCCAGGAAACTGAAAACCGTGGCCTTATGGTCTTGGGGTAGAACGCAGGCCACCAAGCATGTGTGGGCGGTCATGGCAGCGGCGAACATTTCAGGGGATCACGCGACACCCAAAGGCTTGCGCCACGGTTTCGGGGTACGCATGGCCATGCAGACTCGAAACCCACGCCTTGTTCAAAAGCTACTAGGACATTCCAACCTGGAGACGACAGCGATCTATATGGATCTGGTTGGTGATGAAGCTCGTGCCGAAGTCATTGGAGCTTGGTGACCATGTCTGAATTCCAGCTATCTAATGGCATAATTAGCAGATCAAGCTCGAATACGTGGGACGAAGCTAAACTTGAATGGTCGTTATTCGAAGTCTACGAAGATGAAGAATTTGATACCTGCCTTTGTGGCCACTACCCAATAAAAGAAATCTGCATCCTCAAAAACAAGAAAAACCACAACACAGCAAAAGTTAGGGGCAATAGTGGAAAACGAAAATATCTCGATGAAGCCGAGTACGCGCGTTTTCTGTCCGAGACCGCCAAACTGGAGCGCGGCGCGGTGCGCACGCTGTGCATGACGCTCGCCTATACGGGGCATGAAGCCCAGTGGAACGGAAAGTTGCTCTAAGGGGCTAGAGGCCCCTGTTTCTGTACGTCGTGAACTGCTTTTACTGGACTGAGCTCCGCACTCGCAAGAAAAACCACCGTTTTTCGGACAACTCAAATATCAGAATATTCAGTGGATTTGGCTCTGAAAACCGCAAGGAAACTCGTTCCGATAATCTACGCAAGGAAAACCCCAGACCTTTTACCTTTTCGGACACCCGACATTTATCGCTTAGCGCAACTTCTCGTTCCGCTGGGCTTCATACCCCTATACAGGGTGCAGGATCAGCGAAGCATTAGAGCTGACGATTGATCGTGTTGATCTGTCCAGCCAAGCCCTGACGTTCCGCAGCCTCAAAAAACGCGACAAGACCATCTACCGTTCTATCCCCGTACCGTCTGACTATCTCGATGCCTTGGACTACGTTCACCAGATCAAGAAGGCACAGCGTTTGAAGAAGGGCGGCAAGGTGTGAGTGCTCAAATTAATTGAGGGAAAACCCTCAATTTCTGATCACGTTATTTGAGGGAAACAACAGCGTTACGAATGACAAGAGTTTTACTCTGCATGGCGACCAAATTGCTTCTCTGAGCGGCGCTGTCAAGACCGCGAGTGAAACGAGTGCGAAGGCTTGGTCTTGACAGCGTCGCTCAGAGAAGAAACCATCGGGCCATGCAGAGTGAAGGCTCCTAATCGACCATCAATTAGCGTGGAAATATGACCATCAGATATCGAGATCACTCTCACAAGGACGTGCTCTTGTGGACATGGGGGCGTAAGCTGCCGAATTCACATCATAATTTGTAATTCGCAATGGACAGGGCTCTCTCAAGCCCCCAAATTGCACCCAGGATGAACAAGGTCTCCTGGGTGCTGGCACTACACTGGATTGGTTTGATCAGAAACTACGGGTAACGTCAGTACGCCACTTGCGACGATCCAGTGCGGCCCATTTCTTTTTCGTATAGCTGTAATACTTGCTGTCGCACTCATCTCTGTTGTTCGCGCAGAAATCGTTCATACCGGCGTAGGAGCTAAAATACTCTCCGCGAATTTCGTTGCTCTGGTCTGCGTCCAGAACCGTTACGCCGTTGTTAATACCGTCCAACAAAGCGGGGGAAGAATCACTGGCAGCAGATACGCCAATGGAGCCTAAAGTACAAATAATTGCTACAACTAAAGACCGAAGTTTCATGCTCGTACGCTCTAAAGAATGTTTAGCGTGATATACGCTGCGCTCCTGCGCGAAACAGACAATACGCTTTAAATTATTTATGTAAAGCTATAATTTGTCGGTTATGTTACATGGCTATATAATGCCACATAACTGAACTCAGTACGGCCCATTATAACAACCCTATATACGTATAATACGCTTGTATACAAGCGTATTATACGTATATAGGGTTGGAATGAGAATGACTCTACTCGACTGATCCTGTCAGGAAAATAGTAGAATTTATCGCATCTACCACGCTTGGATTAGAATGCGTATTCAATCCTTTTTACCGAACATAGATACGGGTCCAGAACATGGAGTTGGGTTCTCAATTGTGCGATATATGCAGTGTGTTTGTCAGTGCTGGTCGTCGGTAGTGTATTTTTCCGCAAACGGACTGCCACGATGCAGGCCCGCAAGAGGTGTCATCAATGGGCTCTTTTTTAAAATGGTGAGGGCCCCTTTACACTCAATACCGATACTAACAATCCTCATGTTCAACCCGAGCATCGCCAGAGCGGAAGATTCACCACCAAGAGTTGGCAGCGAATCCTCCCCACCCAAAGAATTGTTGTCCACACGTGCGAATGTGTTGCTGACATCCAGGGAAATGGAATTTTCGGTTGGTTTCTCTTATGAAAAACGTGATGACATTTCGTCGTTACGCCAGATTAGGCAGCGACAATTCGAAATTCCTATCACTGCCAGTATCGGACTGAGTTCTAGGCTCAATATGTTCTTGTCAGTTCCGTTCATTTACCAATCTGAAGAACTATTGACGATTGAGGACACGGATACCAACAATATCTACGGTTTTGGCGATATTGTTACCGGCTTGAGCGTACAGCTACTTGAAGAGAACGACGATCGACCGAACGTCAGTACAACACTGAGTGTGAACCTGCCAACAGGCAGTCAGTTGGGCTCTGGTAAGGAGCACTCCGATGTGTTCACATCAGACGCATACGGAAGTGCTGTCCAGATTAATGTATCCAAATCACTGGATCCTGCTGTGTTGAATGTTAGCCTAGGGTACCGGCAAGACTTTTCCAATGCGGGGCTGAGCACGGATTTTCAGTCAGGCAGATCATTCAATTATTCAGTCGGTGCAGGATTTTCGGTTAACAGCGCCTTGTTGTTCAATGCACGCATGAACGGTAGCTATAACACGCAGTCAGAGCGACGGAATGAGCCTCTGCCCGGTAGCAGCAGCGAACCCGTGAGCGTCAACCTGTCTATGTCATACCGCTTGAATCGTCGTTGGCGGCTTGAGTCGGGTGTCAATTTCGGACTGAACGAGGACGCAGGCGATTCAAGCTTATCGTTTGACTACGTCTGGAACCGAAGACCGGAATGAATACTCGATCACGCCTGCTTACAATCATGGTGATTAGCTTTCTGGGCTCTGCTTGTAGCGGACGTGGACCACTGATGAGCAACCACGGCTACCCGATTGCATCCGGTACCAAGCATTCGATGAGTTGGAAGGAAGTCAATGAGTCAACAGTGATCATGCAAGATCTTGATTACTCGTGTGGCGCGGCTTCGTTGGCCACTCTGATGCACTACTATTTTGATGACCCTGTCACTGAAACTGACATCCTTAAGATGATAACCACGCTGTTTACCGTCGAGCAACAGGACGTAATAAAAAACCAAGGGCTTTCATTTCACGAATTGGAGCTCATTGCCAATGCCCGAGGCTATCTGTCATCCAGTGTGGAGTTGGAGGCCGAGACAGTAAAGCAAATCAAAGGCCCAATACTGGTTTATATCGAACCGTATGGCTATCCGCACTTCGCCGTATTTCGTGGCGTGTATGAGGATCGTGCATTTTTGGCCGACCCAAGTCGTGGCAACATTCGAATGTCGTTTCAGAAATTCAAAAAGGAATGGAGCGGCAAGGCACTTGTGCTTGGCAAGGAAGGGTTTGGTGTACCTGCAACTTATCCACTGGCGATAACCGATCATTCCGGCATCGGGCACGAGCTTAGAACGGGGCGACCCACTTACCCATGACTACTCCTGTTGATCAGTATCGATTCAAAGTCTCGAGGCTAATGTCTGTCGCTCTTTGTGGTGCGTTATGGCTCCCGGCAAACTTACTCGCACAAGATAGGGGTAGTCTCAGTGTTCAAATTGACACCCTGCAAAAACAGCAAGCACTCGGATTGATTGCATTCCTTGACGAAGGTAACGAGCTACTGAGTAATGATTCGGAAGGAGGGGTTACCAGCCGGAGATCAGTGGCTCGACCCACTAGCTCAAATAGCTGGATCCAAATTGAGGCTATTGCAAGGTCTGCCAATGCGCTGGAACTAAGGGCTGATTTGCAGCAACTGGGCTTGCGTAACAGTCAGCGCCATGGGCGCCAGGTATCCGGGTGGCTGCCGCGCTCTCGCGTGAATGAACTCGCAACTCTTACCTCGCTGCAGTTTGCCACAGCAGGCAAAATGCAGCTACGAGCAGGTAATATCACCTCTGAAGGCGATAAAGCGATGCTCTCAGATGTTGCTCGGCAAAAATACGGCGTCACGGGTAAAGGCGTGACTGTGGGCATCATATCGGACAGTTTTGATTGCCTTGGCGGTGCTTCCGATGACAGGATCAATGGCGAATTGCCTGAACAGATCCAGTTAGTGGAGGAAGCGGCGGATTGTGTGGGTCGGACAGATGAAGGGCGTGCCCTGATGCAAGTGATTCATGATATCGCACCTGACGCCAAACTTGCCTTCCACTCCGGTGGCAATGGGGTGGCAAGTTTCGCCAACGGCATCGTGGAATTGGCCACTGATGCGCTTGCAGACGTCATTGTCGATGACTCTAGTCCGGCATACGATCTTTTCTTTCAGGACGATGTCGTCGTCCAGGCCATAGATCGCGTTAACAGCATGGGAGTAACGTACATAACTGCGGCTGGAAACAATGGACGACTTTCCTATGAGTCCAGATTTAATGAGTTTCTCAGTGAAAGTCTGGATATCAGAGCACATGACTTTGATGAGGGCAGTGGCGTAGATGTGCTACAGAAAATTACCGTTGAAGAAGGCACGTCGATTGAATTGGTACTGCAGTGGGATGAACCTGCATTCTCCGTCAGCGGGCCCCCTGGAACTCTAAAGGATCTTGATATCTTCATTACCGACAGCATCGGGGCGACCATACTCGCAGGCAGTGCGATCAATAATGTGGGTAAGGATCCGGTTGAGCTCCTGAGTTTCGAGAATCCGACAGATTCACAGCAAACTGAATTCAACATACTGATAATCAACGCCGGTATCGATCCACCTGGTCTGATCAAATACGCGATACAGGGCCGCTTTTCTGGAAATATTGACGAATATGCCACGAACAGCGGCAGCATAGCGGGTCATTCCAACGCCTTGAAAGCAATATCGGTTGGTGCAGCAGACTATCGTAATACATCCGGTTTCGGCATTGATCCTCCCGTCTTGCAGTTCTTCTCCACAGCGGGCGGCACACCGATTCTTTTTACTGATAGCGGCGAGTTGCTACCAACCCCCGAAATAAGAAAAAAGCCCGATATAGTAGGCCCCGATGACGTCAACACAACCTTCTTTGAGGGTGAGGACAGTGACAATGATGGATATCCGAACTTTCTCGGCACCTCGGCTGCAGCACCCCATATAGCGGGTGCAGTTGCACTGATGCTGGAGAGCAATCCACGCCTTCAGCCACAAGACATCAAAACGATTTTGCACAATACGGCCACGGACATGGGCGGACGAGAAGAAACTGTCACGCCTGATAACACCGGGTTCGACTTCGATACCGGGTATGGGTTTATCAACATCGACGAGGCTGTCTCCAAAGCCCAGAGTAGTGAAGCCAGTGCCCCGACGAATTCAACAACACCTTCCAATGATCCAATTGTTTATAGTGAGGCGTTTGGAGGCACTGGATCTATCACTATCAATTCAGTAGTGGTCCTGTGTCTTGTCTATCTACGCCGCCGTACAGCGTATTTATCCAAGATGTTGTAAGGTAACTATTCGATCATGGAGCCTTCAGCCCGATGGAGGTTGCGCTCGATGCGCATAAACAGGTACCCGTTCACGGCACCCCTTCAGCCCATGTCCTTACACACAAGTCAGGAGCGGTTTTCCATGTGACGGGCGAATTTCATCCCTGAGGCGAATGAGGCCACCTTTTCCATTCCCTGCCAGATCGTCTTGACAAGGGTACTGGTGTGAGTGCTCAAATTAATTGAGGGAAAACCCTCAATTTCTGATCACGTTATTTGAGGGAAACAACAGCGTTACGAATGACAAGAGTTTTACTCTGCATGGCGACCAAATTGCTTCTCTGAGCGGCGCTGTCAAGACCGCGAGTGAAACGAGTGCGAAGGCTTGGTCTTGACAGCGTCGCTCAGAGAAGAAACCATCGGGCCATACAGAGTGAAGGCTCCTAATCGACCATCAATTAGCGTGGAAATATGACCATCAGATATCGAGATCACTCTCAACTGGCCAGATTGCTGCGAAAATATGCTGCAAGCGGAAATCACAGTAAAGCAAGGACGCATCAGAACGCAGGTTTCATCGGATTTTCAACCACAGCGTGCCTGTCAATGAAAACGACCGTTACTATAGACCGTATAGTGGCTACGTAATGCACTGGTTTCTATAGCCGTAAATCGTAGAATAAAACCTGAAATGTGCCATTCCATAGAGGGGTCTGAAGTCCAATCGAAGCGGATAGGCGGAGACTGTCACCAGCCACCGCCCTCCTAAGAACCGTGCATGCGAGTTTACCCGCACACGGCTCAAGCCTTTGCTGAAGCCATTCACATGACCCAGCAATCCATGTTGTCAAACGGGTTGCCACAATTCCACGTACTTTAAAGTACGGCGCTGTAGTTTGCGTCGCGCAAAGTACGAGGTGTATGCAGGATCGTAAGGTGTTGCATCAGCAATCACCTTGACGTGTCGAACGATCTTGGTGCTGGCCACTCGAATGAGTCTGAACATATCGGCACGCCCATCAGCGGTTCGTGTTTTAGCATGAAACCACCAGTTGTTAGGCGCTGGATGTTTGTAATACTTGTCAAAGATCCAGTTTGCTCCCTTGTTCGGGTGTCTTCGTCGTGTCCAGCGATAGATCGCCTGAAAGATGGCCGAATCGACCTTGCAGAAAATATGTTTCGAGACGACATGCCGGTAGTAGTTTGCCCAGCCTCTCAACTTGGGGTTGAGAAGCCGTATCAGACTCTCGGTTTTGATCGTCGGGTGGGATTTGATCAATGCACGAATGTCATCAAGGAAGGTTTTGACACTCTTCCGAGATGGTTTTATCAGCAGTTTTCCGCTGTATTTACGCACATTGAACCCGAGAAAATCGAAGCCGTCGTCGATATGGGTGATGTGAGTTTTCTCTGTCGAGAGACTCAACCCTCGTTCCGTTAGAAAAGTCACAATAGCAGGCTGTACCTTTGTCTCAAGAACATCCCTTGAGATTCCGGTTACAATGAAATCATCAGCGTATCGGACGAAGTTGACCTTGTCGGTTTTAGTGACTGCTTGTTTAACTACAGCCTCCATACCGTCCAGTACCATATTCGCCAAAGCTGGAGAC
>Ga0209187_1002414_pt1 | contig 17805 bp, 13 predicted proteins | sample BantaG_FD_187430 | JGI IMG/M metagenome (GOLD analysis project Ga0209187, IMG submission 187430) | Marine algal microbial communities from Bantry Bay, Ireland - BantryBay_4 metaG (SPAdes) (version 2) | ecosystem: Host-associated > Algae > Red algae > Unclassified | place: Bantry Bay, Ireland... | reverse complement strand
TTTCTGCAACCGATGCAGGAGGTTGTAGCGTAACAACTTTGGTTACGATTACGCAACCAACAAATGCATTAAGCATTACCAATATTACGAGCACGCAACCGACTTGTGTACCCGGGAATGATGGTGACATTACCATTACAGCCACAGGCGGAACAACAACTTATCAATATGACATTGGTGGAGCGCAACAAGCAGCGAATAGTTTTGCTATGCTCGGTTCAGGATCTTATAATGTAACCGTAAGCGATGGGAATGGCTGCACGGCAACAACGGCAGTAGTATTAAGTGCGCCGAATGCACCCACGATTACTTCTGTAATTGATACGAACGTAAGTTGCTTTGGACAAGCCAATGGTTCTGTACAAGTAAACGCCAATGGAGTTGGAGCCATCAATTATAATTTAACGCCAGGGAATATTGCAAATACTTCTGGCTACTATAATAATCTCGCACCAAATACCTATACCATTTCTGCAACCGATGCAGGAGGTTGTAGCGTAACAACTTTGGTTACGATTACGCAACCAACAAATGCATTAAGCATTACCAATATTACGAGCACGCAACCGACTTGTGTACCGGGTAATGATGGAGCTCTAACGATTACCGCAACTGGCGGAACAACAACTTATCTATATGACATTGGTGCAGTGCAACAAGCAACAAATAGTTTTGCTATGCTCGGTTCAGGATCTTATACTGTAACCGTAACCGATGCGAATGGATGTACTGCTACAACAGCTGTAAATTTATCTGCACCAAATGCTCCCACGATTACTTCTGTAATTGATACGAACGTAAGTTGCTTTGGACAAGGCAATGGTTCTGTACAAGTAAATGCAAACGGAAGTAGCGCACTTTCTTATAATTTATTACCAGGTAATGTAGCGAATAGCTCGGGCTACTACAACAATCTTGGCCCGAACGCATACACTGTTTCTGTAACAGATGTTGCGGGCTGTTCGGCTACTACCGTGGTGACAATAATTGAACCTGCTGCTGCATTAAGCATTACAAATATTGCTAGCACCCAGCCAAGTTGTGTGCCCGGTAATGATGGTGATATTACCATTACTGCAACCGGCGGTACAACATCTTATCAATATGATATTGGTGCCGCAGCACAAGCAACGAATAATTTTACTAGCTTAGGTTCAGGTACTTATACTGTAACCGTAACCGATGCCAATGGGTGTACGGCTACGACTTCAGTAGTATTAAATCAAGCAGCGGCACCAGTCATTACAGCTGTTACTTCTGATAGTGTAAGTTGTACGAGTTTAAGCGATGGAACAATGCAAGTAAGTGCAACTGGCACGGGGATGTTGAACTATACTGTAATGCCAGGCAATTTGACCAATACTACTGGAAGCTTTATAAACCTTACGGCGAATAACTATACCATTACGATAAGTGATGCTAGTAATTGTACGGTAAGTACAAGTGTACTCATTAGCGAGCCATTACCGCTTACCAATACTAGTATTCAAACAGTGAATGCGGGTTGTTCGGGTCAAAATAATGGAAGCCTTAGCTTGCAAGGGAGTGGAGGAACACCAAACTATTCCTACAATTTAATGCCCGGAAATTTTGCAAACACAACAGGGCAATTTAATAACTTAGCCGCAGGGAACTATTCTGTAACAACGACAGACGCCAATGGATGTTCGGTCACTCATTTAGATACGATAACCCAACCAGTGGCAATGACAGTGGGTGCTACTAGCACCACGGACGTGAGTTGCTTTGGTATAAGCGATGGATCATTGAGTATAAATGTAAATGGTGGTACACCCACAATTAATTACACATTAGTGCCAGGTAATATTTCCAATACGACAGGAGTATTTACTACCCTAGCTGCGAATACCTATACGATAACAGCGGTTGATGCAAGCACCTGTTCTGTGTCAAGTACATTCATTGTAAACGATCCAATTGTTTTAGCCATAGATTCCATTACACAAACACCCATTCTTTGTAATGGTGATATGAATGCAAGTATTCAAGTATTTACAAGCGGAGGAAACGGAGGCAATAGTTTTTTATTAAATCCTGCGAATACAACCAATGCGTCAGGACTCTTTACGAATTTGGGCGCACAAACCCTTACGGTAACCGTTACTGATTCTAAATCCTGTTCGATAAGTAGCACCCATGTGATCACTGAGCCTGCACCCATAACCGCAACGGTTCTTACCGATTCGGCAAATTGTTTTGGCGATGCAAGTGGGAATGTCCAATTGACGACAACTGGCGGCATAGCACCTTATAATTTCGTATTACAACCTGGTGCTATAAATAATGCAACGGGTACGTTCTCAAATTTATTGGCAGGCTCTTATGGTGTAACAATTACAGATGCTAATGCTTGTACCGTATCCATTAATCCAATCGTTATAGATCAACCAACGCCACTTGCGTTTACGACTTTAACTACAACGGATAATAGATGTTTTGGAGATGCTTCAGGAGAGATCAATAGTCAAGTGCTAGGTGGTACGGGTGCTATTACGTATTCCATTTTGCCAAATAATGGAACACAGCTAAGCGCAGGAAATTTCAATCAATTGTTTGCGGGTACGTATACTATTACGGCAACTGATGCGAATAATTGTGTAGTAACGACCACCGCAACTATTTTAGAAAACCCTGAAATTGTAGCCAACATTCAATTTACATCACCACGTTGTGCGGATAGTGATGACGGAAATATTATAGTAACGACCACAGGCGGTGTGGCGCCGTATCAATATAGTTTTGAAGGTGGCGGTTATGGAACGGTAAATAATTGGTCAAATTTGAATATTGGAAGTTATGCCATTTCTATTCAGGATGCCTTGGGTTGTGTGCAGGATACACTCTTTAATTTAACCGGACCAGCGCCTATTACGTTAGCAGATGTGGATGTGCGCAATGTAAGTTGTACCGATGGTGCGGATGGACGAATACTTGTTTTAGCACAAGGCGGCACGGGTACGAGCTATACCTACACTTTAAACGGTGGAGTTTATACCAATACAAACGGACAGTTTAGAGATTTAGCAGTAGGGAGCTACACTCTTCAAATAGTGGATGGTGTACAATGTTCCCTCGATACTACCTTGATTGTTTCCAATCCGGTGAGTCCCTTACAAGTAACGGTTGCCAAAGAAGATTTAGGGTGTCATGGCAAAGGAAATGAAGGTAAGGCCGAAGCCAAAGTGGCTGGCGGTGTAGCACCTTATACTTATTTATGGAGTAGTACCCCTGTGCAAACTACGGCGCGAGCGATTGGTTTATACCAAGGAGTTCACACAGTAGATGTAGTAGATGCATTGGGCTGCATTGAGCGCGATACAATCAAGATAGAAGCGGGGCCTTGTTGTCAAGAAGTATTCTTACCTACTGCCTTTAGTCCGAATGGTGATGGTATGAATGATGAATTTAGGGCCTTGTCAACGGCGGGTATTGAAGTAAAACAATTTGAAGTCTTTAATCGTTGGGGTACCAAAATTTGGGAAACTAATAACGTACGATCTAGTTGGGATGGACAATATGCTGGTGAAGAAGTACCTACCGGTACCTACTATTATGTATTCCGCTATAGATGTTTAACTGATGGTGAGATGTACATGAAAAAAGGTGATGTGATTGTTGTTCGGTAAGCCATGAACGTTTTTTTATAGCTTGAATTAATACGTAAGCTCTAAGTACAGTCCGAGTCGAATCTTCGATTGTGGGCTGTGCTTTTTTAATTTATATTCGGTTTTTCAAAAAACTAATTAAATAAAAATGGCGACCCATTGGTCGCCATTTTATTCTCTTACAGCTTGTACCTACTGCCCTTGACCCAAAGAGTAAGCTCGCTCTCCATCAAAGTTGTATAAGTTTTCTGTTTTAATAACATCAACCTTTTGGTCTATTGCGTTTTGCATTAAGGTATTAATATCTTGATTGGTCATAGTGTAGCCATCATCTGCATACCAACGACACCGCCAGTGATCTGTACAAAATGTTTCGTCAAAACCGTTAGGATATACTTTCACCCCACGATTCGTAATCATTTGAAGTTTTACGTTTTCAAGATTTAGTTTTTCTAGTAAGGCACCAATTTCGTTCGCATCAGTACCGTTCCAATGCACAAATAAATCAACCCCCTGTAAATCTTTTTTACGTAAAGGTTTACGTACTGCTTTCGCTAAGTTCATTTTAATATCTCTTGGATAATCGGCCGGTGTAAACTTCGTAGGTTTTTGCCCTAAGTTGGCAACCACCGCTTCTGCAAATTCCGAAGTATTTACCTTTTTAGCACTCACGCCTTCTTCGTAAATATCACCGGTATGAATGCCTTCTTCAATTGTTTTCAACCAAGCGTTTTGAATTTTTTCTGCTGCTTCAGACTCACCAATATGTTTTAGCATAAGAATAGCTCCTTGTAATAATCCAGAAGGGTTTGCAATTTTCTTACCGGCAATATCGGGTGCAGAACCGTGAATCGCTTCAAACATAGCCACAGACTCACCAATATTAGAAGAGCCTGCCAAGCCAACAGAACCAGCGATTTGTGCTGCTACGTCGGAAATAATATCACCATATAAGTTCAAGGTAACGATGACATCAAAGTGCTCTGGCGTATCCGCTAGTTTCGCTGTAGCGATATCAATAATCCAATGTTCGTTTTCGATTTCAGGATATTCAGGAGCTATTTCATTAAACACTTGGTGGAATAAACCATCACTTTGTTTCATGATATTGTCCTTAGTAAAACAAGTTACTTTTTTATGTCCATAGGCTTTGGCATACTCAAAAGCATATCGAACAATTTTTTCACAACCCGGACGGCTAATCAGTTTTAAACATTGAACTACTTCATCGGTTTGTTGATGCTCGATACCTGCATATAAATCTTCTTCATTCTCACGAATTACTACCAAGTCCAACTTGGGATGTTTTGTATCAACATAAGGAGGCAAACTTTTACAGGGGCGTACATTGGCATAAAGACCTAAGGTTTTACGCATGGTCACGTTCAAACTTTTATAACCTCCCCCTTGTGGAGTAGTGATGGGTGCTTTTAGTAAAACTTTGTTTTTACGGATACTGTCCCAAGCTTCATTAGGAATCCCAGTCGTGTTTCCACTAAGGTACGCTTGTTCGCCAATTTTAATTTCGTCATATTCAAGCTCTACGCCAGAAGCTTTTAATATAGAGAGCGTGGCTTCCATGATTTCTGGGCCGATTCCGTCTCCTTTAGCAATAGTAATTCTTTTCATATTTTTTTGAGATTTACGTTGCCAAATGTCCGATTTTTTTAGCATTCATCCTTATTTAATTCTGAAATATATAATTTACATTTTAGGGGGTGGCTAGTATGTTTTAAAAAATTGTTTATAAAAAATGGCAACTTCCTTATTAAAAAATGAACGCGTCTACCTCATTAGATATGAACTTACTGTACTTTAGAAAAAAATTAGGAGAAGGAATTAGCAGGATGATAATGAACTGCGACATAGTAATAATTGGAGCGGGTCCGGCGGGCTGTGCTTGTGCTTTGGCCCTCAAAGAGGCAGGACGTGATGTAGTATTGGTTGACAAAGCTAATTTTCCTCGAGATAAAATCTGTGGAGATGCTATTCCTGGACCAGCTTTCAAACTTATGCAAAAGATGAATCCTGAGTGGGGCACTGCGATGAAGAATTTTGCAGATACGAGTGAGGTAAAATATTCTAAGGGTTTTTCACCGAATGGTAAAAGCTTTACTGTGGGTTGGGAAACGTTTTCTTACAACAGCAAGCGTGAGAATTTTGATAATTTTTTATTCCAATTGGTACAAAAAGAAACTGATACTGAAATAATTTTAGGACAACGTGCTGACCGACTGGCTTACGATGAAGAAGGAGTAGAATGTGAAATAGAAAACGGCATAAAAATTCATGCCAAATTAGTAATCGGTTGTGATGGAGCTAGGAGTATCGTAAGTCGTCAATTAGCGGATTATGATATAAAAGAAGAAGCGCCATTTTTAGCTATGCGTACATATTTTAAAAATGTTCGGGGTATGGAAAAGGATACTAACGAGTTTCATTTTTTTAAAGAAATCATGCCGGGTTACTTTTGGATTTTCCCATTGGATAATGGTTGGGCGAATGTTGGGTTTGGTTTTTTAAAACCTTATAATTCTAAAAATAGTTTGAACATGCGCAAAACACTAGAGGAAATTATAGCGAGTCACCCACGAATTGCTCCACGATTTAAAGGCGCAGACTTAATAGATAAAGCGAAAGGATTTGCCCTTCCTATCAGTACAAAAAAAAGATCAGTTTCTGGCGAGCGATTTATACTTTGTGGCGATGCGGCCTCGCTGATCAATCCTATTGGCGGACACGGAATCGATACGGCTATGTGGAGTGGCTATTTTGCTGCACAGCAAGCAATTACTTGTTTTGAAAAAAATGATTTTTCTTCTGAAGCGCTAGAAGCATTTAGTAGTTTGATTCATTCAAAATTTAAAAAAAGATTTAATAGAAGTTATAAAGCCGCCAAGCTCACCATGACTTCTCACAGAGTAATGAATGCAATTTTTAATAATGGAAAGTTGATAAAAAAACTGATTGATATTTAATGATGGTAGCAGAACTAGAAAATAAACTTCAAAAACATTTCGGATTTAAAACCTTTCGTGATCGACAAAAGGATATTATAAGGAATGTGTTAGATAAAAAAGATACGATTGTGCTCATGCCAACAGGGGGAGGGAAATCAATTTGTTACCAACTGCCTTCGGTATTATTGCCGGGTGTAACGGTGGTTGTTTCTCCTTTGATAGCTCTCATGCAAGATCAAGTGCAAGCTTTGCGAGCCAATGGTATCCGAGCCGCATATTTAAATTCAAGTTTGTCCTACGAAGAGAGTGACTATATTATGCAGGATTTAGAAGCTGGACGCGTAAAAATTTTGTATGTCGCACCGGAGCGCTTGCTCTTGGAACAGTTTTTATCTTTTTTAAAAAGGATAGAAATTTCTTTATTTGCTATTGATGAGGCGCACTGCCTAAGTAGTTGGGGCCACCAATTTAGACCAGATTATAAGAAGCTCAAAACACTTCGAAATGAATTTGAAGAAGTACCTATAATAGCCCTTACCGCCACGGCGGATAAAACAGTGCGCAAAGAAATTGGTCAGTTACTAAATCTGAAGAAGCCGGATTATTTTATCTCCTCATTTGATAGACCCAATTTATCTCTAGCCGTTTTACCCGGGCAAAAAAAGTTTGAACAACTCCAAAAGGTATTAACTCGACACGCTGGCAAATGTGGTATCATATATTGCCTCAGTAGAAAAAATACGGAGGATCTTGCAGAAAAATTACGAAATGACGGCTACAGTGCACAGGAGTATCACGCTGGGATGTCCTCAGAACAACGCCAAAAAACGCAGAATGATTTCATCGGTAGCAATTTAAAAATTGTTGTGGCTACCGTAGCATTTGGAATGGGAATCGATAAAAGTAATGTACGCTTTGTAGTTCATTATAATATGCCTGGAAATTTAGAGGGTTATTATCAAGAAATAGGCAGAGCTGGTAGGGATGGAGAAGCAGCAGAGGCAGTGCTTTTTTATTCTTACCGTGATGTGCAATTACGCAGCAGTTTTATTGAAGATATAGAGGACGAGCAGCAAAGAGAAATTCAGAAAGCAAAGCTCGATCGTATGAAGGAGTATGCTGAATCTCAGATTTGTAGAAGACAAGTTTTGTTAACTTATTTTAGTGATCGAATTAATGAAAGTTGTGGCAATTGTGACGTTTGTAAAAACCCGCCTAAATACTTTGACGGGACTGTATTAGCACAAAAAGCCATGAGTGCGATTGTGCGCAGTGAACAAAAGTTGAGTGTGACTATATTAATTGATGTTTTAAAAGGTACGAATAGCTTGCTAGTGCAAACTAATGGTTATGATCAAATAAAAACATTTGGTGCTGGTTATGATAAAACTGTTTTTGAATGGCAACTATTTATTCAACAGTTCGTTCAATTGGGCTTAGTGGAAATTGATTATAAAGATAATTATCGCTTAAAAATCACTTCTTTTGGAGAAGACGTCTTATATGGAAAGTTTACTATTGATTTAATTACATCTCAAACGATTAAAAGTCGTCAGCAAGAAAATAAGGATAAAATTGCAAAAATCTCTATTCAGTCAAAAAGTAGAAATAATTTTCCCAAAGACGATGATTTGTACGAGATATTGCGCAGACTTCGTAAAGACATTGCAGACAAAAATGGCAAACCGGCCTTCACTGTTTTCTCTAATGCAACTTTAGAAAATATGAGTGCTCTTAAACCTAAAACAATGGAGGATTTTCTAGAAGTGCATGGAGTGGGGCAATTTAAAGCCAAGCAATTTGGTGAGAAGTTTATGAATTTAATTCGGGAGTATTCTTAGTCATTGATTCAATCAAAAAAACACGACAATTGGGATTAGAGCAATTATAAACGACTACTAGAATAGAACATCCTTCATAGCAAAAATCCCCTGTTTGTCCGCTAAAAATTCTGCAGCCAATAATGCACCACTGGCAAAACCTTTTCGAGAATGTGCGGTATGTTTTATTTCAATGGAATCAATGGAAGAGTCGTAGGAAATGGAGTGCGTGCCAGGGGCAGGGTCTTCTCGTTTTGAGATGATACTTAGGGTTTCAGCTTCAGTCGTTTCCTTGTTTGCCCAGTTTGTTTTTCGATTAAGTTTTTCCAGCAGTCCTTCCGCCAAAGTGACTGCCGTACCGCTTGGAGCGTCTAGTTTTGCAGTATGATGTATTTCCTCTAAGCTTGGATTGTATGCTGGATGATCATTCATTATCTGTGCCAACTGTTTGTTGATTTCAAAGAAAATATTAACGCCCACACTAAAATTACTGGCATATAAAAAAGCAGTATTATTTTGTTTACAGATATTCTCTGCTTCAGCTTTTTTATCTAACCAGGCGGTCGTGCCGCACACTGTAGGAATTTTATTTTCAAATAACTTTTTTAAGTTAGAAAAAGCGGTGTCGGGTGTAGTAAATTCTATAGCTACATCAATATCTGCTAAATTTTCCTTGGTGAAGTCTTGGAGATTCTCACCATTAATTTTTAATGGAAATTTATGGCCTTTGCCAAGCCCAATTTCTTCAATGGCTTTTCCCATTTTTCCATATCCGATTAAAGCTATTTTCATAATTATTTAAATTTAAAAACTAAGGCAAGCCCTAACTGATTATTTGTAAAGGTGGGCTTTGTTTTCATAGATAGTTCATCGCTAATATCAAAACTTTTTAGGTGTGATGCTACATAAGCATCCAACACATTGAGCGCATAGCCAACCGTAGTAAAAATGACTGCATACTCTAAGTATTGTCGGTAGGTGTTCTGCAGCGTATTCAAATCATTGTCTTGATAGATACCAGCATAGACTGTATCAACGGTATTCGGGTTATTGTCAATCCGCATGATATAGGCATTCCGAAATTTTTTGTACTGTCGACCATTGGTTTGTATGAAATATCCCGCAGCACCGAGTCCGGCAGCTACTACGCCAAGTTTCCAATATTGCTTATTATAAGCTTGCCCGAGCCCAGGTAATAAAGCAGAATACAAAGCCGAACGTTTGGGGATAGGATTGGTGCGTCTATATCTAAAAACAGAAAGACTGTCGTTTTTCAATTCAAACTCCTTGCGAGATTCTTCTTGTCCCCAAGAGAGAAAGCTAATGAATATAAAAAGAAGTGACAATCCGTATTTCACGAAGGCAAGTTAGTGCTTATTACAGCAGCTAGCCATAAAATGAGTTAAAAAAAATCCTAAAGATTGATTGCGTCTAAAATTCTATCTAAATCTGCGTCGCTGTAAAACTCTATGGTCAATGATCCTTTACCGCTTTTTTTGCGATCTAAGATTACTTTGGTGGAGAGGTGCGAAGCCAAATTGTCTTCAATTTTTTTGTAAGGCGGTAACAAGCTCGTTGGCTTTTTAGCTTTCTTTTTACTCCCTTTTTTATAAGATTTAATTAAAGCCTCTGTAGCTCGTACGCTTAATTTGTTTTTTTCAATTTCTTCGAATGCCAATAGTTGTTGGTCGATATGCTCCGCTCCTAAAATAGCTCTTGCATGACCCATACTGATTGTGTTTTTTCTAACAGCTGCTTGGATGCTGGGCGGTAATTTAAGTAGGCGCAAATAGTTCGTCACGGTAGAGCGTTCTTTTTTCATTCGCTCGGCTACTTCCTCTTGGGTCAAATCGCACTCTTCCATTAGCTGCTTATAGCTCAGACCAATTTCAATGGCATTTAAATCTTCGCGTTGCAAGTTTTCCAAAAGCGCCATTTCAATCAGTTCTTGATTGTTAGCGGTTCGAATGTAGGCAGGTAAATCTTTGAGCTTAGCTATTTTGGAAGCACGATACCGTCGCTCACCAGAAATTAGTTGATACGATTTCGGACTTAACTTAATCACCGTAATAGGTTGAATCAAATCATGCAATTTGATGGACTCGGCTAATTCTTTCAAAGCTTTTTCGTCAAAATCTCGACGAGGTTGTTTTGGATTGACCGAAATCTGACTGATGGGAATTCGGCTAATACTACCCACAATGTTTTCCTCTACGGGTACTGAGGTTTTTTGATTTCTTTTATCAAAATTGTTTACCTCGTCTTTAATGTTCCCCAATAGGGCGCCAATTCCTTTGCCAATTTGTTCTTTTTGTTTACTCATTCTCTTCTATTTCAAAGGTTTTGTCTTTGTTAGAAATTTTAGTCATATCATTTCGTTGCAACACCTCTTTGGCTAAATTTAAATAATTTAGAGCTCCTTTGGCCTCGGCATCATACAAAAGCACAGGTTTTCCAACACTCGGGGCTTCACCTAGGCGAGTATTTCTATGAATGATGGTTTCAAAAACCATTTCAGCAAAATGGTTGCTTACTTCCTCCACTACTTGATTGCTTAGTCGCAATCGTCCATCGTACATAGTCATTAAAATTCCTTCTATTTTTAAGTTGGGGTTTAATTTACTTTGAACAATTTTTATCGTGTTCAATAATTTTCCCAGACCTTCCAATGCAAAAAATTCGCATTGTACAGGTACAATTACACTATCACTAGCCGAAAGGGCATTTACAGTGATCAAGCCCAAAGAGGGTGAACAATCGATTATGATGATATCATAATCATCGCGGATGGGCTCTAAGGTATTAAGCAATTTATGCTCACGATTGGGGTGGTTGATTAATTCTATTTCAGCACCCACTAAGTCAAGATGTGCAGGCAATATGGATAGATTGGGCGTTTCGGTTTCTAAAATTATACTTTTTACATCCGTACCATTGACTAAACTATCATAAACACTGAGTTGTATGTTTTTTAAGTCAAAGCCATTGCCCGAAGTGGCATTCGCCTGTGGATCGCAATCCACCAACAAGGTCTTATAGTCTAATACAGCAAGGCTACAGGCTAAATTAATAGCAGTAGTGGTCTTTCCTACACCGCCTTTTTGATTTGCTATGGCAATTATTTTTCCCATTAAGACAAAGATGAAACAGAAGTACGGACTTATAAATTTTAGTTATGCACCTCACCGATTAGAAATGTGAAGATTCTGCCACGGTGGGCTTTTTAGCCTTATATACAGTTCAGGAGTGCTCTTGGAATTAACTATCGGTTTAATTGTATCTAACTAGAAATTATAGTAAATTTGCGCTCTTATTTATATTTGTTATGGCAAAACGTGATAAATACACGGCTCCGAGAAACCCACAGCGCTACGCTGATGAATCAACAGAAGACGTTCCCTCCGCACAGGATACCCTTAAAGGGATTGAGCGTTGGTACGAATCTAACAAGAAAATCTTGAATGGCATTTTATTAGGTGGACTCCTCATTGTGGCGGCATTTTTTATATATAACCGGTTTTTGAAGGCTCCTAAAAATTTGAAAGCCAATAATGCCGTATTCATGGCGCAAGACTATTTTGCCAATGATTCAATGAAATTAGCGTTGAATGGTGATGGAAATAATTATGGTGCATTGAAAGTTGCCGATAAATATGGTTCAACTGATGCTGGAAATCTAGCCCATTTTTATGCTGGACGCGCTTACTTGGCAAATGGAAAATATAAAGAAGCGATTGAAGAACTAAAAGATTTCGATGGTCGAGGCACTATGCCGGGCACCGTGGCGAATGGTTGCATTGGTGATGCTTATATGGAGTTGAACCAACCCAAGGAAGCAATTACTTATTATCAAAAGGCAACAAGTGATGCTAACGATGTTTACCTGACACCGCTTTATCTTGAGCGATTGGGTATAGTATATGAGCAAATAGGAAAAACGGATGAAGCGATTCAAGCATTTAAACGTATTAAAATGGAATTCCCAAGCTCAGGGCAAGCGAGAAGCGTAGAAAAATACTTAGCACGCTTAGGCGATTATAGTCTATAATTTTATGGCGACTCAGCCTTCACAATTTTTAGCCAACGATTTTGCTTCTTTAGGGAAGAAAAAGTTGGCTATTTTTAGTACTACATGGAATAAAAAAATAAACGAAGCCCTGTTAGCAGGAGCTAAAGAAGTTTTGGCTGACTATCCGCAGCTTGAAATTGCAGAGTACGAAGTACCCGGCAGCGTAGAATTAGGCTTTGCCATTCAAAAACATGCTCAGCTCAAAATTGCAGATGCTTACATAGCCTTTGGCTGCGTAATACGTGGCGGGACTCCTCATTTTGATTACGTATGTGACGCGGCAAATCAGAGTATTATGCAATTAAATTTGAGCCTACCGTCACCAGTAATATTTGGAGTACTCACTTTAGAAAACGAAGAGCAGGCCTGGGAACGATTAGGTGGACCTCATGGTCACAAGGGTAAAGAGGCGGCTCAAACAGCCTTAGCGATGATGGCGTATCAAGACGCGCTGAGTAAATCCTAGGAGTGATTTTTGGAAAGGTGTTGTTGGTATTTTTAGATGATTCTTTCAGTTTTACCATTTACGATTCATTAAACTTTTATTTAGAAATGACATCATACATTTAGCCTTTATGAGATATTTATTTTTCAGTTTTATAGTTTTATTCGGTGGAGTCAGCGCATTACAGGCGCAGGAGTATGCTCGGAATGTAGTAGTCGGTGCTGAACGCACGAGTCAGTATTTCCCCTTGCTAAAAGGAACGCGCATTGGACTCTTAGTCAATCAAACTTCTAGAGTAGGCAAGATGCATTTAGCTGATAAATTAGTGGCGGAGGGTTTGAAGCCAAAAATTATTTTTGCTCCTGAACACGGGTTTCGAGGAAAAGCAGATGCAGGAGCGCATGTGAAAAATGGAGTGGATACTAAAACGGGCGTACGAATTTTATCTCTGTACGGAAAAAATAAAAAGCCGTCTGCCGCTCAAATGAGTCAAGTGGATGTAATCGTATTTGACATTCAAGATGTAGGTGCTCGTTTTTATACTTACATATCCTCTCTGCAATATATGATGGAGGCTTGCGCTGAAAATGGTAAAACAATAATTGTATTAGACCGTCCCAATCCGAATGGATTTTATGTAGATGGTCCTGTGCTGAATAAAAAATATAAATCATTTGTAGGCATGCAAGCCATCCCAATTGTTCATGGAATGACGGTAGGAGAATATGCTAAGATGCTGAACGGAGAAGGCTGGCTAAAAAATGGAAAGAAGGCAAAGTTGACAGTCATTCCTTGTCAAAAATGGAATCATAGTCAGCTCTATGATTTGCCTGTTGCGCCATCTCCCAATCTACGAACGAAGCAATCGATTTTATTGTACCCAAGCCTCTGCTTATTTGAAGGTACAGAGGTAAGCGTAGGTCGTGGCACGTCAAACCCGTTTACTGCCTGGGGACATCCTGAGTATAGCAAGCATAGACAATATGTGTTTACACCGAAGCCAAGTTTTGGTTCGAAACATCCCAAGCATAAATTAAAAAAATGCTATGGCCAGCAACTGGATCTTCCGATTTCTCAAATTACGAAGACCCTAGACGGCAAGCTATTTATTGGATTTTTACAGACGGCTTATTCTTCTTCTCCACGGCGAGATGGATTTTTTACTTCATTTTTCGAAAAGCTAGCTGGTACTGCTCAATTGAGAAAACAAATTTTAGCTAAGAAATCTGAAACAGAAATAAGAGCATCTTGGGAGCCAGCGCTTACTGGGTTTAAGAAAATTCGAAAGAAGTATTTGCTTTATTCAGACTTTGAATAGCGACGTACGTGGCTATAACGAGTAAGGACTTGCGAAGCGTACACTCCAAGCTATAGTGTTGTTAGCCAAAGCTAAGGTTTTACTTTATCTTATCCTAAAGTTAAAGCTTTGCTTTGGCGGTTTTCGGAGCAGAGTTTTTCGGATTGTAGGGTTGCCCGTATTCCTTATGAGCTGATGTTAGCTACTGTTGCTCTTTAGTCAATAAGTATTTTTTTATTCAGTGAAGTGTTGTCTTCAAATTGAATATTTAAAAAATAAATTCCTTTACTGAAATATCCTATATCAAGCCTTAAATCATTGGTATTTAAGTTGTCCCACTCCTTTAATTGTTCTCCATAAACATTCCATAATTGGACATTGGAAAAACTGATGTTTTCTTTAGTTTTTATCTCTAGATGGTCCTTAAATGGATTAGGATATATGCTTATATTTTTTCTGACAACTAATTCATTGGTAGAAGTAGGGTCGCAAAATGTTGAGGAGTTTTGGTAATGGTATGTGCTATCGTCATAATAGCAAAGTACGCAAAAACCTTCAAAGCAATTTTTGTAGAATAATCCGGATTTGCTACCAATTCCTTCAATAACCTCAATTCCTCCATTGAAGTTATATTTCTTTCTGAATTGACCGCCTATATTAATGGAATCAATGTAGTCAAGCGTTGTAAATTTATCGCAACTATTGACATACACATTTCTAAAAATGAAGGTATCATTTATTTGAAGGTCGAAATCATAAAGTAGAAATTCGCTTGGTGAGATCGCTTGATGAATTGCAAATACTTTTTTATTTACGATGTCTTGTCTTAGAGCTATGAAATTTGTTGAGCCGTTTACCATTTTGTATAATAAAGAATTTATTACCGTGTCTTTATTGGATATTGAATAATTAAATCCGCCTGTTGAAGCTGGTGGAAACACGCCGCCATCAAAACAACTTCCAAGCCAACGAGCATTTGAATCTGGAAAGGGGTGATAAGAATTGGTTTGTCCGTTTGTCTTTATAAATAAAAAGCTAAGTAGAAGTATGCAAAATAAATATTTCATAAAGTCAGTTTTAATTGTGGCTAACGACGTACGTGGCTATAAGGAGTACGGACTTAGGAAGCACACACTCCATGCTATAACGCTGTTAGCCAAAGCTAAAGTTTTACTTTAATTTTTCCTAAAGTCAAAGCTTGGGTTTGGCGGTTATCCGGGCAAAGTTTTTCGGCTGTTGTATTGTCCGTATTCCTTATAGGTGATGTTGTAAGCTGGCGTTCTTGGTCCTGGGTGTTTTTCAGAGGTTTCGATTTTAGCTCAATAGCGTGTATTGGCAAAGCCATACTCTTTTGCAATTTTCGGATTGTGCGGTTAGCTTTAGCGAATTGCAAATGTGTATGGCTTTTAGCGTTGGCTTATTACGCGTCTGCAAAATATCCATATTCTTTATTTATTACTAACCCTCTGTCAAGGTACAAGTTTGATAGCTCACAAGTTGTTTCGGGTGTCAAAGTACAAGAATGACAAGATGCAAGATTTAATTGACCAACTCCCTGTCCGTCTGATTCCATACAAATTGGGTCAGAAGAGCAATCAGTAGCTCTCAAAATAGCACTATTAGTAATGCTATTTAGATTTTCTAAATCGTTGCACAAATTTGATAATCCACCCAAATAACCATCGGTTCCATCAAAAGCAGAGATTAATAATCCGTGCATTGTTTCGTTTACGTATAATCTTTCTGACAAAGAAGATGCAGGATAACCACAGACATATTCCAATTCACGCATCAGTAAATGCGAAAGCGTATGAATTAGGACTTTTCTTGGGGTTAAAGTTTTAGCGATAATTTGGTGTGATTTCCAATCAGCATTTTTGGCATTAGTTTTTATTTTTTCTGTTCTTTCAATAACGTTTTGCTGACCTTCCCATTGTTCCAATTTTTGTTTATTCAAAACAAATAAAATTCCTTCTCCGTAACTTTCAGATGCCGGTAAGGTCTTTGTGTCAAAATTGTTTTTTGATACTGATTGTCTTTTTACTGTGTACTCATAAGCATTATCTCCATCTTTTAGCAAAATTGAATCTATATCAATGGGTTCATTGCGTGTAAAGGATGTTTGAACGGTTGTCTTTTTTAATTTATCAATTTTTATCAGTTTAGAAAAGCCATTGATTTGCTCACTACAATCAATTACACGGAATTTAATTTGTTTATTGTCTGGTTGCTCCTTTTCCAAGAAATAATCGTACTCTGTTTGTCTATATATATTATCAGGAATGTACTTAATATCTCCTGTGTCTAAATATTGTTGGATTAATTCCATTTCAATTTTCTTTTGGATACTAATTAACTGAACTATTTGTGCTGTTGAGAATTCTCCGCTCTCTAACATATTGTCGATATCAATTCTAACTTCAGGCGAAAGTGGATTTTGTAGTTCTGGTATAAACAAACTACTTAAACTATTGGAATAATATACGCTATTACTCGTTTTCAACTTTACGTTCGTAGTTTCTGAACATTCTTCTTCATAAAACTTGCCATTAATTTGTCCTAACCAATATTTCTTACCATTGCAGATTTGCTCGTAGTTAAAAATGCCTTTTAGATTTGCTTTTTTATTGCAATTTTTACACTCAATCCATATACCTGATAGTTCGGTGTTTTCTCGACTGATTTTATAGGTTAGGTTTTGGTTTTCGCAACAAGGTTTAGAAAAATCTAATTGTGGCCCTGTCGGTTTTTCATTTGCTTCCTCTTTATCTTGTTCATTGGTTCTGTCGCTGGGTAAACGGTTGTTCCAATACTTCCAAGGTAAATCGTGAATATGACCATTTTTACAAGTCATAACAAAACGAATTTGTTCCAAAAGATTTTCTTTGCAGTCTTTGTTACTGCATTTTGGCGGATTGAAAAAATCAAGTTTTTTGCCTGCACTTCTCCAACGGGTTTTCCATTCGTTGTATGGTGCAAACCGTTTACAATAAGAACAATAAAACCATTTTGAGAAATAGTTTGCTTTCGGTCTAACTTGGTTCAAAAAAGAATCTCTATCAGTAGGTATAGAAACCAAATGTTTCAAATTTGGGAAACGGTTTTTTAAACGTTGTAATAACCTATCGTCTTTAATGATATAATGAGCTAATTTTTCGTTTAAATCTGCATATCCCCAGTTATCAAAGGTTTCTATAATTATAGAATTGTTTGTTGTTTCAATCAATGAACCAACACCACCATAATTTGAAATATGCTTGCTTCTCCCATGTCTTATTTTGTCGTTTGGCATATGTTTAATATTGTCTTATGAGTATCTCAGCACTTGGCTCTACACTTCGCATTGATTGCATTGCCGTTAAAGTATCGTCATCATTTTTCTTCTCTTGTATTGGCACAATTAAAGAATCTTTAGGATGGTCTCTCCAAAAATATTTAAGGTCTGGAAGGTCTTCGGCCTTAGTTTTCCAATCTCTTAAAATATTATCTATCTTCTCGGTTATGAGCTGTAAATCATTTTGTGCAAAGTGATGGTTTTGAAAAAGTTGAAGCAGGTTATTTCGTAATTCATTTTTTACTTTGTCATCA
>Ga0209187_1002413_pt1 | contig 17821 bp, 14 predicted proteins | sample BantaG_FD_187430 | JGI IMG/M metagenome (GOLD analysis project Ga0209187, IMG submission 187430) | Marine algal microbial communities from Bantry Bay, Ireland - BantryBay_4 metaG (SPAdes) (version 2) | ecosystem: Host-associated > Algae > Red algae > Unclassified | place: Bantry Bay, Ireland... | reverse complement strand
GGCGGGTCTGGGAATCGAGAGGGTAGGGCTTGAAATCCTCATCCCGTGGCTCCTGATCGAGGACTGGTTCGACAATAACTTCATCGAAGTCAGGTTGTTCGAAGGCCTCGATACGAGTGGCGAGGGCCTGGTCGGAGAGGATGATCACCTGAGTGCTGTATTTCTTGGCCACACGGCAGGCTTCCAAGGCGATATAAAAGCAGTCTTCGACATCACTAGGAGCGAGGACGATACGAGGGGTGTCTCCGTGACTGCCGTAGATGGCTTGCATCAGATCGCTCTGCTCGACCGAGGTCGGAAGACCGGTGGACGGGCCGCCGCGCTGGACGTTGATCACGACCAGTGGAAGTTCCGCCATGCACGCATAGCCGAGGGCTTCCATCTTCAGAGACAGACCGGGGCCTGAGCTACCGGTAACCGCTAGGTGGCCGGAGTAGGCGAAGCCAAGGGCGGTGGATACCGCGCCGAGCTCGTCTTCTGCCTGCACGAACAGCCCTCCGTATTTAGGAAGCTCGGAGCGGAGCGTCTCCATAATAGAGGACCAAGGTGTGATGGGGTATCCCGAGCCATAGCGAACACCACCGGCGAGAAGTCCATAGGAGAGTGCGGTGTTGCCGTCTGTGGTGACACGATTGTCGGTCTCGCCAGATCCTCTCTTCAGATTGTAGAGGTTTCCGATCGAGTCACCGATAGGGTAGGAGTAGCCGGCGTCGAAGGCGACCATGGCGTTGCGCAGAACGCTTTCACCCTTGCCTCTAAATTGCCGATTGATGATCTCGGTAAGTTTTTCGCGGTCGAGCTGAAAGACTCCGGTGATCAGTCCAAGGACGAACATGTTCTTGCCCCGGTCCTTGGCAGTTCCGCCGACGGCCTCGACCGTGGTGGAGGTGATCGGAACGCCGACGTAAGTTACTCGCTTGTCGGTCAGGTCGGGCTCGACGTGGTCGCTGTCATAGATGCACAGTCCGCCATCACGGAGAGAACCGAGATGATTCTCGAAACTATGCTGGTAGAAGGGAACGAGGAAGTCCGCTTCATCGCCTGCAGACAGCACTTCACCGGAACCGAGGTGAACTTGGAAAATTGAAGGCCCGCCCGAGATGGTCGAGGGGATCGTCATGTGGGTCATTACTTCCCGAGCGCTTCGTCCTGCTAGACGGGCCAAGAAGCCGCCAATCGTTTGAATCCCATCTTGGGAATTTCCAGCAAATCGAATGACCGCATTCTGGAGATCAGTGTCCGATCCGCCGGCTGGTGGGGAGGAGTCTGATTCAGGGGATTGCACGGCGGATTTCATGATGTTCAACCGCAAACTAGAGGAAAGCTTGTCGATCTCAAATACGAATTGGGCGAAGTGCATAAATTCTCCGGTATTATCTTTGAGAGGATTTTCAAATATTGTGTTGCAATTATGAAATTTCGAGGCATTGTCTGACCTTCAATCGGGGAATACATATCAACCCACACGTCAACCAAACCACTTAATTACCTATGAAAACGATTAGCGCGATTCTCGCGACGAGCCTATTGGCTTCAGCAGCTCAGGCCAGCTTTGTCCAGACTTGGAGTGCCTTCATCGACACCGCCGCTGGCGATAGCGATACCGGCATCATCACCTTTGACCAATCCGGTCTTGCAGGAGTGAATACTTCCGACATCACCGCAATCGACCTTTGCTTCACTTATGGTGTTGTCGGCGAACTCGAGTATTCAGTAACTGAAGGCACCGCCGCAGACCTGATTGTTGATGGCGAAGTCGAAATCGAATTTTCAAACTTCTCGTTTGGAACCACTCCAAACATCAGCGACATCACTGAGACTCAGAGCACAGGATCGCTTGGTTCTGTCGCGGCAGGGGCAGCAAACTCGAGTGGTTCTTTGACCTTTAATACTGCGCTCGGATCTGTGATTGATGTTTATTCGATCAATGACGTTGCCGGTTTTCTTTCTGGTTCACAGACGATCGACTATGACTTCGGTCTTTCTGGCGCTTTTGACACCCAGTCCGAGAGCAATCCGTTCTTCGTTAGCTTCGGTCAAGAGGCTGACTACCAGCTCAAGGTTGAGGCCAAGTATACCATCGTTCCCGAGCCGACATCCGGTCTGCTCTTTGGAATCGGAATGGCTCTTCTTCTTCGCCGCCGTCGGTAGTTCCGACAAATGGCTTTAAGCCAAGTTTTTTCATACAGCGCGTTCCCCAGTCGGGGAGCGCGCTTTTTTTTTCCCGAACGAGCATTCTCTGCGATACTCTCTGGCATGCCCCAGCTCTTTGTTTACGGCTCTTTAAAGCGTGGTTTCAGCAATGCGCATTGGCTGGACGGACAGGAGTTTCTTGCTGAAGTCCGCACGGCTCCTGGCTATCGAATGCTCGACTACGGTGGCTTTCCAGCGTTGGTCCTAGGAACGGATTCGATCAAAGGTGAACTCTACGAGGTGGGGGAGGATTGTTTAGAGCGGCTCGATATTTTGGAGGGCGTGGCCGAGCGGCTGTATGAGCGAACCACGGTCTGGCTCGAGGCAGATGGCCCCTTCGACGTCGTTGTGGGATATCTGTATCTACGGGAGGTCGAGGGTCTACCTGCTGTGGGTGAGGAATGGCACCTGAGACTCGATGGTGGTTAGTCCTCCTCTTGACCCGTGGGCTAACGCCGATTATCGGAAGTTCTATGGCTGAAGTCACGATTTATCACTACGCCCATTGAGGCTCTTCGAAGAATGCCTTGGCGGTCGCCGAGGAACTTGGAGTCGATCATGAGGTGATCCTGTATATCAAGGAGCCGCCCGGACGGGAAGCGCTCGAAGCTATCATATCGAAGCTGGAGGATCCCGTGGAGGACTTGATTCGGAAGGACTCGATGTTCAAGAAACTGGAACTCGACCCATCGACCTTTGAGGGAAATTCGAAGGCAGTGGTCGATGTCTTGGTCAAGCACAAGCAGCTCCTGCAACGTCCGCTCTTGGTCCGTGGGGACAGGGCAATCATCGGACGCCCAAAAGCGCGGATCGTTGACTTTCTTTCCTAACTATCATGAGCGAGCGAAACGATTGGCTGGGCCGTGAGCCTGAGGTTAGTAGGGCGAAGACGCTCCGGATTTGGGCCTGGATTGTTTCTGCAGTTGTCCTGTTCTTGGTGGCAGCGATGCGCAGGATTCACATCGAGCTTCCAGACGGGGTGAGTTTTTCGTTTCTTCCGCCGTTCTATTCGACCCTTAATGCCATCGCGGCGGTGGCTCTGATTGCGGCGGTGGTCTTCATCAAGCAGGGGAAGGTCGTGGCGCATCGGGCGAGCATTCGCGTGGCGATGTCTCTATCGATTCTCTTTTTACTCAGCTACGTTGCCTATCACATTACGACTCCGCCGACGAGCTACGGTGGAGAGGGGGCGATGCGAACCGTCTACTTGGTCCTTCTGATCAGCCACATAGTCCTGGCGACGGTCAGCTTTCCGTTCATTCTATTTGCCTATATCAGCGGCACCACGAGTCACTTTGCCCAGCATAAGAAGTTGGTCCGCTGGGTCTATCCCATTTGGCTCTATGTGGCGATAACTGGTCCGGTTTGCTACCTCATGCTACGCCCGTATTACGCAAGCTAGGGCCGACACAAAGAAGCCCCCTCCAGAGCAGATCTTCTGAAGGGGGCCTTGTTATGGGGATCGCAATGATGGCTATTTTTGCGTGTGAGATCGCGTGAACGGTCTCTACATAGTGGTTACACCATAAACGGATGAAGGTTACTATTAAAAAGGAGCAGGAAACAATTAAATCCTTTAAGCTAGCCAAACTTACGCATACTTGGAATCCCGTGACCGACATCCCTTCCCTTATTTTCGCCGCTCTCTTGCTGTCGTCCTGCTCCAATATCGAGTCCCGGCAAGCAGAGCCGTCGCGGTTAGAAGTTCGCCAGAGCGGCTTGCCGGACTTCGGCGTGGTGGTGAGTCTTGAGGATCGAGCCCTGAGAGAAGGTAGTGGGCTGGCAGCATCGCCCCGGCGGAGTGGCGTGTTCTGGGCCGTTAACGACAGCGGCAACGCTCCGGAGTTGTTCGCCTTTGATCCAAGAGGTCGGTCTCTGGGAAGATTTCGTATAGCCGGAGCGGTGAATCGTGACTGGGAGACTCTCGACAGCTTTGTCTATCGGGGAAAGTCCTACCTGATGATCGGAGATATCGGAGACAATGGCGCGCGCCGAAAGGACTGCCGTCTCTACGTTGTCGAGGAGCCCGTGCCTCGGGTGGCTGGGCAGACTTCGGCAACTACGTCGGTCCCGTTAGTCGCGACGTGCAGGATCGGCTTTCCCGATCGTCCTGGTGACTGCGAGGCACTGGCGGTTGTTGCGGAACAAGACACGATCTATTTGGCGAAGAAATCGAAGGATCGTTCCGACATCTACCGGCTGTCTCTCTCGGCCGTTCTTCGGGGCGGCAACCAAGGGGCCCGGAAGTGTGGCCGAATCGTTTTTCCCAAACCGATGGTGCTTGGCTTTTCCAAGCTGACCAAGAGCATGGCTCTCGGCCAGCAGGCCACGGGAATGGATGTCGGCGCGTCTGGTGATGTGGCCTTTCTTTCCTACACTCACGTGTTCCGCGCTGGCCTGGCGGATCTACAGAGGCAGGGGACACAGGTGGTTGCTGTGGGCTATCCAGATCTACCGCAGGCCGAGGCCTTGGCACTTCCTGACTGGGATCGTGGTGCCGTGTGGATTCTGTCCGAGGGACGGCCCGCCCGAATCGTGCGCGTGCCGCTTCGGTAGGGGAGGGGAGGGGAGAAGGTCTTCTCGATTTGACTGACTTTCGTTAAAAAAGCTGCTTTGTGGGGAGCGATCGCCCGGTTCGAATGCCAGCCTCTACTTCCACCTTGGATGTTCGAGGACGACCGGTGGGACCAGTTCCTTCCATTCCGGGTCCTTGTCCTCTATGAGCTGGCGGATGTCGGCGCTAGAGCGTAGTGCGCACTCCTTCAAACAGTCAGGGATTTCGCGGATGAAGCCGTTGGTCAGAAGGTGATCGAACAGGTGCTGCAGGTGCGGAGCGATCTCTGCATTGTTGGCGAGCTTCATCGTCTGCGAGGCCGAATTGATCGTCGGGTAGATATAGAGCCGGGAGCTGTGTTTGAACAGGCGACCGAAGGATTCGAGAATGCCGCCGTCGAGTCCTTCGTACCACTTCTCTTGGAAGATCGCCTCGAGCAAGCCGGTACCGAGAATGATACCAACCGGTTCTTTGGTATAGCGAGCGAAGAATTGGCCGAGTTGATGGAACTCGGCGAAGTTGGAAACTAGGACCGTCTTGCCGAGTTGCTGAAGGACATCGGCCCGGGCGAGAAAGTCCTCGGTGTCGAGTTCGCCGACGCCCCCGAGCAGGTTGTTCACTGTGATCTCCACTACGTCTAGCGGATCCCGGTCCGATCCTTCCTTCTTTAGATCCTCGGCGAAGGTCTTGGTGCCGGACTCCATCATATCCAGATTGACCCGAGTGACGGGATTGAAGCTCCCGCGCATACAAAAGATTGGCTTGCCATAAAAGATCTCCGCCGATTGCATGACTTCTCCATTCGGGGAGAACAAGGCGGCATCGGTCAGGCCATGCTCGACCAGTAGTAGGGCGCAGGTTCGGTTGTCGATTTTCTCGAACTCTGGCCCAGAGAACTTTAGCATGTCGATTTCAGCACGGCGACGGCTGAGATTGTCGAGCAGTCCCTTGATGAAGTCGGCGAGGTTGTTGCGGCGGAAGAAAGCGCCGTGGATCAGGTTTACCCCGAGGATTCCGAGGCAGTCCATCTGGTCGGTGTTGTCCGGATCGAGCAGACGCGCGTGGATTAGGATGTCGTGGGCCGGGCCGCGTGGTTCGGTGCGGAAGCGGATTCCCATCCAGCCGAAGCATTCGGAGTTGTCGGTGTCGTTATATCCGCGGGCGCGGACGGTGTCGCAGAAGGAAAAGAATGTTGTGTCTTCGCCGCGTTCGTCGTCGAGCCGATCGCAGACGATGTCGAACTCGTGATCGAGCATTGCTTCGAGCCGCGCACGCGAGACGTAGCGGACGCCTGAGCCGTAGATTGCGTCGCTCATGGTCATGCCGTAGGCCGAGATCGTCTTGGCGACCGTGCCGTTCGATGCACCGGCGCGGAAGAACCAGTTCGATACCTCCTGACCGGCACCGATTTCTGCGAAGGTGCCATACTTCGTCGGGTCGAGATTCATTTGAAGAGCCTTCTCGAGGGGCTTGAGGACTTCGGTTCCGCGCATTTACCACTAGAGATCGGACTAGTTGAGCAGCAAGAGGAAAGGGCTGAGTAGTGCCACGGTCGCCACGGCCTCTCTTCCCCTCGATCTTTTCCTTGAGGCGCCAGCCCACCCGACCACAGCCAGCACCCAAAAAACGACTAGCAAAGGCCGGTGATAGGAGGGCGAAGGAGCGGGGGAAACCACATCCTTACCCGTAGGATACGGGGGCTGGCACCGCCTTCATTGCAATTGGTTCGCCTCGGAACTACGATGCGGCGATGGATCGTATTCTTTGTCTCGCTCTTGTCGTTGTCCTTCTCGCAGGTTGTGGTCCGCAGTCGAATGATGCGGATGGTGGCAGTGGTGCAACTCGAATCCGGGTCGGCATGGACCTCACCTACCCACCGTTCGAGAGCAAGTCGGCATCGGGCGAACCTGAGGGAGTCAGTGTGGAAATAGCCAAGGCTCTCGCCGATCATCTTGACCGGCCGCTTCAGATCGAAGCCCTGCCATTCGACGGGCTGATTCCGGCGCTGAAGACCGGCAAGATCGACCTGATTCTGTCGTCCATGACGGCGAACGAGAAACGCCGGAAGTCGATCGACTTTTCCGATCCCTATGTGCGCACCGGCTTGGCCATGCTGGTGCCGGCCGACTCGGACGTGCAGGGCTTCGACGATCTGCTTTCTTCCGACCGCCGCGTGGCGGTTCGTCTGGGCACGACCGGGGAGATGTTCGCCAAGGATAGGTTGCCGGACACGAAGCTTACCGTCCTCGATCAGGATGCCTCTTGTGTGCTCGAAGTGGTCAATGGTCGGGTCGACGCCTACATTTATGATCAGCTATCGATCTTCCGCTACCATCAGAAACATCCTGAGACCACACGGGCCCTGCTTGAGCCATTGCTCGACGAGTTCTGGGCCATCGGCATTGCCAAGGGCAGCGACGACCTGCGCTCTGCAGTGAATGCCTTCCTCGCTGATTATCGAGCTAGCGGAGCCTTCGATGAACTCGGCGACCGGTTCCTGAAAGAAGAGAAGGCCATGCTTGAGAAGATGGGGATTCCGTTCTTGTTCGAGCAGTAGATTCTGAACTATGAAGTCCCGCCACCTTGCTCTCGGCGGTGCCGCCATCGCGCTCCTGGTTCTGCTCTGCTACCTCATCTTTTCAAGGCTGCAGTACCACTGGAATTGGACGGGCATCTGGGAATATCGCGGGCTGTTTTTCCAGGGCTGGGTCCTGACCATCGGCGTCTCCGTCGGCGCGCTAGTCGTCAGTGTTCTGCTCGGCGGGTTGCTCGCCGCCGGATCGATGAGCAAGAATCCGGTGCTTCGATTTCTCAGCCGTGCCTACATCGAACTGGTGCGTGGCACGCCGCTACTGGTGCAACTCCTGATCGGCTACTACGTCGTCGCCAACGCCTTCGACTTGGATAACCAGTTTCTCATCGGCGTGCTGCTCCTGTCGTCGTTCGCCGGGGCCTACCTGGCGGAGATCCTACGGGGTGGTATTGAGTCGGTGGCCGAATCTCAGATCGAGGCCGCCCGCGCCGTCGGTTTCACCCCGGCGCAGAGCTACCGCCACGTCATCTTACCGCAAGCCCTGCGCCGAGTGCTCCCCGCCATGGCCGGACAGTTCGTCTCCTTGATCAAAGACTCGTCCTTGCTCTCGGTTCTCGGTTTGGAAGAACTGACCCAGCAAGTGCGCATCGCCAACTCCGCCACCTACAGCTCGCTCGAAGGGTTCCTGCCGCTGGCCCTCGGTTACCTGGTGCTGACCCTGCCGCTGTCCTGGTGGACTTCACGATTGGAAGCCCGACTCCGCTATGAAGATTGAGTGCCAAAACCTGTCCAAGCGGTTCGGCCAAACCGAAGCGCTCCGCGGCATCGACCTCGATCTCGACGCGACCAGCCTCGTGCTGATCGGTCCTTCGGGCGGTGGCAAATCGACGTTGCTGCGGATTCTCGGTGGGCTGGATGTGCCCGACGCCGGTCGTCTTGTCATCGATGGCAAGGCCCTGCCCACGGACGCCGAAGCGCTTCGTGCGTTTCGCAAGTCGAACGGATTTCTGTTCCAATCCTTCAATTTGTTTCCGCATCTGTCTGTTCGCGAGAATGTGGCTCTGCCGCTCCGCGTCGTGCACCTGCAGTCGCCCTCGACCGCCCGAGAAACCGCCGAATCGTGCCTTGACGGGTTCGGTCTGGCGGACCATCTGGACAAACAACCTGGCCAGCTCAGCGGCGGTCAGCGGCAACGCGTCGCCTTGGCCCGCGCTATCGCCCATCGGCCGAGGCTGTTGTTTCTCGACGAGCCGACTTCGGCCCTCGATCCCGAGATCACCGGCGAAATCCTCGACCTCATCCACCGACTCGTCGAGGACGGCCAGCAGGTCGTGCTTTCCACCCACGAGATGGGCTTCGCTAAGGCCGTGTCCAGCCGCGTCGCCTTCCTCAGTGATGGCCGCATTCTCGAACAGCGAAAGACCGACGAGTTCTTCACGGACCCGCAGTCCGTGGACGCCCAGCGGTTTCTCGAGCGATTGTCGCGCTACTCTTCGTAGCGATCTATTTATCTAGAAGCGGATTTCGGCGCCGATGACGAAGTCGATTCCCGGCTCGTTCTGGCCGGAACCGTGGGCGCGGTAGGCTTCATCGAGCAGGTTGTTCACCCCTGCGGTCAGGTGCAGGCCCTCACATGGTCGCCAGCCGCTACGCAATGAGGCAACCGCGTAGCCGGGGGTGCCGCCGGGCGGGATTCGCTGGGTGTCGCGCCGGTCGCGAGTGCTCAGCCGGTCGCCGTCAGCGAAGATACTGACGAGTCCCTCGACCCAGAATCGTTCGTCGGCGGAATCCCAGCGGAGCCCGACGTGGCCGTTGGTCGGCATCAGGCGGCTGAGCGGTTCGTCGACCAGAACTGGATCAGAAGTCGGGAAGGTCGAGACCCTGCTGTCTTGATAAGCGAATCCACCGAAGGCAGTCAGGCCATCTGCAAGCAGGAGGGATCCGGAGACATCGACGCCTTGGACGTGTCCGTCACCGGAGTTGAGCTTGGTCACCTCTTCCAAGCCGTCGACGATTCGCCCGGTCGGAGTGCGGAGGATCAAGTCGTCGACCCGTGTGTAGTAGTAGGACAGGCTGGCGGAGGCACGATCCGTCTGGATCTTGACACCGATCTCGCTGGTGAGGAAGTGCTCCGGATCTAGCCCGGGGGCGGGCGTTTCGATCTCGTTCGAGCGGTTGGCGTCGAGCCGCGACAGGTCGGAGAAGTTCGGCGCGCGGAATGCCTGCGACAGCCCCCCGAACAAGCGCATCGTGTCCGACTCGTCGAGCTGATAGGAGATCCGTCCGCTGGCGACAACGTTCGACCAGTTTTCGTCAATGCCGATCTGCTTGCCAGTAGCCGGGTCTTCGACCTTGTCGATATCGGCTGCTGCGAAGGTGTAGCGACCGCCGAGGTCGAGCCGCAGCCGATCGCCGACCAGCGTCGAGGTGTTTACGAATGCGCTGATTAGATCATAGGTGCCGTCGTCACCGAGCGGCCCTTGGATCTTACTGCCCTTGAACGAGCCATCGGCATTGAAGTCGTTGCGGTAGGAATCGACCCGGTCTTGGTAGTAGCTGGCTCCGTAGGTGAGGTCGGTGCTGGGCAAGGCCTTCTCGAATTGGAGCCAAGCACCGAAACTATCGAGATCGAAGCCTTGGACATCGACCCGACGATCGCTTCGTTCGCGGGTGCGCTCCTCCTTTTGCTCCTGGTAGGAGAGACTGAGGGTGTAGTGGTCGAACAGTCGTCCGTAGCCAGCGCCTTCCCATTGGAGGTAGTTGAGCATACGGTCTTGATCGAGACTGCGGGAGCGTTCGTTACCGATGTCGGTCCCCTCGAAGCTCTTGGCGAAGCGGGTTTTGTGCACGCGCCAGGCGTCGTCGATGTGGACCTGCTGGTGGAACAGGGTCAACCGCGTGTCCTCGGACGGGAACAGTTCTAGTTTTATGTCGACGTCCCACTCGTCATAGCCGGTCTTTGGCAGGGTGCCTAGATCGGCGGCGCGGATATTGCCGAAGTCTTTCCACGTCCCTCCCAAGATCAGGCCATACTGATCGGTCTCGCTCAGGCTGAACTCGGCGCGCTGCAGAAAGCTCTGCTCGCCGGTCGAATAGCGGGAAAAGCTCCGCCCTCCGAAGTGGGATCCCGATTCGGCATAGTCCGGTCGTCTTGTCAGCGCCTGCACGCTACCGCCGACCGAATCGCTACCGTAAAGCACTGATCCCTGGGACTTGACCAGCTCAATGGCGCGGAGCCCCTGGGAGTCGACTGTGTTCCAGTACTGGTTCGGCCCGGAGCGGAACGACGCATTGTTGAGTCGAATCCCATCGATCAGGAACAGGTTATGGTAGCCGGTGAAACCTCGGACCAGCGGCGACCCCTGGCCGTGGGAGGTCTTCTGCACAATGACGCCCGGAGTCCATTCGAATGCCTCGGGGACGCTGCGTATCGACCGTTCGATCAAGGTCTCTTCTCCCACGCGTTCAACGACATAGGGGGATTCGTGATTGGTCTCGTCAGCTCTCGAGGCAGTGATGACGATGGTTTCGAGTGTATAGGGCACCGAGTCTTCAGCCCAAGCGGGGTGGAGCAGGAGGCCGTAGCTGAGGCAAAACGCGAAGAGGCGAATCATGACCATAAAACGTCCTTCAGCACCAAGACTTAGGCAGATTTGTGGACGAGCTCTTAAGTTCCGAAAAGAAACAAGCTCACAGATTGTCGTACAGAGAATCCGTAAAAATTGGGTAAAAGTTGTGATAAATGTATTGCAGAAAGTTAGGAATAAAATTGTCTCCCCGAACTTGAGAGTCCCTACCCACAATATCCACAAGGAAGCCATCGTCTCGGGACAGGCTGTTCACTGGTGTCCTTGCCTCGATTGCGCCTGGCGTCTCTTCTTCTCACTCCTAAACCGACCGCTACTGAGAGGGTGCTGCCCTCGATGGTTCAGCGGCTGGACCGACCTACGATTGAGCCACGATTGAGCTACTGGCGCCGACTGGGGAGACGCCCGAACACGGCTCCAGGGATGGACGTGCCGGATACCTCCCACGTCCTTCTCGAACTCGAAGGCGGTTCTTCCTGTGCTCGGTTTCTATGACTGGTTGGGCGGTAATCGCCGGAGGTTTTTTACTGACTGGTGGCATCGGGCCCTGATTCGGCCATCCCTGCTATCGTCCGCGTTGTCGCTACAGCGGCTTCGACGTTGTGGACCCGAAAGATGTGGGCTCCTGCGAGTTGCCCTTGGACCATGCAGGCGACCGTGCCGGCATCTCGGTCGTAGGGAGCGTCAACGCCTAGCACATCGCCGATGACGGTCTTTCTCGAGACGGGAAGGAGAATCGGGAGTCCGAGGGCTACTAACTGGGCGCATTCCTTGTAGATGAGGAGGTTGTCCGATGCCTCCTTGGCGAAGTCGATTCCGGGATCGAGAAGAATTTGGTCCTCGTCTATCCCCGCAGCCTTGGCCATGGCGATCTTCTTGTCGAAGAACTCGAGCAGAGTCTCCATGATGTCGGAATAGGAAGTCCCCCGTTGCGCCACCTTGGGTTCGCCGATGCTGTGCATGATGAGCAGTGCCGCTCCGGTCTCCGCGCAGATCCTTGCATTGCGGTCGTCGGGCAAGGCGCCCATGTCATTGAGAATATCTCCACCGATCGCAAGAGCGGCTTCCGCCACCTCCGGGCGCCAGGTATTGATCGATAGAACCGGAGGCCAGGTTTGATCTTCGTATTGCGGCTCCAGTTCTTTGACCAGAGTCGGGAAGGCGTGGAGAAACGGGGCTAGTCTCTCGACTTCCTCGGCACAGGAGATGGCATCCCGGTTGGTTCGGGCACTTTCCGCTCCCACATCGATGATGTCGGCCCCCTGCCGGATCGATTCCTTCGCCATTTCGCAGATTTCTTCAATATTCAGCGAGCCATCGCCCGAAAAGGAGTCGTCGTTGATATTGACGATTCCCATGATGAGTGGTCTGCGGTTCAATTGGAGGATCCGAGATCGCGCTTTTAGCTGGGTCATAGGAGATGGCGTGAGAGGCTGGAATATCGGCGAAGGCGTTAGCTTTTAAGGGGCTATTGCCCATGGATGTGGGTGGAAATCAGGAGCAAGACTCTGCTCAGCGACAATTCTACCCCTCTCACATCAAAATTTCCCAAAATATTCTTGCCTCGGAGCCCCGAATTGGGCAAAGCTACCGCACTATGAAGAACTTCATCGCTCTGACCGCAGCAGTCGGGCTCGCATTGCCTGCGCAGTCCTACGCCCTTGTTGGTGGTCCATTCGACCAAGGATCGCCGACCGGACTTAGCGGAGGCACTTATGAGGCCATCTACAAATTTCAGAACGGCAACGGAATCGTCCGCTTTGCCCAGTCTAACGCCTTTTTGAACGTTTATAGCTTCTCGTTGATCTTCTACAAAGGGATCATCTATCAAGGCAATGCTGCTGGATCGATTAACTTTAAGGAAGGCTATGCTACTGGAATGAGTAGTGGCACTACGGTCGGCATGAATCCGGGTGGAGGTCTTTCGACCCCTGGGGATCCAAGTCAGGATTTCGGAGAGTCTTTCACCTTCTTCGCCAACGGTGGATCTGCTCGCAACATCGGTATCTGCAATTCTAGTTGGTTTGGAAAAACCAAGGAAAATGGGTACAACACCACCTTCAGCGGTGAGGGAGTTATGAACTTTTTCGGTCAGCTGGATCAGGTTCTCTACGATGACCAGCGAAGCGTCACTGGAGTGGGCAACCGATTCGACGGCTATCAATATTTGAATGACCTTCTCAACACAAGCAACAATCGGTTGGATGAGGATACAGACATCGACAGGACGACGACCACAGACACGACCAACGAGCCCTTAGTCATCGAGGATGATGAGGGCAACACGATCGCAACGGTTACTCTTACTGAGAATTACGTCGACGATTTCACTGGTGCCTATGACGCCGATTCGGATCGCCAGGAATCGAATAGGACTGACCGGGATAGTGTCAATAACCGCCAAACTGTCAGCGGAAATGCGGGTAATTCGGTGGCAATCGGAACCGGTGGTGAAAGTACTGAATTCCATAACGTCGGACACAGCATTTCGATCAAGGTTTACGGCAGTAAAGTTTCCAACACGGTGCCCGCCGCTACTGGCGAGATCTTCACGCCTCTCCGGACGCTCACCGGCGATACGAATGCTGCCGTTGAAGTCGGCGGTGTCACCGCAGAAGTTCCGAGTCGAATTGATCTTGGTGATACTTTGCAAGGTGTCCAGATCATCGAACCGAACTAGGCTACGTCTTCATCAAGGCTTACTACGTGAGCCAAACCTGTTTTTTTATCACCCTGCGTTCGTTCGAGCGCAGGGTGATTTCTTTTGTCGCAATATGATCTTAGTAGGCCAACCGTTCGTTTCACAAAACGCTAGATATCCAGGCCTAAGAGCACGAACGGCAGGAGCCTCAATTGTCGAGGTGCTTATTGTGTGTGCTCTCGTAGCAGTGCTCGCCGTCCTGTCCTTTGCCGCCGCCAAAGGGATTCAAGACCGGGTTGCGGAAGTTACATGTAAGGCGAGGATGAAGCGGATTTACCATGCCCTTGATTCCTATGTGAAGGACAACGGTCATTGGCCCCAGCCGCCAAATGCTGGCGATGGAGATCTTAATGAGGAGGATGAATGGAAGTGGTGGTATGAAGAGCTTCTCCCCTATGGCATTGAGAAAGAACACTGGCTTTGTCCTATCGAAGAAAAAGAGATAAAAAGAGGTTCCGATGGACCCGATGCCTCGGAATATGCGGCTTCATTCATCCCAACTGAGTTCGATAGTAAGCAGTTGACCCCGTATCGCTGGAACCAACCGTGGTTGATGGAACGTGGGGATTTTCATAGGAAGGGTAACAATATGGTCTATCCGGACGGCTCGATTATAACGGCGCCGTCAACGCTAGGGATTCTCCCTCGGCAGTAGGTGTGCAGGCACAGCTAGGGCTGGCCATGGGACAGCAATCCCTGCCAGATGGCATGAGGTAGGGTCGATTACTCCGTCGCCGCCTGTAGCGCTTATCCCAACGCAATCGCCCCCCCGGATCGCTGCTTACAGCAATTTCTACCTGAGGCGTTAGGAAATTGGCCCCCATAATGAATTGCTTTCCAGATTTGCTCAAGGCTGACACGGTGGGATACTCTAAGAGATGGTTTGGTTCCGCATCGCGTTGATCGCTCTTCCGCTGCTCTTGTTAGCGGCGGGATACTTCGCCCTTGGGCATGTGTCCCAGCCAAGGCTGCGTGGTCTGGACGGTTCCTTGGTGGCTGTCTATCATGGAGCTCCTGTTGCCCTCGATGTACTGAGGGGGGGCGATCCAATTTCTAGTGGTATCAGAGACCTTGTTCTGGAACCGCTCGTGCATCTTCGCCCGGGAGGAAAGATCGAGCCCGGCTTGGCTAGTTCTTGGCGAGAGGGGCAGACCTTGGCCTTTGTCTACCCCGATGACGTCGCGGCGACAGCTGCTAGCTTATTTCTGAATCGCAGACTCGACCAACTTTCTGAGGAGTTGGGCGTTAGCGAGGTGACTCAAATTGATAATGAACTGCGTGTAGGTCTGAGCCTTCCCCGTGATGACGCGGCGGGTGTTCTTTTGGCATCTTTACAAGATCACCCACCTCTTCCCATTCACCAGGTCAGGGTCGAACTCTCTGTCGATGGGGCGAGTGAATACCATCGCAATTTTCTCGAAGGATCGATCGAGGGGAATCAAGTGCATGAAGTTTGGTTCGATGGGGACTCTGCCTATGAGCTTTTTGTCGCCGGAGACCTGAAAAAGTTTCTCAAGGAGCTCTGGATCTACTTCGGTGAGCCTGGGGATACGGCCGAGAAGATCGAGATTCTCGACAGTAGTAGTTCGATTAGCGAGCCGTGGGTGAGTTTTACCTTGGGCTTTGATGAGACTTGGCACGATGGGGTGCCGGTTACCGCGAATGATTTTTTCTTCACGTTGGAGACCTTAAAACGTCTCCCTGAGAGCCAGCCATTGAAGCGATTTACAAAAGAGATTCTGCGGGTGGAATCAGACGATATCCGTCAGATCAAGGTTGTCTACCGCCGCTCGTTTTCGCCTGGTTTAGCGGGTTGGGGCGCTGTGAGGATTTTGCCTTCCCACTACTTGCGTGAGCCGGTGCCGGAGCTGTGGCCCAGTAGCGTGGCGACGGACATTCCAGGTAGCGGTGACGTCCACGTAGTGGCGGGAGAGGGAGGGAAGTTCGCTGTTATGGTGGCCGATGGAACTGAGGGCTCATTTCCGAAGGGAGGACGGGCGATCCGTTTCGTACCGGCACCAGCCCGAACGGAGTTGGTGGCTTCGCGTCGGATGGGGGAAATCGATATCATGTTTCCTAGGGATCGTGAGGTAGAGAAAATTTTACAAGAGCCATTGGCTTCTCTGATTCAGGCGTCGTCTGGACAGTGGGAGCTGGTAGCCTTCAATCTTCAGAGATCTTTGCTCTCTGATCGTGCGGTTCGGACCGCGCTAGCAATGGCGATTGATAGGAGCGGAATTATCGACTCCCTGCTTGCCGGCAATGGTGATCCCATCCAAAGCCTGTTCTCGTCAACCAGCGGATTGACGGTCCCTCCGTTCATGTTGCAAGTTGATGCAGAGAAGAGTCGGGCCTTGTTGGCGGAGGCTGGATGGGCTCCGGGAGAGAACGGAATTTTGGAGCGCTCGGGCCGGACCTTTGTGATCGAGTTGGTGACCAATGGAGAGGATACCCTTCGTTCACAAATTGCTCACAACATTGCTCTCGCGTGGAGGGATCTCGGCATTCAGGTCGAGATCAAGGTCCTTCCATGGAATGATCTTATCGGCCGCACAGTTTCCGGCAGGGATTTTGACGTAGCTCTTCTGGGCTGGAAGCCGGACCCAACATGGGACCTCAAGCACTTTTGGCACTCGGAGTCGATTCCTCCTGCGGGATCAAACTTCTTGGGTTTTGCTGACTCCGAAGTAGACCGCCTCGTGGATCGCCTACGGGTTGAGTATTCACCAGAAGAGCGGAATCGTCTTGCAGGAGCGCTTCAAGAACGCTTGTTGAGGGAGATGCCGTTTGTTCCCTTGTTCGAGAAGCGCACTTCGATGGTAATCTTCGATAGTGGCAGGCCTGTGCTTGACGGGACGACTTGGAATCACTTTATTAAACCGCAGGAGGGCGGCTACTAGCGTGGCCTATTTTTTAAGGTGGCTGGTGGGAGCGCTGGCGATGAGCCTAGTGTTTGTTGCTGTCGATGTCGCGGTTCTCGGGGGAAGCGCCGGAGAATTTTTCAATTCGCTTCTAAATGGGAGGATAGCGGGATTGGAAAGTTGGTTGGAGGTTTTCCAACCGTTGGCCGCTACGTTCGGACTGGTCGCGGTGGCGTTGGCTGCGGGATTGGCGGTGGGACTTCCTCTCGGCTTGGTTTGGGGCAAGGGACTCCCTTGGACGGCGCCGATCGGAGTGGTCGTGGTCTTGCTCCGTTCTGCCTTCCCGATAGCACTGGCTCTCCTAGCGTTGCACTACGCTGTGGCGCAACAGGGCTGGACGGTTCCGGGATTTCTCGCAATCTCTCCCGAAGGCGGCATTGGCATCTCCGGGCGCTTCCTAATTGCGCTGTTCTGTCTTGGCCCGCTCGCGGCCGGCGAAGTTGCTTGGTCGGTGGCTGAAACGATCTATCTTGCTGGTAACACCGGATCCCGGCAGTTTCCCAAAGCGATGGGAGTTCGAGGCGGGGCGATTTTCGACCGTTGGATTCTGCCACAGACCTTGGCTGACCTATTAGCGAAGCTCCCGGTGACGTTGGCGCTTCTCGTTTCTTGGGCCGCCGTGGCCGAGTGGATCTTTAGGATTGGTGGTTTGGGCCGTTCTATTATTGCCCAGACTGTTGGCGGGGATCTACAGGGGGCTCTTCTCGGAGTACTGGTACTCGCTGTGGTCCTATCAGCTGCACACGGCTTCGTTGGTGCGTTTCAGCGGAGCCATCGCTGGCTCGGAGTCGTTCAGCAAGATTTGACGAAGAAACCGGTCTTTGCCCTTCGCCCCGGAACTTCTTGGAGGCTACGGGTTTCGCTGGCGGCAATTCTCGTCTGCATCGTGCCGCTATTGCCGTTGGCGCTTTCGGCTTTTCTTCCCGTCGCCGATTGGACAGCAAGTGCCAAGCGGGCGGCAGTCCTTCTCGGTGACTCTTCCGACTCAAGTGCGCTTGGCCATGGTCGTGCTCTTCTCCGGATGGCTGTTCAAACAGGAGCAACTGGAATTCTTGGAACCTTTCTTTCCGGCTCTCTTGGAATCGTCTGGGGGGTGGCGGCGGCAATGGTTTGGATGCCTCTTCGGTCCTGCTCTCACTGGATCATCCAGATCTTTCGAAGCCTTCCGCTCGCTCTTGTCGGTCTCCTTGCCACCGTGGCTAGGGGTGGCTTTGATATTTGGGTGTTTGTCCTGATCGCCGTTCTTGTCGGCGCACGGATTGCCAGAGAGGTAGCGGCAGTGATGACGAATTTCCTGACTTCTGACGAGCTACTCGTCGGTCGGGGCCTCGG
>Ga0209187_1002412_pt1 | contig 17845 bp, 16 predicted proteins | sample BantaG_FD_187430 | JGI IMG/M metagenome (GOLD analysis project Ga0209187, IMG submission 187430) | Marine algal microbial communities from Bantry Bay, Ireland - BantryBay_4 metaG (SPAdes) (version 2) | ecosystem: Host-associated > Algae > Red algae > Unclassified | place: Bantry Bay, Ireland... | reverse complement strand
CACATGCCAAGAGGCAATATCAAGCGCGAAAACCTTGTGTCGTTGCAGCCATTCAAAGCCAAGAATACCAGCAACATACACGATAGGAAAACGGTAATCCGAAGGGAATGAAAACAAACTGGCGTCGAAAATACCGCCGATATATAGAAACGCATCTGTCACCGTAGGCGCGCGGAAAAATGTCCAAGCCAGTAAGACCAATGCAAAAGTCATAGCGATTGCGCCCGCCTCACGTAACGAGGGAAGCAGGCGACCTTCGGCGGCGATATTGGTGTATTTTTTTCTTCCGAGAAAAATAAAAGGCAAGTAAAACAAACCATGCAAAACACCCCAAGCAATAAATGTCCAATTCGCGCCATGCCAGAAGCCACTCACCGTAAAGGTCACGAAAATATTGAAAAATTGCCGCCCTTTACTCGCCCGACTGCCGCCAAGCGGAATATAGACATAATCGCGAAACCAAGTCGAAAGTGAGATGTGCCACCTGCGCCAAAATTCGCCAATATCGCGCGAGAAATACGGAAACGAAAAGTTGGTCATCAGTCGAAAACCAAACAACTTTGCCGTACCAATCGCAATGTCCGAATAGCCCGAAAAGTCGCAGTAGATTTGTATGGCAAAATATAAAATTCCGAGCGCGAGAACACTGCCGCTGAGTTCGCTATAATTCGTAAAAATCCCCTCCACCGCAGGCGCGAGATTGTCGGCAATGACCATCTTTTTAAACAAACCCCAGAGGATTTGCCGCATGCCTTCGGTGGCGGTTTTTTCATCGAAAGTGCGCGCTCGCTCAAATTGCGGTAAGAGGCTCGCTGCCCGTTCAATGGGTCCGGCTACGAGTTGTGGAAAGAAACTCACGAAAGCAAAAAAGCTAATCGGGTCGCGTGTAGGCGTGAGTTGCTTGCGGTAAATGTCAATGGTATAACTTAGCGTTTGAAAGGTATAAAAACTGATGCCGACAGGCAGCACGATTTGTAACGTAAAGGGGTCGAGGGCGATGCCCATTCCTGCAAATAATTCTACAAATGATTTAATAAAAAAATTATAGTATTTGAAGAAGCCAAGTATGCCGAGATTGGTTGCCAAACTTGCGGCGAGTAAGAGTTTTCTGTGTGGTGGTTTTTCGGTATCGTGCATCAATAGCCCGACCACAAAATCCACCACCGAACTCACCACTATCAACAACAAAAATTTCCAACTCCAACAACCATAAAAATAATAACTTGCCGCCAACAAAAACAGGTTTTGCAGACGGATATTGCGTCGCCCAATCAGCCAATATATCGCAAATACGATGGGCAGAAATAAGGCAAATTGTATCGAATTGAAAAGCATCTTTTAGTGTATTAGTTGGTTGGGTGATTGGTTAATTAGGGTTTTTGCTTCGCAAAATATTGATAATTTACTAGTTCACAACTTTGCTAATTAATTCAATTAACTCGGCGTTCCAACGCTCGCGTCCTTGTTTATTCAAATGATAAACCGTATCAAAAAACAAGCTATCAGCATAGGCAAAATCTTCCGGTTTGCCCAAGACTTCAAAGGGTAATTCGGCGTAATATTCTTGCAAAATTGCCAATTCATCCGTCGTTTGCTCGTACATCGAACGGATAAAAGCAGGATAAACCATAATCACTTTCGCTGCGCCTTTTGCTTGGGCTTTTTCGTAAAAATCGGTGAGGATTTTCACTTGCGAATCGAAGCCTTCGACATCCCATGTGGGCGACCACGGCTTGCGCTTTTCGGGTACGGGCATATTGGTATGTGCGATGACATCTCCGCATTCGTTAAAGGCATTACGACGATAAACGGTTGCTTTTTTCTTGATAGTTCTTTTTCTGAAACCTTGTTTGCGAGCTTTTTGTGTAATTTTCACTGCGTCATCTAAGGCAAAACCCATTCTATCATATTCAGTCAGTCCCTTTGTCCACGCTTTTGATTTTGGGTTGATTTGGTTCATCGTGTACAACATTTTCCCGCTACCCGTCTCATTCAAATAATACGGAATACAAACCACCACTACATCACCTTTTTCTATCACGGACAAAGTTTCTTCTATAATGAAATTCAAACCTAAAGCTCCATGCAAACCCAAATTGACGACCGAACGTCCCAATTCACGTTCCAAATATTTGCTATCCAATCCAAACGCCAAATTGGAATTGCCCATAAACAGCACACGCGGTTTGTCGAGTGTCGCCAATCGCGCATGACGGTCCATCGAAGCCGCGAGATAGTGGTTGGATGGGTCTTCGTCTGCCACTACGGTTGTGCTGTATCGGTATAAGCCGTATAACAGCAACGCAGAGAGGGCGAGGAAAGCTAAAAGATTTGTCAGGAAAGATTTCAAATTAGTGTTGTTGTATTTGAGGATAAAAAAACCAAAATAAAAAATATTTATGCCACGTTCCTGAACTTAAGTGAAAGAAAATAAATAACTTGCCCCATTATGCTTGTTCTTTTCCCTTCTAAAAAACACAAAAAATAGTTCCGTAGCTATGGCTATGCAACGATTTTTTGAATCCTTTAGAAGGTTCTACTGAAATAAGGATATTTTTAAATTATTTTATAATAAAAAATATTTATAAATAATTTATTTTTAATAATAAATAAATTACAAAATAATTTTAATTAATTAAAAAATGGCTATATTTCAGTGCGACCTTAGAAGAAAAAATTACGGCGTATTATTGAACAATTTATTTAATTTCTTTCACTAATTCGGAATCTGTTGGGTCTTGGCACAATGGTCGAACAGGTAGAGAAAATTCATGAATTTTCTCTACCTGTTCAAGATGGTGCGAACAGCTAAGTAGTAAGTCAATCTAATTATGATATGTTGCTTTGAGTGAAATTTTTTCGAGTACGAGGCGGAGGTTATTCAGTATAGCCGTAGCTACGCTGGATGTTCTCCAACAAAGTAATCGGACAAATTTCGCCAAATGAACTTATCATAATTAGTTTGACTTACTACTAAGGAACAAAGTATTATAATTGTTCTAATAAGTCAAAAGCAATCTCAAAATTTTTACCCCAAGCAATAATTCCATCCTGATGACCGCCCATAATTAAAACGCCTGCATCTTTGATTTCATTGCTATCAAACAAGCGACGAACCTCTTGCGCCATTTCGGGTGTACCATATTCGACCTTCGGATTTGTCGTGGGTAGCCGATGGATGTGTTTTTCCCAAAGCCGTTTGTTGTGAATATGAATGACCGCCTTAATGCTTTCCGACAGCTCGTAAATAGCGGCGTGGGTCAGTGATTCAGACGAGGCTTTGGTCAAACCGATGCAATCAATTTTATTTTGTGGAATATTAAAATGGCTAATAAATGAAAAATGTGTAGCGTCCAATTCAGAGAGATGTCCGGTTTGCGAACCACTAATGAAAAACTGTTTGTGGTTCTCGTATCTCAAGCTAATATTTCCAAAACCAATATCGTATTTTTCGTCAAACCCAATCCAATGACGCTCAAAACATTTATTGCGATAGGCAATCAACGGAGAAATGTCATATGCAGGAAAATCAGTTGATGGATTCCAATTTTGTTGGTATTTTATGACGCCTTCTTGTTCCATGTTGTTGAGATGAGATTTGGATGAACGTAGCGTAATGCGTCTCACTTGCGTTCCGTAACGTAGAGAAAATTCATGAATTTTCTCTACGTTAAGTAGTGAGACAAAAATATCCTTACTTTTTGACGGTTTCTTTTTCCGCTATTTTTCCCTACAAAAATCCTTACATAGCGTAGGCTATGTGCGGTTTTTGTAAGAAAAAATATCGAAAAAATACCCACGTCAAAATTGTAAGCCTATTTTTGTCCCACTACTTACGTGGGGGTTCACATATTATACGCGAGGGCGCAAGCCGGAGGCATTACGCTGTGGGATTTTTAAAATTGAAAATAAATAAATTCTCCTTTCTGAGAAAAATCACCTAACACAACAATCGCCACAATCAAGGCAAAATAAATCCCCCAACGGATAGGCTTTGCAAAGGGCAATTTTTCTAATGGATATTTTTGGTGTCGGCTAATCCATTCCACCAAAAAGAGGAAAACCACATAAGGAATAAAGTTTTTATACGGTGGCAATGACAATAGGCTGCGGTCGAAAATTCCTGCCAAATATTGCAGTGCATCCGCGATGGACGGACTGCGAAAAAACGCCCAAGTCAGCGTGACGGCGGTGAAGGTGATTACCCATTTATGCCACTCGTTGGGGGCTGGTAGCCAGCCTTTTCCGCCCATGATTTGGGTGCCGCGCTTGCGTTGGAAAAAGATGAGGGGTAGGTAAAAAAGTCCGTGCAATGCGCCCCATACGAGGAAGGTCCAATTGGCGCCGTGCCACAAGCCGCTGATGGTGAATGTGATGACGATATTGATGGCAAAAACGCATTTCCATGCCTTGCCACGACCACTGCCGCCGAGCGGAATAAAGACGTAATCGCGAAACCAAGTCGAGAGCGAAATGTGCCAGCGATTCCAAAATTCGCTAATGTCGCGCGAGAAAAACGGATAGGCAAAATTCGTCATCAGACGGAAGCCAAAGAGCCTTGCCGTGCCGATGGCAATATCCGAATATCCCGAAAAATCGCAGTAAATCTGGAAGCCGAAAAAGATAAGTCCGAGCAAGAGTGCCGAGCCTGACATTTCCGTGTAATTCGCAAAAATGGGGTCAACCGCAAGCGCGAGATTGTCGGCGATGACGATTTTTTTGAACAAGCCCCAGAGGATTTGTCGTGTGCCGTCGCGGGCTTGTGTGAAGTCGAATGTTCTTTCTTTTTGGAATTGTGGGAGGAGGTTGGAGGCGCGTTCGATGGGTCCGGCGACGAGTTGGGGGAAGAAGCTCACGAAGGCGAAAAATGCGACGGGGTCATCCGTTGGTTTGAGTTTTCCTCTGTAAATGTCAATGGTGTAACTAAGGGTCTGAAAGGTGTAAAAACTAATCCCGACAGGTAGAATAACGTAAAGGGTGCTGAAGTTGGCGTGGATGCCAAGACTCGTGAGCAAATCAATGAGCGAGTCGGTGAAAAAGTTGTAATATTTGAAGAAGCCGAGTATGCCGAGGTTGACGGCGAGACTGGCGAATAACAGTAGTTTTCGGGGGCGTTTTTTTTCCTTTGGCAATGCGCCCATGCGCCGACCAATCAGAAAATCGACCAGTGAACTGAAGGCTATCAAGCCCAAAAAACGCCAATCCCACGCCCCATAAAACACGTAACTCGCCACGATGATGAGTACGTTTTGCAGTCGTAAATTGCGATTGGTAACAAACCAATATAGGCAAAATACGATGGGGAGGAAAAGGAAAAATTCTATTGAGTTGAAGAGCATTTAACGAAGTACAAGCGCAAGTATCAAGTTCAAGTTCAAAACAAAATCAACCGTCATTCCGCGCTCCGATGTGGAATCTGTTTGGCTTTTAGCACCATTTTAAATTGAAGCTACTGTCTGACATTGTGCCAAGACTCGGCAGACCCCGCATCGCGGTGCGGGATGACGTTTTGCTTTTTGATTTTTTTGGGTTAGGGGATTAGAAAATCCGGTTCTGTTTTAAGCGTTTTTTGAATTAAATCAAATGTATCTTTTGCGGAAATGGAAACGATTTGTCCGCGTCCGAGATTGATGGTTTTCGCTAAATTTAATGCTTTTGCTTTCGCGTCAAATTTGGTGAAAACGGGTGCGTGTTCGGGCTTTTCTAAGTCGCGGACGTAGTGGTAAAAGGTCGCTTTTCGGGCTTTTCCATTCGTGATAATATTGCCTTCAAATGGCTTGTCCCAACGATAGGAAACGTCCGCTTCGCGCTCTGCGTAATGTACAAATGTACTCGCCGCATCAAAATTGAAATTGACGAAAATACCGCCTTTTTCCAAAAATCGCGCAAAAAATGAGTTTTTGCCAAATGAATGATTGTCAATATTTTGGATGAAGTATGCGGCTAATTTTCCGCTTGCGGCAATAGAAAAATTCGGGTCGTGCGAGCGTGTGTAATCCGCATCTTGTCGTGCCATTTCGGATAACATGCCACAGATTCCGGATGTAGTCGCGGGGTCAAAATCCTGTCCTTTACAAAAGCTGTATGAAAAGGTCGGGTGAATGACCGTTCCCGCTTCGCCGACGGCTTCGTGCATGGCATTTTTGAATGCCAAATACACATCATGTTCGTCATTCGCGCCAGCTAATTTTCCGAAAAAACCAATATTGCTATGTACAAATATATGGTCGCCGTTTTTGATGTCTAATTCGCGTAGGGCGTGTACGATGTCGCTTGGTGTAAATTCGCCATCGGAAGTGGTGGCTTCGCCTTCGGCGGAATTATGGATGATTTTTGCCAAGCCTGAAATGGAGGCAAATTCGCGGTCTTGAAATTGGTCGTTGTCAAATTCGACTTCGTATTCGTCCTCAATATCACCCAAAAACTGGATGAATTTGATGGAATCTAACCAACCTAAATCGAAGTAATTTGCTTCTACATTCGCCTCGATGTCGGCACGGCTTTCGGCAGTGTTTTCCTCAAACCAATCTATTAGCCAAGTCGTTATTTCGTTCATTTTTTATTCAAGTGTTCTTCGACCTACGGTGTAGCAATATAGCGATGCCGGCATATAATCGTAAGTGTAGTTATCAAATTGGAGTTCATTGGTGATATCTATTGTTGTAATGACTGCTTTTTTTAAGTTGTTGCTTATCAAAAAGTTAGATAAACTTTTCAACTCTTCGGGGCGTTCAAAATATCGGTTACTCCACTTTATTTCGACTGCCCATGCAGGTTTTAATTTATCAGCTGTTAAGCCTACAATGTCAACCTCACCGTTTTTCCATCGCGCATAAAATGGCGTACGCCAGTAGCGATGAAACCACTGTGAGTAAATGGCTGTTTCTACCATGTTTCCTATGACTTGTGCGTTTGAGTTTATAGGCGAAAATAAGGCACTTCGCAAAGAAGGGTTCGTCAAGTAAATTTTGAAAAAATTAGCTCGTTTGAATTTTTTACCGCTTAGGTCAATTCTATTAACTATCCTGATTAAAAAAGCCGCTTCGAGATAACTGATATATTTTTTTATCGTATTTTTTGAAACACCCGATGATTTTGATAATTTATCATAAGAAAATTCATTGCCTGAATTGAATGCAATCGTAGTGAAAAGGGAGTTGAGTTCTTGAACATCTTGTATGCCGTACAAACTTGGCAAATCCCTCAATAGCACCTTGTCGATAATATCGCTTTTTATATATCTTCCCGGGTTGGCTTGAACTTCTTTTGATAAAGAAACTTCGGGGTAGCCCCCAAAATTTATATAATCAATAAAATGATTATTTAATACCTCTATATTGATGGTATCAAATACTGTAACCGTCCAATGACTCCATTTTTTTTCGCGAGAAACGATTAAATGCTCTAAATCCTTTAGGTGAATATACTCGTGAAATGTCAGCGGTGGAAGCGTAAAATCCGTAAATCTGCCTGCCCCCGATTCGTTGCTTTTTAGCTTTAAGGCAGCCGCCGCAGAACCCGAAACTACAAATTTGACTTGATGGTAAGAATCAACCAAAGATTTTAGGTGTACTTCCCAGTTTCTTAGATATTGTACTTCATCAAAAAACACATAATAGCCGTCCAAATCATTTTCTTTCCCTACGGCTTTTCTGCAAAAATTAAATAAATCTTCAATACCAATACCCGTAAAAATGGGCGTTTCTATAGATAAGTAAAATATTTTTTGTGGGTCAATTCCGACGTCAATCAATTTTTGAATGGTATGGAAAATCATTACTGTTTTTCCAACCCTCCTCGGTCCCATCAGTACAGTGGCTCTCTTGACAGGACTATTCCGGACAAGTGGAAAAAACTTTGAAAAGTATAATCGCCTTTTCATGGATTGATAGAAATTGTCTATCTGACTATCAACCCACCATGGGTTCTCAAATTTAATCCGATTTAGAATCTGCTCCTCTGTAATTTTAAAAAGTGGCATAATTGTTTATTTGGGTTAAAGTTATGATTTTATTCCTTTAAAGTCAATAGATTGACCTTATTTTAATAATTTAGCAAGTATAAAATTATTTTGACTGCATTAAGTGTAATGTTGTGCTTATTATTCCGTTCATTTATTTATCAACATTTCATGAGTTAATCATTATGAACATCATAATTACCATCATCAATAGCTTTTATTATATCCCCTTGACTTATGATTTTTACACTATTTTTTTTGACAATATTCAACTCTTCTACTTGTATCAATTTTGAGAAGCCGTAGTAATTACCAATCACTAAAAAGTCAATTTTTTGCGAAAGCGTTTTTTTAATTACTCCTCCTCGTTTTAATATCAATGCTTCTATATTTTGTCTTGAGATGCTTGACTCTCCCGATATGACGAATAGTTTATGTTTAAAAAAATCTTTATTTTCTATGTCAAGAGGCTGGTAGTAAGCACCCAATATTCCTCTTGCTCTTAATATCTCTTCATGAGTAGTCTTTACAAAGCCTTTTTTGTTTTTCCCTTTTATTGGAAACAACCTATTTACATTTGTAATACTTTTATTATATGATTTTCTTGGAAATTTTCGTCGATTTTCTCTTTCAATTTCATCTTTTATAAAATCAGTTCCCGCAACCAAACCAATGTCCTCACTTGATTGAATTTTCGTTTTAAGCCAAACGCCCAATTTTAAAATCCATTGAATTTCTTCGGGTGAATAGTTCCACCTATAATTATTACAGAAATTACAACAGGGTAAAAAATTATCTATTTCATCAGTACCTTCCTGCGAATAGGGTTTTATATGGTCACAATGAAAATTATCCTCACTTAGTTCGCAACCACAAATGTGACACAAACCTCCCGTTTTACTAAGAACTAATTTACGTTGCAGCGATGATAAAACGCCCCTTGTATTGTCTTTGGATTTATTTGCTTGCTTAATAAATAATCTATTTTGATATAAGTCATTAAATTCTTCTACTAAGGAATTTATATCGTCAATGAATGGAATTTCCTGTTTTTCTTTCATTTTTTTATGATTATTAATCCTCAATTTCTGTATTTGTGATTCGTTTTCGGGCGAACGCGAGGCACAGACAGGAATGTCTGTGTTACGTGCGATGCAAACAAGTACGGACAGGTGCGCCATCGCAACCGCCGATTTTCATGGGCATGACGATCCAATTCCAGCCTTTTGTGTCGGGTAATTTATCGAGGTTGGCGAGGTATTCGACCATGATAATATCGTTGCCCAAGAGGATTTTATGGATGGGCGAATCGGCTTCGGTGCCACGTGTTTCGTTGTCGAGACTGATGCGGCTATTGTCGGGTGATGGGCTGTCCATGCCGATGATTTTTACGCCTTTTTCGACCAAGTGATGTGCCACTTCTTCGCTCAAATATGGGTAGCCGACATAGAATTTTTTACTCGTCCAGTTTTTACCCCAACCGTATTTGAAAATGATGCGTTCGGTAACTGGTTTGTCGAGCATATCGAGGGTGACTTCGGCGTCTTCGGGGAGGTGGCTGAGGTCGTAAATCGTGACGGGACCGAGCATTATATCCATCGGAATTTGGTCAATGGTCATGCCGTTTTCGATGAAGTGCAGGGGCGCATCCATGTGCGTACCTGTATGCGAACCAAAGGAGATTTTGCGAGTGGCGCGTCCTTCGTGTTGATGTCTGCCGAGTTGGTGGATTTCGTAGCCGAAATGCCAGAATCCGGTGAAGGTGGTCATGCCTTCTTCTAATGTGTAAGTTATATCTATTATGGTCATAATGTGGCGTAAGGCGAGCTTCCAGCTCGGTGTATTTTTATAAATCAATTTGTATTGTGTTGGAGTATTACTGCGAGCTGGAAGCTCGCGTTGCGTTTTTTTGCGTAAGGGATAGGAGGTGTTGTTTGAACGTAGTGGAGCGATAGCGGAACGGAGAGAGTGCCGGATAGCCCGACCCCCGACTGGTAAGGAGGGGGATACGCCCTATTTTTTTGACATAAAATAATTCCGAATATTTATGACCGCGAGCTGAAAGCTCGCGTTACGTTATTTGCGATTGCAAATAATTAGATGCCAATGATACGCCAAGCCAAAACAATCGTCGTGGATGTCGGCGTGGATGAAGTTTTTAAAATGAGGAGAAAAGGTGTCTTCGATTTCTTGTGCGTTGTCGAAAATTCGGAGGATTTCGCCGTCGCGGTAGCCAAAATAATCGTTGCGAATGGTGGCGTAACCTTTGTGTGCAGGTTCGCAGCCATCGAAGATAAAACAGGTTTTTTTCGGGATGGAAAGTAGCAATGTTGCACCCGATTTCATGACTCGCGCAAACTCGTTGACGTAGTTGCCAAAGTCGGTTTCTTTGCCCATATAGTAGCAGGCGTTCCATGACATGAGGTAGTCGAAATAGGCATCGTCGAAGGGAATGTTGTTGTTCATTCCGGCGCGAATGTCGGCATCGTTGATTCCGATATTGGCGAGGTTTTCCCTGATTTTGGCGACTATATCTTCGGTGATTTCTACGCCGTGGGGCTTGAAACCGCATTCTTTGGCAAGGGTGATATTTCGCCCGTCGCCGCAACCCATATCCAAGAAGTTCGTATCTTTAAAGGATTCTTTATCAAGGTTTAAGCGCGGATATTTGCCCTTTAATATTCGGATAACGTATTCGGATGGATAAGCCATTGCCCGCTTTTCGCGGTAGGCTTTGTTCCACATTTCTTGTGCGTTGTAAGACATTGTGTTATTGTGTTGTCGTGTTGTTGTGTTATTGTGTTAGCGTGTTCGGTAACACAGTAATACGATAACACAGTAACACATCTTTGAGAGTTACAGGTCAGTTTGTTTGACAATTCTGACGGTGGTTTCTGTAACGACAATAAATTGAAATTTAATTTGGTCGGGATAATGAAGGAAGAGTTTTTCGAGTGTATTGATTTTGTCTCACTACTTAGCGTTCATTATTCAATCACATAAAAATGACCCCACAATGCTCGTAGTTCTTTTTGAAGATTAACTCAGCGAAATCTTTATCGTTTGTAATAATTACCCAATCTTCATCGGCAGCTTTTTGGATAATTTCTTCGTCGGTTGTACCGCGATTTTCGTCAAAAATAGAGTGTACTTCATAGCCTTCGCCCAATAACCATTCGGCTACTTTTTGAACCTGTACATTCATCGACAATAAATTTGACGTTTTAATCGCGGATTAAACGGTTTGCAAAGAGAGTGGCATAAACAATTCATTATCAAGTGATTCTGATGCAAATTTCAGGCAAGCCAAAATATCTTCTTTTTCGATACCTTTACATTCGTCCAAAATTTCCTCAAAATCCGCACCGCTTGCCATCAATCCAAGAATGAATTGAACAGACAGTCGCGTACCTTTGATAACGGGTTTACCAAGCAAAACCGCTTGATTTATTTCAATTCTTTCTAATGATTGCATAATCTATTTTTTTGCAATTTAAGGGTTTTTAGACTGAAAATCAATTTTATGCGTAGCTGATAATTTCTATTAATTCGTTGGATGGTCCGGTGACGAAGAAGACATTTAATAGGCGATTGTTGACGGTGATTTGTCCGATGTTGCCGGTTTCGTATCCCTTTTTTTGGAGTTTGCGTTGTTCTTTTTCGGCATTGGTGGAGACTAAGGCGATGCTGTTGAAGCCGGGGGTGTCCATGTAGTATTTCGCGGTGGTTTTTGTTTTTTTTAGGAGAACGTGGTAGGCGGTTTTTTCGATTAATGCAGTGAAGGTGAGGCGTGGTAATTCGCTGATTTCTCCATTGGATTTGAAGCCGAGTGCTTGGAAAAATTTCGTAGATTTTTCGATGTCATTCGTGTGGATGATGAAGGTGTCGAGTTGGCTGTTTTCGTTGAGTTGGTTTTCGTTTTTTTGATTGAACGGGAAAATAAAACCCGGTTCATTTCCTAATTCGCCATGTTGTAATAATTCAATATCGAAGGCATTGTTTTTTCTGTATAATGCAAGGCTGTGTGTCGGTGTAAATTCTTGCAAATATGGGCGTTTGACCGCCATATTTTCCAATTCAATTTCTTCAAATACTTTTTCGTAACCTAATGCGGCGAGGTGTGTGCCGTCTTTGATTAGGTCATTGGAGGATAAGCCGATATGGTCGATGTTGATTATCACTGGTGAAGTGTAAGTTTTATTTAACGATTAAAAACATATCTATCCACCCAACGTGGAATTTCATTATACCGATAAGTGACTTCATTCCCTTCAAAAATTTCTAAAATGAGTTTGAATTCGCCTTCGGTATTATCAAAAATAAATGTACGATAGGTATGTTGAATGGCTTTTTGCAATAAATTTAACGATGCAAAATAGCGGCTTTTTATCTTATCTTCATTAACAGGATGTCCGCCAAGTTGTACTCTTTGTCTGACTCTTCTTACATTGATGAGCGGAGATTCTGTAGAGACGAAATAGAGATAATTCTTATAGTTTTTGGTTTGTGCTTGCTCCAAAAAATTAACTTTTGAAGGGTGAGACATCACTGTTTCAAAGGTAAATTTTTTGCCCGAATCCAATAATTGATACCGTAATATGTCAGCAATCAAAGCGGCTTCGTAAGAATGAGTGGACTTGTCGGGGCTGTAAATTTTATTTTCATTCAAACGGAGATTGACACCATAACCTACATCAAGTGCTTTTTTGTAAAGACTGTGATTAGTGATAAAATGCTGAAAATCAGTGTCATTTTGAATTTCAACACCAAAATCATTTAATACGATATAGCCAATTTCGGATAATTGTTTTTCAATATCATCAGCATTAACGTAATAACCAAAATCATACTGCGCTCCGACAGTTTTGAGAATAGTCGTCTTGCCCGAGCCATTCGGTCCGGCAAACATTCTCAATCTTCTATTCGGCAGATAAGGTATCTTTTTCACCTATATTAACTTTTCGTCTGTTATTTTCAATAGATTCTAAAATCGTTTTTTGCCCATGCTCATCCTCTACAATAATTTCTGTTCCTTCCAAGTAAGTAATCGGCACAGAATTGTCATGTGCTTCTTTGACTGCCTGATGCCCGGCTCTACTTGCAATATTTGCCACTTCATCATGCCATGTAGCCAAATCCTCAACTTCATCAAGCTGCGGTGTATCGTTCTTTTTCAAATAATCTTCTATATCCATGATTTCTAATTTCGGTACTTTCCCAATCGCCAATACCAATTCAATCAACTTAGAAATTTGCTGGTCAAAATTGCCATTTAAAAGCTGATTGATATAATCTTCTGTTACGTCAAGTTGTGCGGCGAGTTGGGTTCTGTTGAGATTATTCTCCTGCATATATGCCTCAATTTCAGCATACAAATCCTCCTGAAAATTGGTCAGCCAATATTCTTTTGTCTTAATTAAATCTTTGTGTGACTTCATTTTACGGATTTTTAGATTCAAAAAACAGGAACAGGTGTAGGTTCTAACGTTAATTTACACATTTTAGTTTTCTATTGTGAGTTTGAAGTTCGCGTTACGAGTTTCTTCTTATCAATCTTCCCATTCGCATTACGCGGAAATTCTTTGATAGGAACAAATTCATCCACCACATAATCCTTACCAAGTTGGGTCGTAAGGTGTTGGTTGATTTGCTTTTGGGTGTCTTTTTCGATGGGGTGGTTTTCGAGGTAAAAACAGACGGTCTTTTCGCCTGTGATGGGGTCGGGTGTGCCTGCGATGACGCACTCGCCTGTGAGTTTGGTGACTTGGATGGTGCGCTCTATTTTGGCAGGGCTGATGTTGACTCCGCCGCGAATGATGAGGTCTTTTTTGCGTCCGTTGATGGTGAGGTAGCCGTCTGTGAGATAGCCTAAATCGCCTGTTTTGTAGCGGTCGTTTTCGATGAATTTTGAGGTGTCCATATTGTAGTAGCCCAACATATTATGTGGGCTTTTTATTTGGATTTCGCCATCTTCGGCAAAGTAACAATCTACGTTGCGGATGGGCTTGCCTACGCCTTGTATGCGGTCGTGCGCAGGCGAGTTGGTGCTGGTAAAAAGTGCCTCAGATGAGCCGTAACTTTCGTAGAGTTGGAAGCCATATTTTTCGGTGAATTGCTGGCGCAAATTCTGGTCGAGGGCAGCCGTGCCGATGCCGGCGAGGATGTTTTTTGTTTTACAATAATCAACGCCTTTTGTGCCTTTATCAACTTTCATCAAGAGAGAAACCATCGTCGGAATCAAGAAAAAGGCATTGACTTGATACTTGATAATCGGCTTCCAAAATTTCATCACCTCAAAGATGCTAAAACGCCTGCCAATGACAATCTGCGCACCTGCGCCAAGCGGCACAAAAAACAGATTGAGCAAACCCGCCATGTAGGTCATCGGCAAGTTGTGATAGAAGGTGTGAGTGTTGTTGAAGGTCATCGCTTCGGCAAAATCGCGCCCTGCGCCGTAGAGGTTATCGAAGCTGTGCATCACGCCTTTTGGTTTGCCAGATGTGCCAGAGGTGAAGGTGATGGCGTAGCATTTTTCGCCGTCAATTTGGAGAAGACGCTGCGGGTCGAATGTTGTGTTGTTTTCGTAAAATTGTGATTTGATTTCTTCTATGTGGAAAATGGTTTTTCCTTGTTTATTTTTTTCAAAAACGGTTGAATGACAAATAATTACCTCGCATTTCCCTTCCTCTAATATTTCTTCAATATCGGGTTTTCCTTTCGTCGGGTCGATGGGAATCATCACCACGCCTTCCAATAATGCGCCAATATACAAGGCGAGTAATTCTACCGAATTTTCGATGATCAAAGCAACTTTTGTGACCTTATTTTTTCGTAAAAAAATACTCGCATTATGAGCGATTTGGAAGAATGATTCGTAGGCATAGCTCTCGCCGTTGCGACTGTCGGTGATGAAGTGGCGAGTAGGGGCTTGGGTGACTATTTTGTGTAAATCTACTTTGTGCAAGGAGAGTATTTTGTGAAATGCGGGTGTTTTGAATGCTTAGTGAAAGAAATTAAATAAATTGTTCCATAATGCGCCGTAATTTTTTCTTCTAAAGAATTCAAAAAATCGTTGCATAGCCATAGCTACGGAACTATTTTTTGTGTTTTTTAGAAGGGAAAAGAACAAGCATAATGGGGCAAGTTATTTATTTTCTTTCACTTAAATATTAAGAAATTAGTAATCCCTCAAATTTTAGGGAATACGAAAATGAGATAAAACAATCGTTTTATAAAAATTCATATTAATACACTGTTTCACAAATTTATTTACTTTTTTGAGTATTTCTTTTAAAATGACTCTTCACCAAAAAATCCTTAAATACAGTGAGTATTCGCGTCATTTTTGATTCGATTCATTTCAAAATAAACGTCAAAAAATGTAAATAAATTTATAAAACAGTGTACTAAGTACGCTGTTAAACAGAAGAAATAGTTGAAATAAATACTCAAACATTTTATTATGAAAATAGTAACCACACTTGCTATCACTTTATTTGCTATCACTTGTTTAATGGCACAAACAGGACAACATGATGTCCAACTGGTTCAACAACATCTTTTTGAATGTGGAGACGGAATTATTTACTTCGACATTCAAGTAAAAGCATTTGATGCTACTACAACATTCAGGGTAGCAGAGCAAAACTATCGTTTTGATTATGATAGTTTAGTGTTAACTAATCCACAGATAGACCAAGAGCTTGGCTTTTCGGGAGTCATTGATGACGGAGTTGGAATAAGCCTGTATAGCCCCCATACCACTCATGGTACTTTAGGAGGTATTATTAGTTATAATGTAGAATTGTTAGGCGGACCGGGCTATCTGCTGACCGATACTTGGGAATCCGTCGGACGTATTGCTTTTGACATTGTTGATTCAGCAGGTTGTGCTAATCTCGTATGGCGCACACAGGCTGATTATCCAATCACTACGATTAGTGAAATCGCTAACGACGGTACACCGCTACAAGTGAGTGAAGGTGATTATAACAACTATTCAGGATGTTTAGCCAATATATGTGCGACTGCCTGTCCGGTTTCTCTTAATTTATCATCTGTTATTGTTGATGATACTTATCAGGCAAATATCAGTATCACGTCTAATGGAACGATACCTAACGGAGGAGTTGTCGATTATAAAGCAGGAGATTTTATTTTGTTAGACAATGGTTTTTCGGCAGAAGCGCAGGCTGATTTTTCGGCTGCAATTGACGGTTGTAATTAATTTTCAAATTCCAAAAATCAAATTCTAAGTTTTTTGGGAATTTGGAATTTGATTTTTTTACGTTTGTTCTTCTCCGAAATATTGATTAAAATTATATTTACCGAGATAGAGGTCTTTTTGCTCCTCTAATTTGGCGGCAACTGCGTCAAGTTCTTCTTCATTGATATTGATCTTGTCGATTTTGACGTATTCTTGGATGAGTTCGATTGGATCCACGCCGTATTTTGCGGAATATTTGTGGATGTATTTGACATAACTCGAATGGAAATCCGCAAATCCTGCGGTGATGTCAAGTGGATGTCTGCCATTGTTTTTGAAAATCGGAATGATATAATTCAAACCAATATCTAACAGGAGGCGATAGTCAATATCAAGGTCATAACCCATCTTAATCAAGGCTGCAACGAGGGTTTCGGTACAGGTATTTCCGGCACTGCGCCCCATACCTTGCAAAGAGCTGTCCACGATGTCGTAACCAACCTTAATAGCTTCAATCGCATTGGCATTTCCGAGCATCAAGTTGTTGTGACCGTGAAAGCCCAAAGGAATATCAGAAACCTCGCGCACTGCATCATAGTAAGCGCGTACATCTTCAGGAAACATGCCACCAGCCGAGTCCACCACGTAAACGATTTCTGCACCGTAACTTTGTGATTTTAAAGCATTTTTGGCAAATTCTTTTGGCGAAAGTGTGTAGGATTTCATGTAATTTGCCATGACTTCCATGCCCAGTTTTTTGGCATGTTCGATGTAAGGTTGCGATTTTTCTACCTCTGTGGCATTCGTACCTACGCGGACGAAGTGCATACCATTTCTGGCTGCCATATCTAAGTCCTCAAAGCGGCACAATCCGGCTATGCAAAACGCTCCAAACTTAGAAGTAGTTAGGGTTTCCGCGGCAGCTTGGAGATACTCCTCGTCAGTGGCTGCGCCTTTCCCGGCTTTTGAACCACCATTCAAGCCTACACCATGTGCGAGTTCGATATACGGGATGCCCGCTTCTTCCAATTTGCCCGCAATGATCGCGGTATCGCGTGCCGTAAAACCAAAGTTAATCGCGTAACTGCCATCACGCAATGTCGTGTCGAATATTTTAAAATTTGCTTTCATTCTTTGATGTGCTGATGTTTTTTAGGCTGTGTAATCTTCTTTTGCTTTCCGATATAACTCATCATATTTTTTCTTGTAAAAACTGTTTTTTTGCAACCGTTTTTCTGCCCCTAAAACCCTTTTCAAACCCCGCGAAATCCTGCCCTTCAAGCCTTTATTTTTCCTTTCTTCTTCTTGTAAATACTCCTCCAAATGACGCTCATAACCGAGAAATTCGCCCATAAATTTGCCATTATTCACGCTGATAGGTTCGTAATATTCAAAGTCTGTACCCTTGACGGCATTCCAAAATGAGTACTGCAATGCGCCGAGTTTTGGCATGGGTTTTTGGAGCGTTTTCACCATTTCAATTAAATGTGTTTTTGAATCAGGAATATAAACGCTGCCGAGCGTTTTGTAGGTTGATTGCCCAGCGAGAATCGAGGGTTTTTCCCAATAAGTCGCCTCAATACCCATCGTCGAACCAAAAGTAATCGTGACCGCACAAGTGTCCATCAACGCATACGAATCAACCTCGCTATCGGGCGGCAGCACCGTCAAATTCGGAT
>Ga0209187_1002411_pt1 | contig 17851 bp, 15 predicted proteins | sample BantaG_FD_187430 | JGI IMG/M metagenome (GOLD analysis project Ga0209187, IMG submission 187430) | Marine algal microbial communities from Bantry Bay, Ireland - BantryBay_4 metaG (SPAdes) (version 2) | ecosystem: Host-associated > Algae > Red algae > Unclassified | place: Bantry Bay, Ireland... | reverse complement strand
TAGAAATTTGATCAGCAGAATATTATCCATCTATCAAATTGACCATAAGTTGACTAAAATAACCAATGCTTATCGAAATCTACTTAACTTCGGTAAAATTGCAGCTTAATTCTTTACCGAACCATTGTTTATTGTAGTTGGATATTTTTCATTCTCAGGAATTATAATAATTTTGTATTACTTCTTACACACGAAATAAGCAAAGACCCAATCAAACTTGTTTTTATAACCCATGGCTACATCAGAGTCACTTAAAATCAATTGTATGTTACGAAATATCACATTCTTTACTATAATCCTACTAATGAGTTCTTGTGTAAGCAAGAAAAAAATGGCAGAGATGCAGCTTACGCAGGATCAGCTGAAGCGGGATCACGACAATACCTTGATAGAATACGATCTATACAGAAAGCAGTGTGAGGAAGACAAACTAGCCTTAAGAAACAAGGAAAATGACTCCGGTACAAAAAACAAATATTTACAAGAAAGTATAGCTGAAAAAGAACAGCAAAACAAAGATCTCCGGACAGAACTAGAGTATCAAAAGAAGACGGCTACTAATCTCCTAGATCGATTGTCAGATCTATCCATCGTAAGTAAGGAAGGCGCAGCCAGTATAAAAAACTCACTAGAAACACTGAACCGACAGAGTGGCTATATACAAGATCTAACAGGGACAATCCAGCGCAAAGATTCTGTCAATCTATCTCTAGTCATGAACCTTAAGCGCTCTCTTTCCGATATAAATGATCAGGATGTCAATGTGGAAGTAAAAAAAGGTGTTGTATATGTTTCCTTATCCGATAAGCTATTATACAACTCTGGAAGCTCTGCTGTAAAATCATCGGCAGAAGTCGTATTATCTAAAATAGCGAAAGTTGTAAACGACCATAAAAATCTAGATATACTTATAGAAGGCCATACCGATAATATCCCTATTTCTAACTCCTGTGTTTCTGACAACTGGGATCTTAGTGTAAAAAGAGCTACTTCTGTTGCAAGAATTTTACAGCAAAAATATGCTGTAGATCCTAGCAGAATTACAGCTGGAGGTCGTTCAGAATTTTCTCCCAAGGCTAGTAATGACAACTCCTTTAACAGAAGTATAAATAGGAGGACAGAGATCATTATACTGCCTAAGTTAGATGAGTTTTTTGAATTATTAAAAGCTCCACAGGGGTAGGCCTTGTATAAGGGGGTCTAAGACATACCTTCGAGAGTATTTTAGAACTATTTGCTTCTGGAATGTCCAATGAAGAAATATTAGATGATTTTGAAGATCTAGATCAAGGTGATTGATTAGCTTGTTTAGTTTTTGCTGCTCAATTAAGTAGAGTGAAAAACATTAGTGATTTAGTTGTATGGAATTTGTCGTCGATGCTCAACTCCCCAGGAAGCTATCTTTATATTGAAAAAGTAAGGTTATGATTCTATACATACTTTAGACTTGCCTGAGAAAAAATCTTACTTCAGACAACTCTATTACATCGCTTTCAATAAAAGATAATAGAATTGTAATCTCTAAAGATTCGGATTTTTACAAATCCTAATTGAGCTTCTGATAATTTCAACTGGCAATATGTCAAAAAAAATCTTAAAGCTAATTGAAAATTATTGAGCAATTAACTTTAAATTACGTTGTAGAAATAACTGATAGATCTCTAATCATTATAATTTTAAAGTATTTCTCACAATTCTACAATGTCATCTTTTTTAGGACGATTTTTATTGTGAAACAGCGCAATAGTAAAAGACAGAAAAGTAACTCCGCTTACCAGTAAAATTATTCCTTTTGCGATTTTCTCATTTAGGAACCTATCTTGAAAAACTGAGGTACCGAAATAGATTTGGAAGAATAAAATAGCGGATATACAAACCCAAGCAACCTTTACCATAGATTTATTTCCAGATCGGATTGTATTACTGAAGGTTAATGCTAAAAAAGCAAGAAATAATGAGAAGTAAATCTCTGGGCTAGGTGAAATCGTATTGTTAAATTCCCAATAAGATACTAATCCGATTACTATCGAATGAGCCATATTGAGGTTTGACAATTTTGAAGGATCCATGTATTTGTTAAACTAAGTTTACGCAAAGCTATATAAAAAGAGAGGTAAAAATAGTCTGCATTCTTACCTCTCTTTCTTTTTTATGCTTTCTGAGATTTACTCCGCGATTGTTATCGATAAGATCTGGTCTCCTTTTTCTATTTTATTGACAACTTCCTGATCTGCTTCTCCCTTCACTTTTCCGAAAACGGTATGATTTCCATCTAACCAAGCCGTTTCTACATGCGTAATGAAGAACTGAGAACCATTAGTTCCAGGTCCTGCATTTGCCATAGACAATACACCCGGTCCATCATGTGTACATTCTGGATGAAACTCATCTTCAAAGTTATAACCGGGTCCACCATTTCCCATTCCGAGAGGACATCCTCCCTGTATCATAAAATCTGGAATGACTCTATGAAAAAACAACTGATCATAATAACCCTTCTTAGCTAACTCTAAAAAATTTGCAACGGTCTTAGGTGCTTTAGTGGCATATAAATCAAGATTGATATCTCCCTGAGTTGTATGAATCGTTAGCTCTACATCTTTATCAAAGCTAGCATTAGCTATGATTGCGAGCATCTCTTCTTTATTAATTTTATCTACTGCTGACATTTTATATATTTTGGTGCAAATATATGTTTTTTTCGGAATTGCTTATCTGTCTTTATCACGGATTTCAAGGACATGCCTGCTGTAGCTCAGCGTAAGCAGAATAGAAGATTACCTGGATTATTAACATTCTACTATAAGAGAATATTATTAGCTCTGATCGCATTCATACCTCCTGTGAGATTATAGAGATTTTCATAGTCTGCCTTTTTAAGTATCTCTATCGCTTGAATGCTTCTTTTTCCAGATTGACATATAAATAATGTGGGTCCGTTTTTGTTTATCTCCTGGAGTCGATTTGATAAATTAGAGAGCGGTATATTTAGTGCGGCTATGTGGTCCTCTTTATACTCTATCTCTTCTCTGACATCTATCACTTGACACTTCTTCTCGCTCAGGAAAGCCTTCAGATCTTGTACATTTACAAAAGAAATATCATCTGTTACACTGATTCCACAATGCAATTCATAATCTAGAAGTTCCTCAATTGTAGGACTATCTCCGCTTAGAGGATTAGAGTCATTAGCTTTGATATTCAATGTTGTAAAAGTAGTTTCCATAGCATCGTATATCAAGAGTTTTCCTGATAAGCAAGACTTAGATAAAAGCACTTTGATCGCTTCTACTGCCTGTAGCGACCCGATTATTCCAGGCAGTACACCTAGCACGCCTCCCTCAGCACAATTAGGTATCTGATCTACAGGAGGAGGATAAGGAAATAGATCTCTATAATTAGGTCCTAGATCGCCATCTGCATTGACATGATTAAAAACACTTATCTGTCCCTCCCACTGGTGGATTGCGCCATATATTAATGGCTTAGCTAGAAAATAACACGCATCATTAAGCAAGTATCTTGTAGGAAAATTATCTGATCCATCAATAACGAGGTCATAGTCCGCAATTATATTTTCTGCATTCTTAGATCTAATCGCAATAGGATACGCTACAGTTTCAATATCTGGATTCAATAAAGCTAAATTTTCCTTTGCCGCAAGCGCTTTATTTTTTCCTAATTGTGATTCTGTAAAATGTACTTGTCTATGCAAGTTACTGAGCTCTACCTTATCAAAATCTACAATACCTATCTTCCCTACACCTGCTCCCGCAAGGTAAGAAAGCACCGGGCCACCAAGCCCTCCTGCCCCTACAACTAATACCGAAGATTGCTTAAGAAGTTGTTGTCCTTCCATCCCAAATTCAGACAATATGGTCTGTCTACTATATCGAAGTTTTTCTTTATCTGAGAACATCTAGATTTATAATTACATTTGTAACTCAATATAGGTATAAGTATGCATAAGGCATAGATATCTATAATATCGAATCTAAACATCATGTCAAAAGCCATTCTAATCATATCAGCTGGAGCTTCCTCAAGACTTGGAGAAGCTAAACAATTGGTCAAGTACAAAAACGATGTACTTATAAATCATATTATTAAAGAATGTCTAGCAACTGAAATAGAAGATATATTCCTTATTCTAGGAGCGAATCGCCAGCTCATCAAAACTCAACTTATCGAAGGAGATTTCATTACTCTAGAAAATAAAAAATGGAAAGAAGGAATGGGAAAAAGTATCGCTTTTGGGGTATCTGAAGCAACAAATATAAACACTTATGAAGGTGTATTTATAATCCTCTCCGATCAAGTATATTTTGATTCTACAATCATAGATGATATGCTAAGAAGCTCTGATAAGAATCCAGATAATATTATCCTCTCCAAATACCAAGAAGGACAAGGTCCACCCTCCTATTTTCCTGCACAATATTTTGGACCATTAAGTAAACTCACTGGTGATGATGGAGCTAAAGAAATAATCCAAGCTAATCGAGACAAAATAATTTATGTTAATTTCGAAAAAGGAAATATTGACATAGATACTCCAGAAGATTTACAACACTTATTATAAAAGCTGTTAACTTACATAATATGAAAAAGAATTTTTCGCACTTATCTGAAACTGGAGATCCTACAATGGTAGATGTAGGAGAAAAAAAAGTAAGCAGAAGAGAAGCAGTCGCAAGAGCTATTATCGAGATGGATCCAGAGATTATAGACCGCTTAGTAAACGATGAGATCCATACTAAGAAGGGTCCAGTATTTCAGACCGCCATTCTAGCAGGAATTATGGCAACTAAGCGTACAAGTGAACTCATTCCCTTGTGTCATCCTATTTCGCTGGACAAGAGTTCCATTGACATAAAAATAAATGAGTCTAAACAAATTATAATAGACTGTACTTGCATCATCCATTCTAAAACTGGAGTCGAGATGGAGGCCCTAACTGGAGCATCTGTTGCAGCACTGACCATCTATGATATGTGTAAAGGGTTTTCTCATAATATCATAATTAAGGAAACCAAATTAATGAAAAAAACTGGAGGTAAAAATGATTTTAAAAGGACATAAAAAGCATGCGAAATTAGTTCGACCTAAAGGAGGAAAATACCACACACTAGAGTGGTCTTTTATCGGAGCACCCTGTGATCGAATAAAAGAAATTGTGATTGAGATAAATAAGCATATGTCTAATCGATATAAAATTGCTTACATGGATGATGATCACAATATAGACGATACGGAACCTCTAGACTTCCACGAAGAATACCAGTATAGAATCAGTCATTATAATTATGCTTTTAAAGCTGATGATCCTAGTCCTAGGTTCAAATCCATGTTCCAAAACTGCGATGGTGTTTTCTTAAATGGAAATCATTACACAGCAGAAAGACAGATCGTAATTATCAATCAAAAGAAAAAAGAGTCTCTGAGTAAAAAGCTAGGTCGACTGACTAATGTAGGAATGATTATTTTTGATACAGGAGAAGATACACTCTATGATTTTCTGAAAAATGAAGAGCTTAGTCTATCTACAACTCCGCAGTTTTCTATTTCCAATATCGAAGGAATAAGTGATTATTTCAGACAGGTCATCCAAGAAAATACTCCTCCACTTCATGGCTTATTTTTTGCGGGAGGAGAAAGCAGACGAATGGGACAAGACAAAGTCAAGATGCAATATCACAAAGAAGACCAACTAACTCATTATACTAAGTTACTATCAAAATACTGCGAACAAGTCCATATCAGTACCGCCCGCAAAGAAAGCTATCCTGAAATGGATAATCTACTGATCGATAAATTTATTGGTCTCGGGCCTTTTGGTGCGCTGCTCACCGCTTTTCAGCAAGATCCGAATAAGGCATATCTAAGTTTACCTTGTGATACGCCATTAATAGATGAGACTATATTAGATCAACTACTATCCAACAGAAATCCTTCTAAGCTTGCAAGCTGTTTTCATAATCCTGAAACTGGTTTTCCTGAACCGCTCATAACCATCTGGGAACCTAGAGCTTACCCAAAACTTTTACAATATTTATCACAAGGATACTCGTGTCCAAGGAAAGTACTGATCAATTCAGAAATAGAAGAAATACAACTAGAAGACCCTATAAAGATTATGAATGTGAATACACCAGAAGATGAACAAAAGGTGCGATCATTTATGGAAAAAATAAACTAGTTACGCTGCAAATACTTCTTATAAATTCTTTCTAAGGATGATGTAATATGGTACTAGATTAAGCCTTCTATTTTACATAATAAACTAATCCTTGATCGGGTCGAAATTTTTTCATATAAAGACCCAATAGATAACCGATTTGTTATTATCTTAGAAATACGTTAATTATCTTACTATGAAATATACGCTCATTTTTTTCTCTATAATGCAATGCTTACTTCTGAATAGTCAGTGTAATTATCTGGCTTATGATGGCTTTGACTACGATCCAGACTTAGCAATGGAAGGCATGTCTGGTGGTACAGGATGGGAGTCTCCCTGGAGTGTACAGAATGAGAACATAACGATTCCTGGATTTAATACCGTAGCAAATTCCCTAAGTTATGACGATCTTCAAGTACTAGGTAACGCAGGATCTGGAGGGTTAAGCTATCTTACAATGGGAAGAAGATTCAACACTTCTGAGACTGGTCCTTTCGCTGATTATGTAGCATCTGGAAACGATGGAATAGGAACAGAAACTGGAGATACTCTCTGGTCTAGTTTTGTATTAAACAAAGTTCAAGATAATGATCAATCTACTTTTGTAAGTATGCACAACGATAATACTGGATGGTGTCATGATTGTGCTTATCAGAGAATTGCTGCAGGTTATTTTAGCGAAAATTCTAATAATGGTGGACAACGATATTGGTCTCTACTACTTAATAACAATTACTATCTAAGTCCTATACCTGTTAGTATAGATGAACCAACTTTACTCGTCGTGAGAACCATATTTCTAGCAGGTAATACACAAGTAGATCTTTATGTAAATCCTGAAACAATAGGTAATAACGGAATTCCAATACCAGAGATTAGCCAATCTACGGGTAATGGAAATATTATCAGAAGTGTTGCTACCTATTTAGGCAATACGCCAAATAATGCGAGAGTAGATGAATTAAGAATGGGAAGTTCTTATGCTTGCGTAACACCCGACTCTAACGTCAACATTAATCTACCTCCTACAGCATCCATATCTATGTCACCCAGTACAGGTATATCTCCGCTATCGGTCACCTTAGATGCAAGTGGATCCAGTGATCCAGAAAACCAAACCCTTACTTATCATTGGGATTTTGGAGATGGTAGTCCTAGTTCTAACTTAGTAAATCCCCCAGCACATATCTATGATGGAGTCGGTGAAACTACCGTTTCCCTTACCGTAACAGACCCAGCCGGACAAGAACACACAGCTTACGAAGTATTAACCTTATTAGATTCCGATGGTACTTTTCCATGTCAATCTACCGTAACGTGTCTCCAAATGGCCTCATGCAATGCAGCTGATGGAATACTTAGAGTGAATGCTGGCAACAATACTTTCGAGCTTAGAAATACTCTGAACGAAATAATTACGCCCACTACCGCTAATGAGTTTCATAATCTCGCAGCAGGAAACTACACGCTCGATATATCTGGAGGAAGCAGTAGTTGTGCCGACGCTTATAGTTTAGAAATCAGAACGGATAGTACGACTTGCACAGGCTGGGAACCTACCCTATGCGCAATGGATATCGGAACAAATATTACTGGTCTTGCCGACTGGAGTGTCGAACGACCATTCAGAAATCTAATGAAAAATATACGACCAGATATAATTACTTTCTCTGATAACTGCGGATGCTGGAACGCGGAAGTTACAGACGAAATGTCGATAGATGCATCTGGCTACCCCACATCATTACCGCAGACTACTTCTATCGGAGCGACAAGAGTTAGGTATGTGCTTTCTACAGAGGAAGGAAATTTACGAGCAGATAGTAGCTATGTCTTGATATATGATGGAATAGGCCTTATCAACATATTTGGAGTTACTGTACAAAGTAATGATCCGAATAGGCTAGAGTTTATTGCGGGAGATGATAATATAATAATTCATATCGATGAATCTGCTGCTGGAGACTATATCAGAAATATAAGATTAGTAAAAAGCTCAGATGAAGGTGTAGATCTAAGTATCCAGCCGTTCTATCAGAGTTTTCTCGATAAAATAGAACCCTTTAATTTAATAAGATTTATGGATTGGGGTTCGACAAACAACAGTCCATTAGTAAGTTGGTCAGAAAGGTCTTCTGAAGATTATTTTACATACGGCACAGGTGCAGGAGTTCCCTATGAAAAGATGATCCAGCTTGCAAATCAGCTAGAACAAGACTTATGGATATGTGTACCTCATCAGGCTGATGACAATTTCATTCTACAAATGGCAACGTTATTTAGAGATGGATTAGATGATGACAGAACAATATATCTAGAATATTCTAATGAGGTATGGAATTGGATATTTGAGCAAGCACACTACAATAATGACAACAAGCCTTCTAACCTTTCTTATGGTAGAGCAATGGCTGTCAAAGCCAAAAATGTATTTGACATATGGCATAGTGTATTTGTCAATGAAGAATGTAGAGTCAAAAGAGTGCTAGGACTACAAGGTGGTTTCAACTCCCTAAATGAAGAGATCTTATCTCAGCTCAGTACAGAGGACTGGGACTATGGATCTCCTACACACTACTTCGGATTAGACCACAGCGATCAGGGGATTCCAGTGCTAAACGCAAGCAGTACCTACCAAGATGTAATGCTTAATGCAGCTAATAATTTTGCTGCTTTTAGCCAAGACGTAAAGCAAGATTATAGAAATGTGCAAGTATATGGTAAAGAGGTCATCACGTATGAAGGTGGTCAGCATTTTGTAGGCAACGTATTCGGTGTACCCTATGATTATCAGGAGGCTATGTGGGAAGCTCAGAATAGTCCTGAGATGTACGATATGTATAATGCTGTCCATGATAGCATAAGACAATGGGGTTGTAAGTTAGCAGCTAACTTCAGCCTGTCCTCAGTGCAAGAAAGTGTTTACGGCTCTTGGGGCGTACTACCCGATATAGATGTTCTTCCTCCCTACTCCTTAACCGCTCGTAAATACCAAGCATTGTTAGACAATATACCTGATAATAGTTGTTCAGACTTTCTTACATGGACTGGGGACGTTAATGTCAATTGGAGTAACCCTTGCAACTGGGATGGGAATCGTATACCTAATGAAAATGATGATGTAATTATACCTGGAGGCACTATATACCAACCAAGTGTAGATATAAATGGCGAAGCTAATTCGGTTTGGGTGGCTATCGGTGCCATACTGACGGTGCTTACAGGATGGGAATTGAATATTAATTAGAATCTTACAGTTAGGAAAAAGTAAAAAGAAATAACCATTAGTTTACGAATAAAATTACATAGAACTAATGAATTATTATCACTCAGAGTAATTCTATATTTACCTATTCTCACTTCTTTCATCTCCTGCTGATATATTATCATTCAGAATAAATTCTCTATTTCATTTTTTTTCGACTAACCTTGAAGTTAGATTTTAGATTCTATGGAAATGTACTAAATTTATTTAGTACATTTAGATGCACGGTGGATAGGTTAACCAGTTTACGGTAGATTGAAATATAAGTCACCTCATCTTATAGGAAGTAAAAGGATGCTGTGCAAAATATAGATCATTATAAAGTTCGTCATAGAGAATTGGGAACTTGATCATGGATTCCATCTCCCAGTATCTTTCTTCCTTCCTATGAGATCACAAACCTAACTTCTAATAAGATCTATAAATGGCAGGTAAGAGCTAAATGTGAGGATAATACGGGCACAAACTATAATAAAGGACAAGGTCCTAACTTTACAACAAGTATAACACCTTATCTTTCCCCCAGCATGACCATATTACCCTCTGCTGTAAATGGGCCTACTTCTTTATTTTGGATAACTGATATTAGAGTAAACAAAAACGAGGTTAACATCCCGCATTTTTTTATCTAGATCTTTGATTCCTAGACCCGCTAGATTTTCGAGATCCACCACCTCCAGATCTTCCGCCGGACCTTCCGCCGGATCGTCCACCAGGTCCTCCTCTAGACTTCTTACGATTAGCAAAAAACTCTTGCTTTCGTTTATTTTTTTCTTTATTGAATTCCTTCTTCTCTCTTTCTGTCATCGCCTTCTCTGTCTGCGGAAAAGGATTTTCAGTGATAACTTCTATCTTCTTGTTGATTAACTTCTGTATATCCTTAACATAACTATTTTCTTCTGGCTCGCAGATAGAAATAGCAGTACCATTCTCCCCTGCTCTTCCTGTTCTACCTATCCTATGAACATATGTTTCTGGAAGATTAGGAATATCATAATTGATTACCCAGCTAAGCTTATCTATATCTATTCCCCTGGCTGCAATATCAGTTGCTATCAGCACCCTCACTTTTCCATCTTTGAAATCTTTCAGAGCTTTTTGTCGCTGGTTCTGGCTTTTGTTACCGTGGATTGCTGCTGTATTAATATTCTTGTTCCTTAAGTGTTTAGCTATCTTATCCGATCCATGTTTTGTTCTACCAAAAACTAAGACCTGATCCATCTCTGGGTTATCTAGGATGTGCAATAATAGATCTCGCTTACTCATTCTATTAGTGTAGTACAAATATTGTTTAACCGTATCTGCTGCTGAGGATACCGCTGCAACTTCTACCTTGTGCGGATTATCTAACATCTGTGAGGACAATTTTACAATATTATCTGGCATCGTTGCAGAGAAAAATAATGTTTGTCTATCTTTCGGTACTAACTTAAGTAGTCTTTTTACATCATGGATAAAGCCCATGTCTAACATTCTATCTGCCTCATCTAATACTAGTATTTTTACTGTACTCAGATCTACATAACCTTGGCTTTGTAGATCTAGTAATCTTCCTGGCGTAGCTACTAAGATGTGTACACCTCCACGTAACTGTTGTACTTGCTTGTGTTGTTTAACACCTCCAAAGATAACAGCCTGCTTAATGTTTGTGAATTTGCTGTACTCCTTGATATTTTCTTCTATCTGTATAGCAAGTTCTCTAGTTGGTGTCACAATTAGTGAACGTAGAACTGGCTTTTTATTACTTGTCTTTTCTATCTGATGTATTAGCTGAATAATGGGAATAGCAAATGCTGCGGTTTTTCCCGTCCCAGTTTGTGCAGTTCCTAGTATATCTCTTCTTTTGAGAATAGGTGGAATTGCTTTTGCTTGTATAGCTGTAGGCGTAATATAATTTTTCTCTTTTAAAGCCTTACATATAGGCTCTAAAACTCCTAGATCTTCAAAACTCATGTTTCTTGTTTATTTCTGCTCTTCCTTAATCTTGGGAAACTTAATAAGAGTGGATTTTAATAAATATGATGCAAAGGTACAAATATTTTATAAAAGATGTTTTGTAATATGTAAATACTTGATTTTCAATTGTTATAATAGATTTTTAGTTAGATTTGATAGCATGTTAATTTGTGAAGTTTTGGAGTACTGTTAAATTGTGAAGTTGTGGTAATTTGAAGTTGTAAAGTTAATAAGGGGTGAAGTTGTGGTGATTTGGAGTTGTGGTGATTTGGAGTTGTGGTGATTTGGAGTTGTGTCTTCCGTTATTGCTACAGATTTTTTTAGCTAGGGTTTTATAAGTTTCTGCGATGATAATATTATCTGTAAAAATAAATAGGATAGGCTTTTCCTGAAAGATATACATCTTCACCTTGCGGTAAATGTATGAAAGCATCCCCTTCACAAAGGTTCGCAAGATCTCCAGATCCATTTCCTTTCTTCGGGAAAGCAAGTATCTTACCTTCTGTAGAATATTCTATTTTTACTTCTAAGAAATAACTTAGATCAGGCCGGAAGCTGACCTCCTCTTGTAGGATAGCGTATGGTCTGGATTTTTCCTTTTCGCCTAGGCAAGTACTGAGCCACTCCATAAAATAAATCTGGGTACACATAAATGAAGAGACGGGATTTCCTGGCAATGCAAATATGGTACACTGTTCTCTATATTTTCCAAACCAAAATGGTTTTCCTGGCCGCTGTTGTATCTTATGAAATAATTTCTCTACACCTATTCTTTCCATTGCTTCTGGAATAAAGTCGAACTTACCTTTAGAAACGCCACCGCTCAGAATAATTACATCGTATTCCTGTACAGCTGTCTCTAAAAAATTTACAATCTCTTCTAGCTTATCATCAAGATGCTCTAGCCTGTAATTTATGCCATACGATCTGAGTGTAGACGCTATTCTATATACATTACTTTTTCTTATCTGATAAGCTTCTGGTTGTTGGTCTATTTCTACCAACTCATCACCCGTAGAGATGACCATGACCTTAGGTAATGTCGCTACAAGAATATCTTTCTTACCGATGGAAGCTCCCACCCCTATTTCAGCTGGAGAAATTTTTTGTCCCGACGCTACCAGTAGCTCTCCTGCCTTTCTATCCTGTCCTAGTGTATGGATATTCTGACCTTTCCTATAGCTTGCGCTTACTGTAGCGATCTCATTTTCTATTCCTACTTCTTCATACCTGATCACGGTATCTGTTCCTAATGGCAAGACTGCTCCAGTCATAACTTCTAGGCAGTTATTATTGTCACTAATTTTCATCTGAGGCGACCCCGCTGCTGCAACGCCCTTTATAAAAAATGATTTCTTTGCTGGATTAAAGGGATCAAAACTTATAGCTATACCGTCCATAGTTATCCTATCATAAGGAGGTAGGGGTCGATCACTAAGCCAGTCCTCTTTTAGAATTCTAGTTATACTTTTCTCAAGGGATATCTGCTCTACGCCGAAAGGTTTACAATCTTGCAGGATAATTGTTTTCGCTTCTTCTACTGTTATCATATTATACTTTTATCCTCCTATAGTAGACATAGATTCAGAAACAGGCGCCTGTAAAATTCTATTATTTTCTGCTTCGAATCCGTCCTTGGGTTTGTTAGCCAGAGCGGATTGCAAGGCCTCAGTTATTTGAGTATCTGATGCGCCTGCTCTCAGCATATTTTTGACATTAAAAACACCATTATCATATAGGCAAGTCTTAATCGTACCCTGGGGTGTTAGTCTTATTCTGTTGCAAGAACCGCAGAACGTTCTACTATATGCGGCAATAACGCCGAAATCTCCTAGGTATCCCTCCACCTTATAATTTTGGGATGTGGAATATAATGGATCTTTAAGTTTCGATATAGAAGCGTACTTCTCTCTTATTATCTGCATTATTTTGACATGAGAAAGAAAACCTTCATTACTTTGTCCATCAGTTCCGTTAAATGGCATTTCTTCTATAAATCTAACTGTTATTTTCTTATTTTTTGTTAGTTCCACCATCGGCAATATATCCTCGTCATTTCTCCCCTTCATAACAACCATATTGATTTTGACATGAATACCCAGACCCATCATCTGTTCTAGGCAACTCATGACCTTAGGAAAATCATCTCTTCTTGTAATGTCAAAAAAACGCTGGCGATCTAAACTGTCAAGACTAAGATTAATCTCAGTAATACCCAGTGCAAGTAATTTAGGAAGATGATGTGATATCAGCGTTCCATTAGTTGTTAGTCGTATCTTATCCAAGCCAGGAATCTCACTGATGGCCTCTAAAAAAGACATCATATCTTTCCGTATAAAAGGCTCACCTCCTGTTATTCTCACCTTGCTTATCCCCTGCTTTACAAACACTCTAGTAATCCTGAGCATCTCCTCATAAGTCATCAGCTCTGACTTGTCTACATAGTTAATACCTGCTTCTGGCATACAATAGAAACACCTAAGGTTACATCTGTCTGTAACTGCTAGGCGCATATAATTGATAACTCTACCGTGCTTATCGTATAACATAGGGTGGAAGATAATCCAAAAAGAGATAACTCCTGATAAAAGAACAAAAAAATGATCTCTTATTTTATTTACCCCACTATTCCGCACCTGCAAAACTTAAAATACCTTATTTTACATGCTGAATAAGACAGCGTAGATGAAGGAGATAGAAAAGATTGTAAGACGCCACGATCAGATAGATTGGACGCAAGAAAAAACGGCTCTGGGAACGGTAGTGCGTGTAGAGGCATCAGCTTACCGCAGGATAGGTGCGCGAATGTATGTGTCTAGCAACGGGAACTGGGAAGGAGGAATAAGTGGCGGTTGCCTAGAGGGAGATGCGCTAAAAAGAGCTCTTATTGCCATCTCTAAAAATAAAAGCTCAGTAGTTGTATATGATACGATGGAGGATGATGCACATCAGATCGGTGTCGGCCTAGGATGCAATGGAAAAATAGAGGTTATGTTTACACCGATAGATCCTAGAGACGCTCAGAATCCTATAGAAATGATACGTCACAAGGTCTCCAGTAGGAGGCTAAATCTTGTGTATCAGATTATTGCTGCTCCAGACAGTAACGAGATGAATCTAGGTAAAGTATATGAAGCAATAAATGACTTAGCTAGAGATACCCGTATAAATCCGGCTACCCTAGCAATAGAAAAAGAGGATATTTTAGATCAGCAAAAATCAAAAGTCTGTTCTTTTACAAACAGTCTGGGAGACGCCTATACTATCTTGTATGAATGCCTAATGCCTAAAACGAGGGTCATCTGTATAGGTGATAATTATGATGTCAATGCATTTATAGAAGTAGCACATCCACTAGGATGGGAGATCCATGTTGCTGGGAAAAAGAGAAAGATGAATAAATATATCTTTGATCACGCAGCGAGTATTTCTAGCTATGAAGCGGCGGTAGATATCCCTGTAGATTCTTACACTGCTGTCATTCTTATGTCTCATGATTACAAGACAGACTTAGATCTACTCCAACATTATATCAATATAGATGTTCCTTACATAGGATTATTAGGACCTAAGAAACGTATGGAGAAAATGCAAAAAGAATTGAATGCTGTAGATATCGATATAGATCTGTTTAATGCAGAAAATTTGCACGCTCCTGTGGGATTAGATATAGGTGCGGAGAGTCCAGAGGAAATTGCTGTATCTATCATTAGCGAAATCCTATCTGTAATGAGGAATAGAAATGGAAAAAAACTAAGATATCGCAAAGGACCTATCCATAAAAGGGAAATGTAAAAAATGTAAAAATATAATATGCAAATAGAAATCATTGCTTTCGGTATTGCTAAAGATATCATCAATCACAGGTCGCTAAATATAGAAGTTAAAAAAGGTATTTCCATCGCGGAATTAAAAGCACTCTTACTAGAGCAATATCCAGCTTTCCATAAAGTAGTAAGCCTGAGCTTTGCTGTCAATGAAGATTATCAAGAGGATGATTATACTCTATCTGCTGGAGAAAAAATAGTTATTATTCCTCCTGTATCTGGAGGCTAGTCATCAATAAGATTATAATGATAGACATACAATTATATAAGCAATCAATAGATGCCACCTCTGTGGAAGATAGCGTCTATGACGATACTTGCGGAGGTATCGTAAGCTTTGTGGGCACGGTAAGAAATATAACCAAAGGAAAAAAAGTCCTTAGACTAGAGTTCGAGGCATATGAAAGCATGGCGCTCAAAGAAATGCGCAAAATTGCACTAAGTGCTACGACCAAGTGGCCAATCAAAAAACTAGCTATTCACCATAGGACTGGATCTGTACCGATCGGTGATATAGCTGTATTAATCTCAGTATCTTCTCAACATCGGTCAGATGCATTTGAGGCATGCAGGTTTTGTATAGATACGCTTAAAACAACTGTACCTATTTGGAAAAAAGAAATCTTTGAGGACGGAGAAACATGGGTTTCTGCGCATCCATAATTAACTTAAGCATTAATGACATCAGAATAAAGTATGGGAGTTGGATATTCTTCCTTAAGTACTTGCTTCAATACATCGAAAGAGGTTACAACACCTTTTAGTTCATTCCTTAGATTAACTACGGGTAATGTTTTGAATCTTTTGTCCATAAACAACTCGGCAGCAGTACCTACCTTATCTAATGGCGTTAGGCGAATAGGATTCGTGCTCATAATTTCACTAATATTTTTGCAATCCTTACCTGATCGGCTATTTTTCCAAAGATCATGCGTAGTAATCATACCGACTAATTTGCCCGCATCGACAACAGGCATTTGATTGATTTGGTTTTGCTCCATATATTGGACGATGTCATCGATTTTTTGCTCTGGACTAGCTACCTTAGGATTAGTAGTCATAATCTTGCGAACTTGTTCATTCATCATACTGTCTGTGATTTTGGTTTTAAATTGTACTATAATATATTAAAAAATAATTAAATAGCGAAATAAAATCTAAATTTTGAGTAAATATTCATAGACTTACTCTTACTATTACATCTATTTGTAAAATAAACATTGGTTTAATTCGTTTCAAGACACTTATACACGAAATATTCAACTAACTTAATTAACTCTACTCTTTAACTAATCTTGTACGATCTGCCTAGTATCTGCATGGGAGACTAAAGGCAGCAAGTCTTACCACAGCTCATTGGGAAGACTATCTGAGGACAGCACACATCTTCACATATCTTATATACAATTCACAAGATGATAGCAAGGTTATATTTTTGCTCATTACAGTTCGGATTACTCACATTGACCCACTACTATATAGTAGATAAGTAACTTTATATTTCGCTGAATTTGTAATTTTAATTGACATTCCGAGTAATAAGAATTACTTTTGTGTCAGGGTGGGAGACCTTCCAACCCTAGCCAATAGAGAAGTTGTAACAACTTCTCTATTTTGTTTTTTGTGAAGTTCCATCTTTTACTATATATGTAGTTCCAGAACATAAAGTAATTCAGAATATCATATTTAATAAAATCTATAACCTACATAAGGAACAATTCTTATCCTTTCTTCGTTACTATAATTCACATCGATATAAGATCGATATGTAGAACTTTTGAAATATGGGGCTGACATGGTATCGACAGGAAAGATTTCTGATACGTAAGCATGCGGGAGCAGTGATTATGCACTCCCTTAACAAATGATAATCAAACATTTAATTGGCAATCAAAGATTCGCCTTAGCTGCCTAATTTAGAATTAGATAAGCTTTTGAGCCTCACGCTTGACTCCTAATACACAGTGTGACTGCTCATCAACAAACCCTTAGGATAGGAAAAGAGAGTGTTTCGGCTCTAATCCAAAATTTAAGAAACTAAGCTGATGGCTGGTCGCTGTAAAACCTGCCTGATGTCGAAAACTCAATTTACAGATAAGCATGTAGAAAGCTTGTTAGAGCTTTATCTGGACCCGAGTTCGACTCTCGGCAGCTCCACTAGAGAATACCTTTGTGCAACAAAATAAATACGGAGAAAAAGGAAACAAGCCCCGCTTGATTTCTTTTTTTGTAGTATTTATTTCTGAACGCGAGTGAAGGCACAACGTATTTTGACCTTGGGAGTCCTGTCTTCGCCACTTGTTGGGATTTTGAGCTAGAACCCCCCATGAATACTAAGTTTAATTTTGAAAATGGGTGTCCCGTGTCTAAATTTGGTCATGTTTATCCGAAAAAAGAAGAACAAGTCAGGCAGCCAATCCGTACAAATCATTTCAAAAGCAAGAGGTAAATACAAAGTAATCTCCACAATAGGCAGTGGTCGAACTGAACAGGAGTTGCAAAGATTAGTATTTCTAGCCCAACAAGAACTCAATAGGCTGAAAGCCCAAACTGAATTATTTGTTTCTGAAAAAGATATTTCTGTAGACACTATTTTCGCGGCTTTAAGTAATTCTAGTATAC